>Ga0180438_10001769_pt1 | contig 37411 bp, 19 predicted proteins | sample SS_ome_12_FD_132455 | JGI IMG/M metagenome (GOLD analysis project Ga0180438, IMG submission 132455) | Hypersaline lake sediment archaeal communities from the Salton Sea, California, USA - SS_3_D_2 metaG | ecosystem: Environmental > Aquatic > Non-marine Saline and Alkaline > Hypersaline >... | reverse complement strand
TTGTTACATTAGTCATGGCTATTCTCCTTTATTGACTTTGTCAATTGCACCTTAAAATACGAGTGCGTATTATCGAGCCTCACAGGCCCGAGGGGAATAGCCTTCTCATCTTAACTTCGTGTTTAATCAAAATCTGCGTTTATCAGCGTAGATCCCTCATCTTCGCCCGGGACGGCGTCTGCTGCTAAAATTAGTCGTTAGTATATAGTCGCTGGTCGTTAGTCTAAATACCAAATACTATTCACAATTCACTGCTTCTTTGTTTCTTCGTTCCCTTCGCGGTTTGAAAAACAGAAGACTGAATTTCAGGAGACATAATCCAGGATTAGACATAAAATCTACGTAAAGATCGGTTTCTCCGAGTATAGAACACGTCTGAGTGCTATCGTGTTGCTTTATCTTTGAAGATAAGTCTCATGACTTTACTTAACGTGAGATTTTTGCTCAGATATCCATAGTTCCACCTTTTTACGCATCTTCTTTTCAGCATCTTTCCAGGTCACACCTTTTACTTCTCCAAAATCCATATTTATGCGCTTTCTGCCACTTTCAGTCACTTCATAAATGTACTCCACAAAAGATGTGTAAGGAAACCTTTCATCAAGAGGTGGCATCAACCTTTGGCAGTCTATGTAGTAATCATATTTTGACATATTCTGTAACCCCAAAAACCCCATTTATAAGAAAAAACACGTGTTCTGTAGTATGGGGCGATTGAGAAACCTAAAATGTTGATAGCAAAATCAAAAAATTGTTCAAAAAAGAGGAATTTTTCATATTTCGCTGAGAAAAAGGCCCTTTTCATTGATTATTTACTATCGATTGTTGTTTTTCTGCGTTCATCTGCGTTCATCTGCGGTTAAATTAGTCGTTTGTATTTTGTCGCTGGTCGTTAGTCTAAATACCAAATACTATTAACCAATCACTGCTTCTTTATTTCTCTGTGGCCTCGGTACCCTCTGTGGCTAAAGAACGCCGTGTAATGGAGATTTATTTAAAATATGCCCGCTTTTTTCGCTTTCCGGTCGTAGAATACTTAACAAAATGATAATTGATTAGTGATGATTGATAAATGAAAGGAAAAGGCCTTTAAAATGATATTTGATTATTGATGAATGATTATTTCTCTGTGGCCTCTGTGCCCTCTCTGGCTATGACCTTAGTTGAAAAAACAAAGCCAATTTTAAACAGAGCAAATGAGCATAAGTGCATATGTAATAAGTTATTATGAGGAATTTTGTGGTTTTGGGCGGCGAAAAAACAAAGCCAATCAAAGCCAATTCGAGTGTGGTCGATGGTAAAATGGGTAAAATCGCCGTAAAACGAGAGCAAATAATGGGCCGGGTTGGATTCGAACCAACGTAAGCTTGCGCTAATGGGTTTACAGCCCATCCCCTTTAGCCGCTCGGGCACCGACCCAATCATCAATAGCTGCCGATCTATCGCATTGGTGCCATATTTAAGCCGAAAAATAATCTATTGTCAACAACCAAAAGAGAAAAAACGAACCAAATTCAGTCCGCCGACCTGTGGGGCACAGCTTCTGTTGCCTTAATCCAGTTTCATCGGGAAGTAATTCTTTGCATTATTGAAGCAGATGTCCTCGACCATTTTTCCGAGCAGCTCGATATCGTTCGGCAAAAGGCCCGCTTCGATGTCGCTGCCGAGCATGTTGCAGAGGATCCTGCGGAAATATTCGTGCCGCGGATACGAGAGAAAGCTGCGCGAGTCTGTGAGCATGCCGACGAACCGGCTCAGCAGGCCCATATTCGAGAGGATATTCATCTGCTCTTCCATGCCGTCCTTCTGGTCGAGGAACCACCACGCCGAGCCGTATTGCATCTTGCCGGGCACCGAACCGTCCTGGAAGTTGCCGACCATCGTCGCGCAAAGGGCGTTATCGCACGGATTAAGGTTGTAGAGAATGGTTTTGGGCAGATCATTATTTTTATCGAGCCGGTCAAAAAATTTCGAGAGTGGCCTGGCTATTTCGAAATCGCCCATCGAATCGCCTCCTATATCCCGACCGAGAGCATTGAACAAACGCGTGCTGTTGTTCCGAAGCGCGCCGAGATGAAACTGCTGGACCCAGCCGGATTCGTAGTCCATCAGCGCCAATTCGACCAACATTGCCGATTTGAATTTCAGACGCTCGGTGGCGTCCGGTTTTCTGCCGCATCTGATTTTCTTAAAGATGTTCTTGATTTCACTTTCGGTGTAGTCTTCGGCGTACACTGTCTCCAGGCCGTGGTCGGAAAGCCGGCAGCCATTCCGATGAAAATAGTAGTGGCGATTGCGCAGTCCCTCAATATACGAATGGAAGTTAGCTATCTCCATATTGCAAATCTCTTCGAGCTTATCGATAAATACGTTCAAGCTCTGAATGTCCTCGACTGCCATGGCCCGGTCAGGCCGAAATGCCGCATGTACTTTAATCTCGAAGCCGTCGGAGCGTATTCTTTTATGATGCTCCAGTGAATCGAGCGGCTCTTCGGTCGTACAGAGAAGCTTGACATTCATTTTGCGCATTATGTTGCGGACGCTGAACTGTGGCGTCCTGAGCATCTCGCTGCAGGTTTCGTATATCTCTTTGGCGGTGCCGGGTCCCAGCAATTTATCCTTAATGCCGAAAGGATTTTTAAGCTCCAGATGCGTCCAGTGGTAGAGCGGATTTCGAAGGCAGCAAGGCACGGTTTGAGCCCATCTTTCGAACTTCTCAAAGTCACCTGCATCGCCGGTTATATAATGTTCAGGCACGCCGTTGGCTCGCATCGCCCGCCACTTGTAATGGTCGCCATAAAGCCAGGCCTGAGTTATATTATGGAACTTATGATCGGAAGCGATATGGTCGGCGGGCAAATGACAGTGATAGTCGTAAATGGGCATTCGCTTTGCGTGCTCGTGGTAAAGAGTCCTAGCGGTTTTGGTTTGCAGTAGAAAATCTTCGTTAATAAATTCAGACATTTTTCGTTTCCACTTAATGAATTGTTTCAGAGTTGGTTATTCCGGCCTTTCCGGATTGTCCTGCTTTTGATCTTCGGATTCTTCATCTTCCCATTTTCTCTTAATTTTCGGAGGCTGGTATGCCGCCATTTTTTGTGCCCAGTCGGAAATCTCGCTCTTGGTTTTTGTTAGACGTTGTGATTCCGGTTTGGGCAGTTTTTTCTCTTCCTCGCGCATCTTACGCTCCCACAACGCGTAGGCGATCCACCCGATTAAAAGTGCCGGTAAAGCTATCAGCATAAATATTTTATACATCGTATTGTTCCTTCGTATCTACACAATATCTCTAAATTGAGAAAATTCAGCGCCGAGCAGAATAATACACCAATCCGATGGGAAGGTCAATATCGCAAATAAAGAAGTGTCGGGAAAAGATTAATGGGATTGAGATTGCAGCAATACCCAAGGCCGACGGTGTGTACAGCGATTATACGGCTATTTTTCACGCCGGTTGCCGGTTATTAACGTTATCGCCACCCAAACACCGCTGGTGATAACAATCAATGCGCCGATTATCACGAGAATAAAAATAAATAATTCCATATCACGCTCCGGATTTCTTTTTGTCGATCCAGTGCCCAAGTGCATACGCCAGAAGTGACGAACAAAGAGCTGGAATAATAATTGCAGGCACATCAATTATCAAAGGGAAAATGAAGAAAAATATTATGGCGATCATAGCAACGAGTGTGCCGACACCCATTGATAAGATTCCGGCAAGAGGGCGTGGATTCTTTATCCACAGACCAATTATCAGCGCAGGAAGAATCGCTGAGGCCCAAATAGTATAGCAGATAAGCAAACCGTCGATGATGCTGGGAACGGCCGGAGCACAAGCCACGGCAATAACAGCAATAACAATCGTCGCACTACGGCCGATTTTAAGAGATGATGTATCCGGTAATTTGGCAAACGGCTTGACGATATCCTGGGTGAAAGCTACAGCGCCGGCATTCAGAAGTGAGTCAAGACTTGACATGACAACCGACACTAACACAACCAGTAAAAGTGCATAGCCGCTTGCCGGCATTATTGTGTCAACCAGTTTCAACAGAACGAGATCTTCAGCAGTATCCTGTGGAATGATACTTCGTGCCGTAATCCCAAGCGATATCATAACCGTGAACCAAACCACGCTGAAGATACCTGCCAGGATAAAACCGTTCCGTGATATATGTGTAGTTCTGGATGCTAAAGCTCGATTTGCGTAGGGCGGTATGAGCGTTTCACCAAGCAGAAAAGCCGCTACCAGACCGATAATTTTAATAAGCGACACCGAACCAAAACCATCAACTGTTGCAACTGATGTCTGTTCGGCAAAAGTAGCTGCACCACCCTTCAGATGAAACAACAGCACGAATAACAGCGTAATCGGTAACAGTATGGCGAACGAGCTGAATTGAAAAGCATCGGTTATGACGCTTGCTCTGAGTCCTCCGAACGTTGTGTACAACGCTGTGACGCCGACAACTATTATAACACATGACCAGCTTGGCAGGTCAAATATATCGGTCAACACAACTCCCCCGGCATGTGCCATAACCGCTGCTAAAAAGGTACATATGCCCACGGAAATAATGCCGGCAAGAATCTGGCATTTTCTGTCATATTTCTGGCCGATTGCGTCTCCCAGGGTGTGGCAGTTTTTCAAAGCTCTGAGCCGGGGGGCAACGAAAAGACCGACCAGGATGTTCTGAAGAGCATACGCAAGTCCTATGCCGAGGAAGAGGAATCCGCTATTGAAGCCGCGCCCTACAAAAGCAATCGTAAAGCCCGGGCCCACGTATGTCGCAGCAAGACTGCCGAATACGAGCGCAAGCGGAAGCGCCCGTTTAGCCAGCGAGAATTCTTCGAATTCACGCGCAGCGCGTGCGCGCACGGCCACATACGTAAGCAGCACTACGTAGGCTAAAACAACAGCCACAGACAAGACCATTCCCACAGTTCTTGATCCTACTTTGACGTTCTATATACTATCAGTACGACAGATGTTTAATTTGCCGACGCGGCGATTTTTTTAAACCTTTCTTGCCGTCACCCCGGGCGCTATTTGTCACGCCCGGATTCATCACCCGCTTTGTCCTGAAACTTCTCCTCCTCAAGCTCGTTAATCGTCGTGTCCAGCTCGGACTCCGTACGAATCCATCCGAATCTCGCATCAACGAGAAAAGTACGGTACCACTGAATCAAATTCTTCGAAAAGTCGTCATCCTTGCAATAAATTCCAAACGATATTTCTCCCGCATGTGAGCCGGCCTTTCTCGGTATTTGCGGAAAAGCCAGAAGAACAGCTCTCCTTGTCAGCAAAAACTCGATATCGGAGACCTGGCTGTTGTAAATCCGAAGCCGGCCGGATTCTATTGCCTCAGGATATTTACGAAATAAAAATCGTGCCGCATTGGAAAAACCCGGCACGCTCAGGTTCATTGCACGGTGAATTCTAACGTCAGGATAATTATTGATAATTTCGTACAACGCGCTGAGATAATCGTCCACAGGCTGCCTTTCCCCTTCAAACAGCATGCACGTCCAAAGCTCGCTGTGACCGCTCGCATCAAGCTGTTCCTGGAGCATTTCCTTGGCGATCCTGTAAGTCTGACTCCGGCTGCCTAACACTTTAAGCCGGCGCTCGGTCAGGAGCTTCGCCCACGAGGGCAACTGCTCCGGCAGAGAATCCGGGGGACAAATCCCAAGCCGGGTCAACAACCTTAGAAATTGTTTCTGCTCGGAGCCGTAAAAACGCCGGCCTACGACGCTGCCGACGTTGCCGTTACACTCCATTCCGTATTTTTTATGATAGCCGAAAGACAAGCAATGCACATCGAAGCCCCGGTCAACCAGCATCCTTTCAAGCTCGTTTATCATCCAGACGGCCTGTTTTTCGGGGGCCTTGTCGATCGACAGATGAACGTTCGGGCACAGCACAATCGGTCTTTTGCCGACCATGTCGGAGAGCATCTCGAATTCATCCGCTGCTTGTTTTAGCTCCTGCTTGTCGTCATATAATTCGACGCAGACGAATATCAGCAAGACATTCCTGAAAGCCATCCTGGGCTGCGTCGCTGAAATTGTATCGGGATCGATCCGTGAAGAGCGTTCCTTATCCTCGAAGTAACATGATGAACACTGGTAACAATCCAGAATCATATCGGTTTCTCAGCCTTGCGTGTCTTGGTCGTTGATCTGGTGCGGGTTATGCGTCTGGCTCGCGGCGAACTCTTGGCCTTTTTCAGGCGGGATGCGATATTCGCATCGACGCGGGATGCGAACAGTCCCACGTCCGCGGTAGCTGCTTTATCGGCAAAACCGACGCCGTTCAGGGCACGCACGACCTCCGCCGCTTCCCAGAACTCATCGGAACAGGTCAGTGTCTTGCCCTCCTGACGTGTCAGTGATTTGAGAAAAACCGGCAGAGACCCATCTCGCAGCGCTCCTGCGTAATCACTCAGCAATTCTTGAATTTTCCTGTTTATATCAGCCATTTTCTCGCTCCTTATAAATGCAAAGATCAAAAATCAAATATCAAAATTGATGAGCCGCTTCGCGGGCTGTTTAAGTAGCATCGGCCATGCCGATTCCTTAATTTTGCATTTTGCACTTTGATTTTTGATTTTCTTGTCATAATTTACTCTTCATGACAGTATTCACTCATCATTTTTTTCAGTTTCAAAATCGTTCTAAATTTCAGCATTTTCACCGCACCGACGGTGGTCTTAAGCTCGTTGGCAATCGCCCTTACCGACATGCCGTCCAGCCAGAGCTGTATTGCCCTTCGCTCGCGTGCTTTAAGTCTTCCCAGCGCTTTACCCAGGGCCTCTTTTAGCTCGCTTTGCGACATCGTATCGAGCATTCCAAGCTCCGGAGCGGTCAGGTTCGATAAATCCTTCTGTGCCAAGTACAAGTGTCGATTCATCCTTCTGTAGACTTCTCTAAGGCGTTTACGCATATAATAGAGATAAACCGTTCGCAGCAGTTGCCTTTCGCTTTCGATATCCCGCAGGCGGTCCGGATTTTCCCATATATCTCCGTAAACATCTTCGAGCACGTCCTCACATTCAACCTCATTGCCCAAATAGCGGTATAAATACCTTATAAACACATTAAACGTTTCTCTTACAAAAGGCTCCATCGCCCTTCGCCGGCGATCAACGTCCGGGGCGTTGAGTCCTTTCAAAGCATTTCGCAGCCGCCTGTTCATAACACCTCTGTTGCTCCCATCTTTCCTTAGTCCTCTAAGGCTCGCCGGCGCCTTCTCGGCGTCAAACGAGGCTTCTGCCCTCATATAAAAGGCAATAACTTCACTATTGGTAACTGAAATTGTACCCAAAAATAAAAATTCCTTCAATAACCAATCCATTCGATTTCGCTCAGGACATGCTTTTCAATACTGAAAAAAGGGAAAATCTACGCCAGCGATTCACATGGAATAGTGGCTGAATAGCCACTTTCTACACTGAAAACCACACAATATAGGACGCTATCGTCGCGGAATTAGAGAAATCCGAAGTGTAGCCCAATAGTAAATAGAAAATAGTCAATTGTAAATCTACTGGCTCCTAAGCACGCGGCGAGGCGAATCAAGACTCGGATATTGATCTTTTAGTCGTGGAACGCGAGCCTTTCGGCCCGAATCGAAGCCGATGTAAGGAAGCAACCCGTATTTGGTGGTGCTCTTTTTTATTGACACCATTTTTAAAAGGCATCTACTATTCATCAGTTAGAGGTATGTAAATCTCAGGTGAATTCTTATGGAGAATAACAATGAATCATGACAATATTGAAAAGTATTTTTTGTCATTAGCAGGAGAATATCGCGTGGCAAGTGAACTGCTTAAACGAAATCTTAATGCAACTGTTACTTTTGGTCATGCCAAGTCTGCCGATGTGATAGCGTATAGTTCCAATCGTAAGGCTGTGGTAATTGAGGTCAAGACATCACAGGAAAAGAATATCCCAACTCTCTTTTATAATAAGTATGCAACTCCACAGCAAGAACATCCTGACTTTTGGGTTCTCGTTCAAATCATAGTAGATGAGAGCCACAATTTCAAGGATAGATTCTTCATCCTGTCCCATCTTGAACTCTCTAAAGTTCAAGCCAAATGCAATCGAGCTTATCGCTTAAGGCGCGGTGACATACATAAAGGTCAACGTGTGTCATGGCAGATGCACCACCTACTAACAACTGAGGCACGTGGTTTTGACAAAGTTCCTGTGGTTGATATTGAAAAATATGAGAACCAGTGGGACAAAATCATGAATGCTTGTATTCATGAAGAATAGATCTTAAACAAATTTTTCGAATGATATGAAAGGAAAAGATCATGAATGGTGATAATTTTATAGATAATTTTGGAGAAAACTCTGAAGAACGTTTTGAAGATATTTTTAAGCCCCTATCAGATGAAGGAATTCTTGAAAGAGCAATTGAACTTACCGTGAGAAATTTCAATAGGATACCTTCCGAAGATAAAGTACCCAATGAGCGTATGTTTCAGTTCGAAATCTGCCATTTCTTTAGACAACAAGACTTGATTGTTCAAGTTGAGGCTCCATATCAAAGACTGGAGAAAGAAGAAAAACCTTTGGAATTGTGTGACATATGTTTACACAGTGAAAAAGGAGTAACCTGGATAGATTTAAAGATTGTTCTGCATTCTTTCCAGAGCCGTAGTATTATTTTTGGTACCAATCTTGAAAGGGAATTATCCAACTTTGCTAAGCAATTAAATTGCTTAAACCAGCAAACGGAAGCAAACCATAAAAAAGTAGGAATTCTGATAGGTTTCTTTGATCTTGCTGATATAGAAAAACAAATTAACACAGTCAATATCAAGCTAAACGAAGGTGGGCAAGACGCGATAATAAGTAGAATTAAACACTATGATTCTGTATCATTGAAGGGCTTTGAGTTCAAAATAACATCATGGATATGGAGTTGGGAAGGATATCTTAATACGAGTTTTAGCCTAATTAATCAATAACAAGTATCAGGTATTATCGTCGGAAGTGTGAGAATGAGCTGGGGCGCATTTTTACATCTGCCTATGTAGTTTCTATCATCTGGAGGTCAAAATGCAGGATCGAGGCTCTGGTGAGATGCTAAATTTGTATATTGAAAAATAATGTACTGGATCAATTCAGACCATAAAAATAGAAGAAATTGTTTACAATTTGATGGTATTAATTTAGAATATGTATAGACAGGAAGGCAGAAAGATATTGGCGTACTTAATATATTGTTTTTGGGGACAATTGCGCCAATATAGTTGGTGACAAGTAAATAGTTATTTCAATTACTGAATTTTTGCGTTCCACTTCAAACCAGCAAAATTTGATATTCCGGAGCCGCGAAAGCAGGTACTTCTTGCCATTGTCAAAGAGGCGCCGCTTGTGTGTTCTGGGAAGGCCTTACCGGGCCTGAAGTGGGCACTATATAGCGGTGCCTTTTTTTATTGGCTCACTCTTAGCTGGAGAACAGCTATTATGAGTACACAAATACTTAATGATAATAATGGAAATCGTATCGGGGAGATAGAAACCGATACTAATGGTGTTCAGATAGCACGTGACAACAATAGAAATAAAGTAGGTACTTATGATCCAAAGTTCAATGCAACTTATGATAGAAATGATCAAAAGATTGGCGAAGGCAATCTTCTTGCATCTCTGATATATTCACCACACAATAAATGGGCTTGGGGTGCTGGTGGTTTTCTTCTTGGTTCTATGGCTTCAGAAAGACAAGGTTATATTGATTCTGAATCTGTTATAGAAGAAGAATTATCAAAGGATTCTAATAAAGAACTAATAGAGAGTTTACTTGGATGTCTGTTCATGGCCGGAGTGGGTTTGATAATAATAGTGTTTGCTAAAAGACAATGCAATAGTGATTTCAGTGAGCATTTGGGATATCAAATATTATATTATGTTGGTTGGTTTCTGCTTACAATAAGCATCTTAGGATCAGTTTATTGTGCTTTACGTCTTATCGTTCGATTTCTTTTGTGGCCACCCGTTTTTGCAATATGGTTTTTTTCTGCTATAATATATATGATGTATAAAATTAAAGTTTTTAGTGAATTATGGCATTGGATACGAAATGTATTCTAAAGTTTTTTTACATCTTGGGCTTAATTTAGAAAGGGGACGAAAGGAGTCAGGCTTTTGATTTAGGTTTTCTGAGTAGAAGTCTACACGGTAGTGCTCAGAATTTTGCGGGATTTCTAAAAGGGCAGGCAGGCTTCTTCTGGTTCGAGGTTGCATTCGAGCCATTGAGATAACATGATAGCCTGATCGTCGAAGTCAACTTTGCAGTCGCCGTTTATGTCACCGGCTAATTTGGATTTGCATCGTGCTACTTCCGGGCCGTCGAGGACGACTGCGAATATCTGTAAGTTTCCATTCCGGCTGTCTTCCCAGACGACCGTATTGCCGCTTATGGCAGGGTTGGTCTGGTCGTGGGGATTGTTGGTGATTTGAAATTCATGCCGGGTGGTCAGATTATAGCCGTAAATGTCCCAGTCGCCGTTTCTGTTGTCCTGCCAGACGACGATGTTACGGTCGATGTCGGGATTCGTCTGCTCCGCCTGGTGTGGAGTGATAGTGAACTCGTTAGGTTCGTTAGGATCGGAGATATTAGCGGCGTAAATGTCCATATCACCGAAGTAATTGTCTGCCCAGACGACAATGTCGCCCCAGACGGCCGGTTGTTGCTGGTCAAATTCGGCCAGTGAAACGCCGAAGTCGGCGGGCCTGTTTCGCATCCAGATATCGGCGGCGAGGATGTCCTGGTCGCCGTAATAAGAATCCTGCCATACTACCGTATTTCGATAGACGGCGGGATTTTGCTGATCATGCTCGAAGTCAGCGACAGCGAATTCTGCCGGATACTCTATGTCCGTTATATCTGCTCCGAATATATTGTAATCTCCCTCAGCGCCATCTTGCCAGACAACAATATTGCCGTGAATGGCCGGCGATTGCTCATCATTGCCAGAGAGGTTCGATACAGCAAACGTTACCGGTTGCTCTCTATCGGTGATATCACATCCTTGAATGTCCCAGTCGCCCAAGGCGCCCTCACTGATATAGTCCTGCCAGACGATGATATTTTCAAAGGCCGCCGGATGCATCTGGTCGCTCGTATCTCCAATAATAACTACAAGCGGATCTTCCGGTTTATTCATGCCTGCAACATAGATATCATAACTATACTCGGCGTCGAACTGCTGCCAGACGACGATGTCACCGTAAATATCCGGCTGCTCCTGATCGTCGGTGGTCGGCCAGACGGCAAATTCCGAGCCGCCCTTGGCAGCAACAATAGAAGAAGGAACAAGCATCCCGAGAAGAGATATAAAAATCAGAAAAACCATCATCGCAAAGCGATGGTTCCGCAATTTTAATTTTTGCATTTTGATATTTGATATTTTCTGTTGTGCTGCAGATTTCATTGTAGCCGCCACAAATCAGCCACGTACGAAATGCCCGATGCCGAAGCTCGTACCAATGGCACACAGGCTCGTGACAATCATCGCTCCGCCCAATGTTCTGGAGCGGTCCTGAATCGTGGCCTTGCCCGTCTTCAGCGCCGAATCCGGTGCCGGACTTGGAACGATTGCTTCGCTCGGAGCAGGAGTCGGAGGCTGGATTGGTGCCGGAGCCGGGGTAGTAGGTTTAATCGGTGCCGGAGCGGGAGTCTCAGCCGGTGCAGAAGTATCAGGTTTAGGTTGAGCCGTTTTGATTTTTTCCAGAAGCTCTAACAGCACTCCAGCGGCTTTTGCATTTTCCAAATCCCTGCCGGCATTCATCAGCAGCTCGACCGCCCTGTCATGCTGGCCTATCCCAAGCAGTTGATAGCCCAGCAGTAATTGCAGGTCGGCATCGAAGCTGAACTGTGCGGCCCGTTCGGCTAATCGGTCGATATGTTTGAGAAGCGTCTCCTCATTCGGATACAAACCACGAGGGAAAAAGACGCCTTCCTTTTCGGGGCTGACTTTTGCCAGCGCCCCGCGAAGTACCTCGGCGGCTTTCGAATATTGCTGGCTCGCCAAAAGTGCCTGGGCATAGGCAAATGGAAGAATCATATCATTCGGCGCCAGCTCAATTGCCTTATAGAACTTCAAAGCGGCGGTATTATACTGGGCTACTTCGAAAGCCTTAACTGCTTCTTCGAAGTAAACGTCCGCCAGCGTAGCTTCCTGAGGCTCGGCGGTTTGCTCGGCGATGTTCTCGTATATCTGTGAATTGACAATCGTAGCCGGTTGATAGCCGCCGTCCCCGTCGGTGTAGTAGTTATATGTGTAGTAGTTGTAACTCGGACTGCGGACCTCGCGGGCGATTGGGTAATAACCATACCAGTTATATGGGTGACAACCATACCAGTAATAGCGAGTATATCGGTAGCTTAAAGGCCAGTAACCACCAAGACTTACGAACAGGTACTTGCGGTGGTAGTACGGATACACGTACCGGAACGTAAACAATGGACCGCAACCATAGTGCACTGCGAAACGATACCGCGGCCAGATTGACCTGCTGCAGATACGGTCGTGGTAATCTCTGTAAAGATAGTCACTATGATATGTGTGACTGATCAAATGCGGCCGGTCATGATAGACTACGCGCGACGGCCTAAGAGCGGTATAATTGTGCAGACGCGTCGTGCTTGTTCTTAAGCTGGTTGTAGCTCCGCCTACGGTCGTCAGCGGCGGTAACGCGGATTTTCTCGCTGGTCTTGAACCGTCTCTCAATCGAGAGATGCTTGTGCTTGTGTCTCTGATACCGATGCTTTTGCTTTCCCGGCTGACATCAGTTCGCGTTCTATCGGTTGTGATGCGAGTATCCCGGCCTGCCGTTCGTCCGATTGTCCTGCCGGTAGCACTGCCGACAGTTCCCCGGGTGGCGGCTTTTGGCTCACGAACGCTCGTGGTGCTTCTCGCACCTATTGTCCTGCCGATCCGGGATGTCGATAACGCTTCCGATGAACGCTGGCTCGTAGCAGCCTGCTTCTTCACAGATATCGACGGCTCTCTTTTGCCGATTATACTGCCGATACCTCGCCCACGTTCGGTGCGAAGCGTCGAGCGGCTGGTGCTCACCCTGGATGGAGTAGAAGGTCTGGTTGAGCTTACAGCCGGCTGCCTGGCTCCTGTGGGAGCAGAGGAGCTTCTCGTGCCGATCGTATTGCCTATACGCGAACGTTGGCTTGTAGTCGGCTGCTTCTTCGCATTCGAGGCGGGCGGCGTTTTGCGACTGCTGGAACCGCCTATACGCGAAGCTCCGCTTGAGCGTGCAGCCGGCTGCGTCGCTCTGTTGGGAACAGACGGCCTTGTTGTCTTGATTGTACTTCCGATACGTGATGTTATGCTCGGACTTATCCTGCTGCTCGTACTTGTCGTTGACCTGTTTGTGATAGTGTTTCGTGATCTGTCCACAGGACGCCTTACGGTGCTGCTCGGCTGGCTGCTCGTGCTCCTGGAAGAAATCGAACGGCTGCTGGAAGGCGTTTTTGTGCTGATTGTACTGCCGATACGTGATGTTATGCTGGAACTGATGCGACCGTTAGAACTGCTTCGGTTGCTGGAACGCGGTGTTGATGTTCGCGAACTTATCGACCTGCTGGAAGTACTCCTGCTGGGACTCGGCGCTGATGTTCGTGAGCTTATCGACCTGCTCGGAGTGCTTCTGCTGGAACTGCGGTTCGTTATAGCTTTGCTGGAAGTACTTCTGCTTGGTGCACGATTAGTAATGGCCCTGCTGGAAGTGCTTCGGCTGGGTGCTCTGCTGGTTATAACCCTGCTGGAAGTGCTACGGCTGGGCGCTCTGCTGGTTATGGCCCTGCTGGATGTGCTTCTACTTGGTGCCCGGCTGGTTATTACCCTGCTAGAGGTGCTTCTGCTTGGCGCTCTGTTGGTTATGGCTCGACTGGATGAGCTTCTACTTGGTGCCCGGCTGGTTATAGACCGGCTGGAACTGCTGCTCCTGCTTGGTGCTCTGCTGGTTACGCTTCTGCTGGAGCTGCGGCTGGATGAAACGCTACTCGAGCGGCTCGATGTTGGTCTGGATGAAGACCTTGTTACCGAGGACGACCTCGAAGATGATCGGCTGGAACTACTGGATTTGCTGCTGCTGGATCGGCTTTTCGCAGCTATTACCGGCTCGCAGAACAATAAAAGTGCCAATAGAGTGCAAAAAACGAGTAAAAGCGAGCCATCCCGAAGGGATTCCAAAATTTTGATTTTTGATCTTTGATTTTTAATTTTCTTTTCCAGCATAATACGCCTCCTTTCTTCGGCGTTAACATATTCACTTCTATTCCAACCATTAAAGGCGAAAAACCACCCACCGGTAACAAAAATTCCACCAAATACGACTTTTTAAAATTTTTTTTGCAATATTCCTTGCTGCTTATAATGTCTGATTGAAGGCTGCCATCAGCGTTAAGGCCAACGTAAATCCCTGAGTTGAGATTTCCTATCTTAGGACAATGATATCAACGTAGACTATAGTAGCAAACTTCAATAATTACCTCGTCACTATCAATATACAGCCGTTTTTTGTTTTCCTGAGTTTAAAATATACCGTACTCTGTTATTTCCGCTATGTGAGCAGCTAAAAGCTATCCCGAGAAAGTGCGTTTACGGGCGGAAAATACCGATTTTTCTACACTTATTCAAAACCGGTAATCGCGCACAAAAATTCTGTTGACATCGAGACAAAATTGTGGCATAAGAATTAAAGAGTGCAGGAGTTTTTCAGTGAAATTTTTAGGGAAATCCGAGGTAATAGACAGGGATCGTCCCGTAATTTTCAGGGAGGTGTGATGTGACTACGAACTACAATTTTATTGGCTGAATCTGGCTATATCTCACAAGACAATATTATATTAGGCACAAAGCAATGGCTGTGAACATTAACATTTTGTGAAAGGAGAAAAAAAATGGAAACGAAACAATTAAAACTCATTGTGAGTGTGTTGGCTCTCGCTATGCTTGCATTTCCTTCCTCCATTGGCTATGCTGCTGACCCGCGAATAGCAATCTCATCGGTGCCCTACACCATCACCAGTTCAGGTTCGTACTATCTTACTGACGATCTCCAAATACCGTCGGCTAATGATAATGCGATACACATTGATGCTAATAATGTAACCTTAGACCTGATGGGTTTTAGCCTCATAGGGCATGCATGGTCCGGCAATGGTTGTGGGATTATAATAAGCGGCCAGAAAAACGTCGAAATTCGCGATGGAACAATACGAGAATTTGGCGGGGATGGTATTTATGAAGATAATGGGGAGGCACATCGTTTGATCAACGTGCGCGTAGTCGATAATGCAGGCATTGGCATTGACCTTGGAGGAGGTGACCACCTGGTTAGAAGTTCTACAGTTTTGGGAAGTGGATTCGGAGGAATCTTCGTAGGTGCTAATTCATCGATAAAAGATTGTAAAATTACTTTTAACTTTGGTCATGGTATCGAGCTTAGCATGGGATGCACGGTTATGGCCAACACAGTCGATTTCAACTTATTTCATGGCATCTGGACCTGGGGGAACTGTGTTGTAACAGACAACATAGTTAGCAACAACATGTTGGATGGTGTCGCCGTCGAGGAAAATGGTAGTTTGGTCAAGAACAATACAGTCTTCCTTAACTTCGAAAATGATATCCGTGTGGACGGCTCTCACAACGTCATTGAGAAGAATTTTATAAGCTTTTCAGATTGCGGCATCAGAATAGAAAAAAGCGGTAACTTCTATGCTAATAATCGTGCCACGGGAAATAACACCAATTATATTATTGCTCCCACCAACACAGATGGCAGTGGAAATGTCTCATTTTGAGTGAAAGGGACCAATGTCATACTATACAAAACGACACTGGTCCCATTCTTTCTGTCGGTAGTCGGATTAACCTGCCAAGCGAAAAAGGCGCGGTTATGATGGTCATGAATTGGACGGTGGTACAATAATCATCCAGCTTCTGTATTCTCGTGACCATCATACGCCTCCTTTCTTCGGCGTTAACAACTTTACTTTTGTTCCACTCATTAAAGGCAAAAACCGATCCCCGGTAACAAAAATTCACCGAAGAACGATGTTTTTTCACTTTTTTTGCATTTTTTCCAAAATCATTATCAACATTTAGCACATGAGAATCGCTTTCAACCACGAGTGAAGGATTATCTCACTCGGGAACTATAAGTATGAGGAACAAAAATAAGGAGAATATTTATGAATGTGTCGGTCACTATTCCTCAACTATTCTATGATTTGATCGCGAGAGTCATTCCAGGTTTTGTATTCCTAGTAGCGCTGAATCTTGAGTTGAGTGGAACAGGTTATCAGGTCATAAAATGGCCAACTTCATCGGACAGTTCAATGGCTGTGATATTTAATTCGTTGGGTTATTGTATTTTATGCTACGTTATCGGATGGGTGCTTTTGTCTTTAAAGTTTTGCTGTCAAAAATGGTTGCCTTTGGCTTTAAAGTTTTGTGGTCTGAAAAAAGGTAAAGTCAAGGATGAGCCCAAAGCAAAATCCAATTTGGAGTCGGATTCTCCATTGTCCTCCGAGATGTTTCAGTGGATACGATTGGAAAACGAGGCTGCAGGTTTCCGTCTCGCTAAGCTGAGAGCAGAAGCGAGAATGCTTGAGACATCTAGGTACGGGATGGTGTGTATCCTTTTATTCACAATAGTCATATTGATTCTTAGATTAATTCTTGATCGGAATAAGTTTATTCCCTGTTTCCAACCTTCTGTTCTGGGGTGGATACTGCGATTTTTTATCCCAGTTGTGATAGCAGTAGCCTTTTGGATACGTGAAAAACGTGCGTGGGAATATTATTACAAGAACATTGAGATGATTTACAATATAATGTTGGAGATGTCACCAAGAACGAAGAAAACCAAGGGTAGCCGGACTGTGTAATTTGGAATTGATGGTTGGCTATTGTATATTGGCTTGATCTTCGACTCCATAAGGATTTATCATACCATCAAAGGTTATCCGAAACATCTCATATTTACAGCCTGGGATCTTAAGGCAGATAAGCTTTTAGAAGAATTAAAGGGCCTGGGATATAAGATTAGAAAAAACTCCGGACAACCATTGTAATTTACTATTTTCGATTTGCGATTGAATATTGTAATTGTCGCTGCTTCCGCAGGAATGATAATATTATTTCCCTTCTTGGTTCTCGGTGCCCTTCGTGGCAATTTTAATAGCTAAGCCATAAATTGACTATTTTTCTGCGTTCTCCCTGTGAGATAGGCAAAGCCGTTATCTCACAGGGTAAATCGGCGGTTAATAACTTATCTAAAAAGCTTTTTACCAGTGGGGCAAGCCCCACCCTACAAAATTATTGTCTCGGTGGCCTCTGTGGTTTGGAAATTAATCCGGGAAATTCAGCGTCGCGAATTCGCCGTGATATTTTTTTGCTGCTTTGTCATATGCCTTTGCGGCCTGGATTTCATCTTTGAAATATCCGACGATTATATTCTTTCTTTTATAGCATATAGTGACAGCCCATTTCTTTCTGTGTTCCCTCCAGCTCAATCCTGTATATTTTGATTTTTTATCCTTTCTAAATTGCCTCCTGTTGTAGCTGTTCTGTGCGCTTGTTGCGAGCCGTAGATTGGCTCTTCGATTGTCTAAGCCGTTATGATTAATGTGGTCGACTAAAAGATGGCCCGGTGCGTGGAGTATTTCGCGGTGCATCCTGACAGAAATAAATTTTTTGCCGGTGGCAATGGTTCGTCCGGCGTAGAAGGTCCTTGAACTCTTTACGGCAAACCATTTGTGCTTATTTAATCGCTCGAAATCTTCCAGATCGACGATGGCATATTTTCCCTGAGTAAGCGGTATCCGCCGGAAGGCGTAGCCGTAGCGAGCCCTGCGGTACAAAAGCGTCAGAGCTATCACAAAGCCTGCCAGCCGGTCCGGAATCGTGATGGAAAAATTGAGCTTAATACCAACCCCCACTCCGTGGAAATACTAAATTCGAAGCACGAAATCCGAAACAAGCACTAATGACAGAAATCTAAAATTCAAAACGGCAAGTTCCCATCGAACTGTTTTGAACATACGAAATTAGATTTTTGAATTTGTTTCGTATTTAGATATTCGTATTTAGGATTTCCGTCTTTTTAGCTCCGGCCAAAAGACGGCCCCCCATAATTGGACGGGTATGCGCTTTTGATGCGAAAACCTACAAAATTGTAGGCGGGATTTTCGACGTAAGTGCTTGCTGAGAAGGAAATAAAAAAATTTTCAAACCTTTTTTATTTTTGTTTCCAACTACCATCGCTTTTGATCGAAAATTCTGCAAAAACAAAAACCACCAGTTAGAACTGGTGGCATTGCCTAATTCAGGCTTTGCCTGTCCGCCTTCGGCGGCTAGGCGCTCAAAATTGTATAGAGAAAACTTAGATAATACGTACAATTCCGAATTACTCTTGAGGCATGAAAAAGCTTAGTTTTGTGGGATTTCTGTGCATAAAAATGGTGCCTTAGGAGTTTGGCAACGCTGATGGCGGCATATTGTACAATCAAACTGGCAGCCGAAATTAAATTGACGATGGAATGAGACGGGCGCTAAGAAATATCAGACAGTATTATCACTTAAGCATCTCTCCGGTTTCGTCAAAAACGTTTCAGATTTCTTACGATATGTAAATATTCCATTCGTTATATGAATTTACTGATCTACTAGTTGTAAAATCTGTTAGGCAATTAAGACCACCGGCTCAGTGAGCCAGCATTTGAAGAAATATAAGTTTAGCCTCTTGAAAGGCTCATAGAAAGCTATTAACTCGTACGTACCACTCATACATACCAGATAGTGCCGAATATGGGCAGAGGAAGACTTTACTCTGGCAAGCAAGAACTCATTGGGAGATAAGGTGTTTAAAAGAATTAGTTTATATTAGAACAGCACATCGGATTTCACATCAAATCTGTACTTCTCGAACTTATTGTCTCTTTACTCTGTATAAATCAGGATTCTTCTGTTGACAATTCAGCCCATAAAACATATTTTGTTCATGGTAATCATACCCTGAATTGCACCTTGCGGTAGGCAAATCTCAACGACAAATAGTACTGACGGAGCTAATAAATCCAAAGATTCTTTCTTGGAATTCATGCAATATGAGAAATTTTTTGCGTATGTTATTATAGAAGCAGTTTTTTATATTACCTGCTCGGGAATATAAAGGGAAGATTACTATACCACCGATATGGACAGCGTCTGAACCCAGATCGTTGCCCTGATTGTGACGGTTGGTATTAGATGTTATCTTGTTCCGAGAGTTGGAGTACAAGCTCATGAGGACTACAGTTTGCAGGCTCGCTAAGGTTGGCCTTTTAAATTTAGCGCTGTGGAAAAGAAGAGTCTGATTTGGGGATTAACAAGCAATGGCCTCCTTGGTTTTTTGAAAATCATATGAATATGGCTTTGATAACATGTTAGAAGGATGTCAATATGGTTAATAAATCATCCAACCATGATCAAATCATATCGCTTCCCAAGGGAGGTGGTTCTATTAAAGGAATGGGGGAGACTTTCCAGCCGAATCTCTTCACGGGGACGGGGGATTTTTCTATCCCAATTTCCACGTCCCCCGGACGTAGTGAATTCAATCCTAAGTTGACAATTCAGTATAGTACCGGCAATGGGAATGGCCCCTTTGGTCTCGGATGGCAACTTTCCATTCCACGTGTTACCCGTAAGACAGGGAAAGGCATTCCAAAATATACAGATGAAGACGTATTTGTTATTTCCGGGGCAGAGGACCTAGTTCCGGTTCTCAATAAGGATACCGGTCAGCAAGTCACATATATGAGAGGAGATTACACAGTTTCCCTATATCGGCCGAGGACCGAGGGCCTGTTTGCAAGAATCGAAAAATGGCAATTCAATACAGATGTCCACTGGCGTGCAACAACTAAGGATAACATCACGAACATTTATGGGAGAACAAAGCATGCACGAATTCTTAATCCTGACGAAGAACAACATGTTTTCGAGTGGCTCCTTCAGGAAACTCTTGATGCCAAAGGTAATCATATTCTATACGAATATGTGAAGGAACGCACCGACCTTAATGTACGGTTGATCTTTGAGCGGAATCGAACGCATACACAATGTTATATACGTCGTATTCTATATGGTAACACACCATACACGCTCGAACTGAATCACCGGACAGGACCAATACGTGCCGGAACATCAAGTCAGACCGGCAGCGACCTTATAGAGCGTCATTATCTGTTTGAGGTTTTATTTGATTATGGAGACCTGACGACCATTCCGGATATTCCATATTCAGTATCGCTTCCTGAAGAAACCATCCCTGACCATTGCCCGATACGCAATGATCCGTTCTCAACTTTCCGGAGCGGATTTGAGATCCGAACATTGCGGCTTTGCAGGAGAGTACTCATGCTCCATCACTTTAAGGAATTGGATGGAGCACCTTTGGCGAAATCCACAGACTTCGCGTATGAAAGCAATGCCGACACAAAACTCTCTTTTCTTGTCTCAGTCAAAACGACCGGTTACAGGAAAGAGGGGATATCATACAGGACGGCCCATACGCCTCCAGTCACCTTCAAGTATTCAGAGTTCAAGCCCCAGGAACAGCGCTACAAGTCAGTAAGGGCGGCAGGCAATGATGTACCACCCCTATCACTGAATAATCCGAACTTTACTCTTATCGATCTTTTTGGTGATGCTCTGCCGGATGTCTTACAAACAGGCGACACAGGGTACTTCTTCTGGCAGAATCTCGGAGACGCCACGCTTGATCGGCGTCACTCCCAAAAGGCAGTCCCTTCTGGGATATCACCGGCAAAGCCGAACGTGGCATACGGGGATATGGGTGGTGATGGCTTGGTAGATATCATCGTAGAAGCACCACCAGTATCCGGCTTTTTCGAAGCAACTCCTGGAGGGGAGTGGAAGCCTTTTAAGCGCTTCGAGATGTTTCCAAGCATTAATCTATCAGATCCCAATGCTCGGATGTTGGACCTGACCGGTGACGGACTTACCGACATCCTCGTCACCGAAGACGATTGCTTGTTATGGTTTGAATGTCTTGGTGAGGTGGGTTATGCAGAACCAAAGATGATAGCTCGTGTACATGACCTAGACGAGTTTCCCAATGTGTTCTTTAATGATCCCTCAGGTAGGGTTAGACTTGCCGATATAACCGGGGACGGGTTGAATGATATTGTAATGATCCACAGCGGCCATGTTGATTACTGGCCAAATCTGGGGTATGGCCGTTTCGGCAAACGCATTACAATGGCAAATGCACCGCGTTTCGAATATAACTACGATACGAAACGTCTCTTTCTTGCGGACCTCGATGGCAATGGCTGTGCCGATCTTGTATATGTCGATATGAACTGCGTGCATTTCTGGTTTAATCAGTCCGGCAACGGATGGAGCGAACAGCAAACCATACTCGGCACACCTTATGTTTCAGACACCAGTAACGTTCAGTTCTCAGATTTCTTCGGAACAGGAACAGCAGCACTTGTTTGGAGTTATGATTACAATTTTCAACATGGGGGCAACTACAAGGTCCTCGACTTTTGCGGTGGCACAAAACCACATCTCCTCACGGAGATGAGCAACAGTTTGGGGGCAACTACATTAGTCAAATACGCCCCGTCGACGAAGTTCTACCTGGAGGATAGAAATAAGGGAGAACCATGGATAACCAATCTACCTTTTCCGGTACAAGTCGTGGAAAAAGTCGAAGTTATCGACCACATTGGCAAGACCAAGCTGGTTACCACCTACAAATATCATCACGGTTATTATGACGGACGTGAACGCGAGTTCCGCGGATTTGGGCGGGTTGACCAATTCGATAGTGAAATCTTTGAAGTTTTTACAGAACCAGGTCTCCACGGAGATGAGGTACTTTTCAACAACAACTTGAGAGCATTTCATATGCCTCCCATAGAAATGAGAACATGGTTCCAAACCGGAATCTATTTCGATGAGGAAAGGGAGGACGTCGAAAGAGGCCCCTTCGATTATCGTGAATTGACAAACAAGTTCCGCGATGAGTTTTATAAAGGCGACTCCAATGCCTGCACTCTGTCAGACCATGATGTTGAAATCGCAGACTCACCACATGAAGCCTTTCGCAGCCTGAGAGGTGTGATTCTTCGAACCGAGGTGTACGGAAGGGACGGCACTGATAAAGACGTTCATCCGTATGTTGTTACACAAAACCGATATGCCGTGAGGCAGTTGCAGGCCAAAAACGGGAATAATCATGCCGTTTACCACACCAGATTGCTGGAGAGTCTATCATATCACTACGAGCGAAATCCCAATGATCCTCGCATGAGTCACCAGATGAATCTTGAGGTTGATGATTTCGGCAACGTCACAAAATCCGCGGCAATAGGATGTCCAAGACGCTTGCCGCAATTTGACGAACAGGCACAGGTGCTGATAACTTATACCGAATCTGACTTTATCAATAAGACCGACGATCTGAATTTCTATCGAATTGGCCTACCTGCCCAAGAAAGAACATATGAGTTGACAGGCCTTTCTCCGCCTGGAGATAATGGTCGTATATATTCTGTCAACACAGTACTTGATGAACTGTCTGTCGCCCAAAAAATTCATTATGAAGAAAAAGTAAACCACAGTTCACCACAAATACGTCTCATCGAACACGTGCGTACTCTGTACCGCCGTGACAATCTGTCCAGACCACTTCCGCTTGGCGAGGTTCAATCACTCGCATTGCCTTTTGATAGCTACAAATTGGCCTTCACCCCGGGACTGCTGACACAGGTCTTCCAGCGTGATGGCCAGCCATTGTTGCCGAATCCCGGCACTGTTCTCGGTGGTCAGGAAAACGACAAGGGCGGTTATCTGAATAGCCAGACCCTGCGTAATCAGAACTTGTTCCCACCAAACGACACCCATCCTCTCTGGACGTATAGCGATGAAGACGGCCACTGGTGGATTCCGATTGGTCGTGTTTTCTATCATCCCGATCCGGACGTTTCGGTCGATGAAGAACTGGCCGAAGCAAAGGAACATTTCTTCCTGCCGCGCCGTTTCCAGGATCCTTTTGGAGAGTCGACGTTAGTAGTATATGACGCCTATGACATGTTGGCAATTCGGACGGAAGATCCTTTGCGTAATACCGTCACTTCTGAAAACGACTACCGCGTTCTGCAGCCTCACCTAGTTACCGATCCCAACGGGAATCGTTCGAAGGTGGCCTTTGACACTCTCGGCATGGTGGTGGGAACAGGCGTTATGGGAAAAACCAGTGAAAACAAAGGTGATTTGCTCAATGACTCCTTCAATCCCAATCTTGACGAAGAAACGGTGCTGGCGCACATTAACAATCCACTACAGGATCCACATAGCATTCTGCAAAAGGCCACCACACGGCTAGTATACGACCTGTTTGCTTACTATCGCACTCAAAACGATGTCCAGCCACAACCAGCGGTTGTCTATACTCTGGCGCGGGAGAAGCATGAATCCGACCTCGTCCATGAAAATGATGAGAAGACCAGGATTCAACACAGCTTTTTGTACTCCGACGGCTTCGGGCGCGAGATTCAGACAAAAATCCAAGCCGAACCGGAAACACCCGGCGGTCCGCTTCGATGGGTGGGCAGTGGCTGGACCATCTTCAATAACAAGGGCAAACCGGTTCGCCAATACGAGCCGTTCTTTAGTATGTTACCACCGGAAGAACGCCATCGGTTCGAGTTTGCATGCGAAGAAGGCGTTAGTACTGTCCTGTTTTATGATCCACTGGGGCGTGTCGTCGCGACTTTGCATCCCAATCACACATACGAGAAGGTTGTTTTTGATCAATGGCGGCAGGAAATGTGGGATGTGAACGATACGCTGGGAACGAGTGATATGGTTCTCCTGGAAGATCCGAGAGACGACCCGCATGTCGGCAGTTACTTCCACGGGCTCGACGAAAGCGAATTCCTGCCGACGTGGTACCAACAGCGAATGCAGGGCAATTATGGAGAGGCGGGGATAAGGGCCGCAGAAAAAGCCCTTCAACATGCAGCCACGCCGGCCACAGCTTACCTCGATTCTCTGGGACGGACCTTTCTCACAATTGCAAAGAATACAGTTTACGACCAACAGGGCAATGTGACCGGCCATCAGAATCATCCGAACCATATAGCCTTTGATATAGAGGGCAATACGCGCGAAGTCAGAGACGCTGACACGAGAAATGACGATAACGGCAGGCTGATCATGTCATACGAATACGATATGCTCGGGCAGCAGCTCAGCCAGGACAGTGCCGATGCCGGCAAACGGTGGACGTTGGCCAACGTTGCCGGCAACCCTATCAGGAGCTGGGACAGCGCCGGCAACGATCTGCGTTCCACTTATGATGAATTGCAGCGCCCTGTTTCACTCTTTACTCGAAAAGATGGGGGCCAGGAACGTCTCGTAGAACACACAGTTTACGGAGAGAAGGCCGATTCAGACGGCGAGTACAACCTAAAGGGGAACATCTATCAGCAATACGATGGCGCAGGTGTCGTCACCAACGATGAATTTGACTTCAAAGGCAATTTGCTCAAAGGCAGCCGGCAGCTTCGTGACGAATATGCGATTGATGTTGACTGGTCCCCGCTGGATGGGCTCGAGGATATCGATGAGATCAAAGCCGCTGCGGCACCATTGCTTGGCGGCGAACCTTTCACCATGAGTACCGAATATGATGCCCTGAACCGCATGGTCAAGCAGATCACACCTGACGAAAGCGTCACAATCCCGACATACAACGAGGCCAATCTGCTCGACAAAGTCGATGTTTTGCTACACGGCACAGACGAGAGGCAGTTCGTGACCAATATCGACTACAACGCCAAGGGACAAAGGGAATCTATCCATTACGGCAACGGTGTGAAAACAACTTATCAATACGATCTCAATACTTTTCGCCTGACACATCTAAAATCCACTCGCAGCACAAATGGCAGACCGCTCCAGGATCTGAATTACACATACGACCCATCGGGCAATATCACCGAGATCCAGGACGATGCATGGGAAACGGTTTTCTATGACAATGTCGCAGTAGAGCCTACCATGAAGTACCACTATGATGCTCTCTATCGCCTGATCCAGGCGACCGGGCGCGAACATGAGAGCATGACCGCCTGTCATTACAAAATGGGGCACAAGAAACAGACCGAGTTCATCCAGCTTACACAGCCCAAAACCAACGCCCAGGCGATTCGCAACTATATTGAACGTTACACGTATGATGTGTGTGGAAACCTTGAGCAGATAAAACACACTGCCGGCCCGGCCGGCAGTTGGACACGTGACCAGACATTCGAAGAGACGAGCAACAGAATCAAGACGAGCCACGCGCAGTGTGAGGGAAACTCGCCTTTCAAGTTTCCTCACGATCCCAATGGCAATATAACCACCATGCCCCATCTGCAGAACATGATGTGGGACTATGCCGATCGTCTCGTACAAGTGGAGCTTGACCTTAACGACAGCAGGGCCTACTACACCTACGATACCGATGGACAGCGGGTCAGGAAGGTTATTGACAAAGGAAATATACGAGAAGAACGAATCTATCTGGGCGGCTATGAGATCTATCGCAAATATAAGCACGGAGATCTTGTATTCGAGCGACAGACACTCCACGTCATGGATGACCAGAAGCGCATCGCGTTAGTGGAAACTCGCACAGTTGACACTGAGAATGCCGAATCTGATCAGCCAGCTACGCGGCTGCGTTACCAGTTGGACAATCACTTGGGCTCTTCTGTGCTGGAGGTGGATGAAACTCCTCAAGCCAATCTTATTACTTATGAAGAGTATTACCCCTACGGCGGAACAGCCTACCTCTGTGGAATAAACGAAATAGAGGTCAAACGCAAGCAATACAGGTACAACGGAAAGGAGCGTGATGATGAGACGGGATTCTATTATTATGGTGCAAGGTATTACGCACCATGGTTAGGGAGATGGACAAGCGTAGATCCCGCTGGATTTGGGGATGGTTCCAACCTTTATATGTATGGAGCTTCCAATCCCGTGTGTTTCATAGATCCTGATGGCATGCAAACATATTCAGAAAGTAAACCGGTTTACATTGGGCCCCAACCTGTTCAGTATGATGAAGAACGCATTGGGTATGAAGTAGAACATCCGGCGTATGATGAAGAACATCCGGATTACCAACAAGGAATTTCAGAAATATGGAATTCACGGCCACTGCCTCCACCTCCTGGATGGGATCTTCCAACTATCGGGCCTGCGGTAGACCCGCCTATTCCCCTCACGAAAGAGCAGCTAGATGTCTTGACAGAACTAACACCAAGAGATAAAGCCATCAAGGAGGGTTTACCTCCAATAGAAGCTGAATGGAGTTCACAGAATGTTTGGTATGACTATGAGCTAAAGCAACAGCGAGATCGCTTCACAGCCGATTGGTTTCGTATAAATGAGGAAGCCAAGTCACAAAAATATAGTGAACGTGTCTTCAACGAGTTTTTATATAGTCATGCGCGCATTGTACACACACGAGAGCAAGTCTACTTTCACTCAATAGAGTCATCTAAACAGGGCATGACGAATATATATTTACGAATTAGCCTAAGGACGGGGGAAGCATATATCGGACGCGCTCGATTAGACATAGGTGGTGGAAGGTTTGAAGTACGTATTATCGAACATTGCGTGTTGAGGAGTGATAGTCATGTCTATTTTCTATTGGAGACCGTACCTTCTAAAATCGAACGATTAGTTGAAGAAAACTGGATACGCAGAGCTGGGGGGCCATCAGTTTATGGAGGTACGTTAGCCAATCGTAGATATGAGGTAAATGAAAGAGCATATAGAAATATGTGTCGCGCCTTTGGACAATCCCACATTCCTAGGCCGACAGGAAACAAGAAGCTACCTAATCCTCCTTCACCACTCCGGCTAAGATTGCCTTCGACAACTGTAGTTAGACCAACAAGACAAGTTCGTATGCCATCCAGTAGACGAAAATAAAATCAATGCTAGATGTGAGAAGGTGAAACATAATGAATATAAGGATAGTGATTTGTTAAGGAAAATGACAAATAAAGTGTAGGAATACGTGATAATAGGCCTATCAACGGAATTGAACGAGATTGTATCAAATGATATTTAAGACCTGGTTGTTTGGGGCATTACTATGAGGAATGATGGAGCAACAGCCATGAATGAGCATAGCATATTCTACTATTCGCATGTGTTATTTAGAGACGATCAAGTTACCGCTGGACTTTTGCATTGGCCAAAGTGCTGAAATAGAAGGGAGTACTGAAAAATGGCTAAGAAATTTGCTGTTAAAATCAAAAATGTATTGCCGGGTAAAAAAACCCTCAGCAAAAAGATCGTGAGTGAGGTCGCCGGTTTGAGTCTGCGTAAGGCGAAGGAGTTAATAGAGACTCGTGGGATCGTGGCGGAGAAGCTCAGCAAACGTAAGGCAATAGAGATAAAAAAGAAACTTCAAGCAGCCGGCGCCATCGTTGAAGTCCTTCCTGCCGAAGAAGCGAGGGCCGAGACAAAGATAGTTATAAGGGCAATAGACTTCAACGGCTTGAATGATCTGCTCGGAAAAAAGCTTGTCTCGGACACAGACATCAAACACTTAAGAGATGAAAAGAATATCAAAACGCTTGAAGATATCAGGCGCAGAGGCGGGCTTCGTGACGTTGAAGAGGTAAATGAGCAGACCCGTCAGAAGCTCGAAGCCCATGCCTATATCAGCCTTCTTTCCGATAATGCTCTTATAAACGAGAAGCTGATTAACGCCGGTTTTGCGACAATTCCAGACATTGCTGAGACATCTCGAAGCGGCTTTCTCAGAGCTGCGGACGAAGCGGGAATCAGCAGGGAAGCTGCCCTGGCCATCCACCGAAAGGCTGCCGCTGCAAGCGCTGTTTTCACTAATGCATTGACCCAGGCCCGGGTAGAGCAGGCAAATGGCTTCGCGATGCAGCCGCAGTTCGACATTGAAGATGTTTCCCCTATCCCGTGCGCCTGCCCTGACAACGAGTCGGCAGTCAGCCCCATTGCGTACCTGGCGGACCTGCTTCGGTACATTTGCCAGCACGTGGAGATCAAGAATTCTGACAGTGAATTCGATAGCGTAGGGCTTGCCGACCTGGAGCGACTATTCTTCCAGCCATTCGGTGAGTTACCTGCATCCGGAGAGGAAGTCGACAGGAAGGTACGTCAGGTCAGGGTTTGCATCGAGGTCTTAAGACGCTTTCTCAAAGGTATGATAATTTCTATCTACCAGCAAAATATCTTGGCAGAAAAGGAAAAATCTTATGCATTCGAGGCGTACAAGTGTCTGCTCAATCAAATCGGCACATCGTACGATGAGCTGCGCCTGGCCAAAACCGGAGAGCCTGAGAAGTGTAAGGCACTGGCTGATCGACTTGGGATTGATTTAGACGAGCAATCTGCCGAGAACGAACTTGATGAGCTGCTGCTTGTTCCTGACACTATCAGTGAACAAGTCCTTGAGCGGCTCTTTGGATTGACGGACACAAAACGCGATCCGCTGTGCGATGGATTAAAACTTGGCGACGATGAAGAGCAGCCCCAATTAATCCAGTGGAAATTCAACGGGGTTCAATGGAATAGAAACACTGGTGAGAACGGTAATCTTTATATCAGCATAAAGAAGGTAATTGATCCGAATGGAGCTGCGTGTGCGGTTAGTATTTTCCGTGATCCTGCCAGGACACAACTTGTTGCCTTTGGCAGGGCACGTTTGGAGCCACGTAGCCAGGTGCGGCTAACTGAGCGCAACGATAGTGCCCTTTCCGGACAATTAGAAGTACAATACAAAGAAGACAGTGAGAATATTCAAATATCGGTATTGCCAAACTTCCTTGCCTGGCGACTTAAGCACCTTCGTACGCTTTGGAATCAACAGGACTGGCCGACCGATCCTTACAGCGAGAATCTCTTGCCTGTGATTGATCCGGATGTTATTGGTCCGGAAGACATCAGGGATCCCCAATTTGACCAGCCTTCTTCATCATTCGGTCTTTGGCTCAAGCGGCGTGATTGGGCAGACAAAGAGCTACAAGCCATGGCGGATCTGAAAAAGACGATTGCATTTGAGAACGGAGTCGAAGTTAAAGTTCCTGACATACAAGCCTTATTCAATCGGATGTATAAACCAGTAAGCTACAGGTTTGGACATTCGCTGGTCGTTCCATGGCGTAAGATCCAGCCTGAGGATTTTGATTTACTTCGGAACCAGCTCGAACAGGGTAAGCCAGAGGAAGTCTCAGAAGCCCAAAAGCACATTCTTAAGGATTTGAACCTAAGTCTTGAAAGCTTTCTCCGGCTGCTCGAACTTGTCGACAAGAGTACTAATTATGAAAATGATATCGAGAATGAAGAGCCAGTAACCGCAGATGAATGGGAAGAGGTATATTCAATCCTCCTGCAGGCCCAGAAGGTGGCTCTGCAACCGCTTTGGTGTAAGGAAGAAGCTAAGCTGGATGATGAATTAGAATATACGCTATTCGGCCCCCAGTATTTCTGGATATCCCTGCGCGAGCCAAAAGAAGGGATATGGTCTCCATCCCTGCACAATCTACGTCCGTTGATCGATCCTGAAGTCATAAAGCTGGAGGATTTAGCCACAGAACCAATAGGCTCAACGCCCAGAGCCTTGTGGAATCAGCGTCGTGATCTCCTTGTGGAGGACGCAAAGAACATACGGCTTGCATATGAAGAAGCTGATGAGAACAAACTTGAGGCTGCGCTGACGGAGGCCTTAGAACAACCACCCGATTCGTTAACTTGGGTGGAGATCGTGGATCAAGTGGATGAGGATCTGAAAAGTCTTGATGAGGCAAAGCGAAAGGCCGCCGAACAAAAAGTTCGAGAAGAATTTTACATGTCGCAGGAAGACTTTGAGCATCTGGTGACGGTCAAAAGTAGGCCCGAACCTTCTGAGGAAGAACTCGATACGCTATTCGAGATTCTAACGTCTGCTCACAAGAGGAAGATTCGGAATGATAATTGGGCGCTGGAAGAACAAGGTTTAACCTATTGGCGTGTGCTGAAGGCCCGCTTGCCGCTTTGGCGGACAACTCTGGATAGAAGAGCACGCTGGCAGCGATCGCTGAGCCAGCGCAATCGGACGCCGATTATCGATCCGGATGTTGTAGGAGTCGAGGATATCAGGCATCCCGACCCTCACAAAGATCCTGCTGATAAACTACGCGTTGACCGCTGGCAATGGATAGAAGAGCGACTGGTAGAACAAAAGAATTTCCTTGAGGGCCACAACTTCCGGTCATGGGGCAGCCAAGGCACTGAGAATGGGCAGTTCACATCCCCGAATAGTCTGGCTCTGGATGGGTTTGGAAATGTGTACGTATCGGACAGCAGCAATAATCGAATCCAGAAGTTCACTTCGGATGGCACGTTTATAAAAGCCTGGGGAATCCTGGGACGGGCTGATGGGCAATTTAACTACCCGTACGGAATCGCGATCGACAATGCCGATAGCGTCTTCGTGGCTGATTGTAGGAACCACAGGATACAAAAGTTTGATTCCGATGGAACATTCCTCAGCACGTGGGGGAGCCGAGGGAATGGTGACGGAGAACTAAACAGTCCAAACGGCCTTACGATCGATGACGAAGGTAACATTTATGTAACGGATAAACACCGGATCTCGAGGTTCACCTTAGGCGGCGACTTTATCAGTGCGTGGGGCAGCGAAGGAAGCCAAAACGGAAAATTCAAAAGCCCCTCGGGAATTACAGTTGATCATAGCGGAAACGTCTATGTCGCGGACTCCGGTAATCACCGCATTCAGAAGTTCAGTTCAAATGGAGAATTTCTTGAGGCGTGGGGCGAAGCGGGCGGTGCAGACGGCCAGTTTCGTCTGCCAACAGATGTCGCGATAGACAACAATGACAACCTTTTCGTGACAGACACAAGGAACCGCCGAATACAGAAGTTTGATCGGCATGGGAAATTTCTGAGAGCCTGGGGAACCACAGGAAATGAGCTTGGACAGTTCATGTCCCCCCGCGGCTTGGCGCTGGACGCTGCCGGGGATGTCTACGTGGCAGACACCGGCAACGATCGAATACAGGTATTCAGTCCTAAGCCTCTACTCAACAAACTTGTGAGAAATGTATTAGGCGTGGATCTACAGGACCTTAGTAGCCTCGCCGATGAGTATGAAAAGGGTAATGATATAAGTAAGCGGCTTGATCAGCTCTGCCTGAGCATGGAAGCTCTCTTGCACCTTATGCGTGTCCGTGAGCTGCTGGACAGTGACACAGAGGTCATGGCTTGCGAATGGGATGATGTTTATTCCATGCTCGTCCAGGTGCTCAAACGTCGTGTATTTGCCGACTGGAGAGCCAGAGAAAGGTTGGACGGCATCACATTATCACCGGATTTCTTCCAATTAGCTAAAGAAGAACCTGTATTGCCGAAATGGCGAGCGAGTCGCGAAACTAGGTGGGACTGGCGGGACAGGCTCAAACAACGTATGGATCAGGAGCAAACAACAATCACCGCCGTGGCTGAGTCAGTAGATGCGTCTGAAGAATCTACTTTGATACTATTGCGCGATCCGTTAGTCGAAGTCTGCTACGACCTTTTGTCCGATGATAACGAAAAGCCGAAATTGCTGGAGAAAGCCAAGGTACTGAGCGAAAAGCTACTCATCGACTTTCAGATTGATACTTGCCAGAAAACAACCCGCGTTTCACAAGCACTTACAACCCTGCAGAACTTGATTTTCTCCTTGAGAACGGGCCAGTTAGAAGGATTGGATCTGCGGCTTGTTGATGATGAATACTTTGATGAAGAATGGACTTGGATTGGTTCTTATGCGACGTGGAAGGCTGCAGTAGGAATTTTTCTTTATCCAGAGAACTTACTGCTTCCAACTCTCCGACGACGGAAGAGCTGGGGAATCCAATCGTTGATTAAGGCACTTCGAGAAAAACGGTATCTCACACCTAAGATGACTTCCGAGGCAGTGCGAATCTACTGGGATTACTTTGCAGATGTGTGTAATCTCACCCTTGCAGCTGCTGTACAAACGAGCATCTCAGTTTCCGGCGATCCAGATTCTCAGATGAATTCAACAGAAGAGCACCAAATCATTTATCTCTTCGGACAGGGGGCTAGGACCGGAATGGTATATTTCTCCACTTATGACCTGAACACACAAGAACAGAGTTCCTGGATACCGGTTCCCGGCCTCTCTGATGTGGGCGAGGTTATTGGAGCAATAGTCTATGCTTCATCATCTAAAGGTCGCTCTATATTTCTATTCGTGCAGGTCCAGTCAGGCTCTGTGCCCAAATTGGTATTCACCAACTTTAATCTCGGGACATTGGATTGGACCGGACCGACGAATCTTGAGGTGCTTCCCGACGAGACACCCGACAACTTTCAGGCTGTTGTAAAAGAAAGCCATGGCGAAAAAGAGCCCCCTCAATTGGCTATCCTGGTTCGCGAAAGAATATATGGGCGTTCTTTCAATCCGGATGGTACTGGTTGGGCGGATGAAGATCCGCGTGTTATTGCTGAATATACGGCCATCAGTAAGTTGCAAGCCATGATCGGATTCGGTTCCTATCCACATGCATCCTATCTCTTTGTTACCAGGTTTATTAGTGGAACAGAATCCGTGTTCTTTGGCAGGGTGGGACAGACGGGAGTCTGTCTTTGGCACAGCTTGGAAGGTAAGGTGAAGGACAGCGAGGTTCTTATATCTGCAGATTCCTGGGTGGGGGCTATCGTTTGGCCTGATAGCGATGTAGTGTATGCTTTGTGTGGATCTAAAGAGCAGTTGGAGAAGAAATATTGCATCGAAATCAGAAATCCTACGTACTCGCCCGAGAAAATAATCAGTAGCATTGGTGACTTCGAAGGTTGGCTGAATAGTTGGTATGAACTAAGCCTAACTAATAAAAATCCCGATCTCGAAAATGTAACCGTCGAGGTGGAAGTGATTGAAATAACTTATGGTAAAATCACTAGGAGGATTGATACTTATGATATAACGGCTGAAAACTTTAACACGATGGATGGCCTGAGCTTCCTGAATCTGGACCCTGAAAATACTGCTCTGAATCTGTGCTACAATGACATTCCGAAAGTTTATTTAGGTTCTACAATAGAAGAAGGCAGGAAGTTGGAAAGATGGGGGAAACCTTTACACCCTCATTGGGAGGCATCCGTCAAGAAATTCGGAGAACAGCTTCAGATTGATGAAGCCTGGAAAGCTGTACATGAGAAGCTATTACAGTGCACGCATATGTCGTTGTCTGACGTACTTTTGAGTCTGGCGACTCAGAGTAAGTCATTCGCTCTCTTAGAAGATGAGTCGGTGGAGACCACGGCTTATGAGCTTGACGAAGGACCAGAGAGCGTACTGACAGCTCAAGTATCGGAGTCTACAAATGGAGCTGTGTCGCTCTTCTTGGCCACCAAGATGGAAACAAACGCCCGCATTGGGAATTATCGTGCCGTGTATCAACCAGACGACAAAAGTGGCGGCCTTGAAACTCAGGCATTTTCCAGATTGGCTCCCCACATTACAGCATCCATGGAGATTACAAAACATGACGGTGACGTAGCATTGGAGATCCTTCGGGAAGCAAACGAGGAAGCTATGAATGAGGCTAAAGAGCAAGAATGTCCGGCTTCTGTCTCTGCATATCTCGAAGAAACATTCTATGCTGTTCCGCTTGCAGCCGCTTTCCAACTCCAACGTTCTGGCCAATACACTGCTGCGTTGGATTGGTTTAGAGACGTCTATGACTATAGCAGAGATGTAGACGAGAGAAAGATATACTATGGACTCAGGCTTGAGGAAGATTCAGACATTGGATATGAACGATCCGACGAGTGGCTCCTTGATCCATTAGATATCCACGCTATAGCTTCCAGTCGGAAAAACTCATATACCAGATTCACCCTGATCTCTATCATTCGATGCTTTCTTGCTTACGCCGATGCAGAATTTACCTGCGACACTGCAGAGAGTGTAACAAGGGCCAGAATCCTTTACGAAACGGCCCTTGAGCTTCTGGAACTCGATGAGCTCAATCAACGCCTCGGCTGGTGTGGACAGATTATTGGGCATCTGGAAATAGAAATTGAGGATCCACAGTGGCAAGGAGTATGGACCAATGTGCTCAAAGATATGGCCCGAATCAAGAGCATGACTGTCCTGAAGCGGACTATCGACAAGATTCGCGATATCATGAAAGGTCCGGGAGAACTCCCGGGCCGAATTGCCAAGGCAAAACAGATTGTTCATGAAGCACTGAGTGAGCCGGCACTGCCAACGATAGCTGGTATCCTTGATATGAGAAGCAAGACAATCGAGGGACTTTCCAGAATACTCCTGGAAAATGAGTCTATTGAAAATGGCATCGTCAAGGCAGTTCTGCTGTCAGAGACTGCAAAGAAGCTCATGCCAATTTCCGGGGGGCAAGCTACAGCAACTAATCCTTCGGTTGCTGGGATAAGCTATTACCCAAATGTGACGACATTCTCCTACTGTATACCGCCCAATCCGATGATACGAGCACTCCGATTTCATACGGAAATCAATCTTCATAAACTGCGAACGTGTCGTAATATTGCAGGAGTTAAACGGGAAATAGAAGCCTATGCAGCACCGACCGACATACTGAGCGCCATGCCAGCCATTGGCCCGGGCGGCCAGCTTGTTCTTCCTACAAAAATTACACCTCCACCTGTCCCATATCGCTATGAATTCCTGATCGAGCGGGCCAAACAACTCGCGAATATGGCAGCCCAGATGGAGGCGGCTGTTCTTTCTGCGCTGGAAAAAAGAGACATCAAGTCATACAACCTTCTTAAAGCCAGGCAGGATGTGAGCTTGGCTCGTGCAGGAGTGAAACTACAGAATCTGCGTCTCCGCCGGGCCCATGATGAAGTGACACTGGCTGAGTTCCAGCAGGAGAGTGCTCAAATTCAGGCAGATACATATCAGGAATGGATTGAGGCGGGACTAAACAAGTGGGAACTTCGGATGATCGAGGCTTACCACAACGCAGCAGCTGCAAGGATTCTGTCCGCTTTTTTCGATGCTGGAGTATCAATGCACCAAGCAGCAGCGGCGGTGGATTCTACAGGTGTTGGTGCCCCTGCTGCATTCATGGCCGCGCTTATGGCAACAGGCCGTTACATGTCCAGCAGTATGGCTATTGTGTCTGAGACACAGGCACGAGTTGCAGCAATTTGGGCCGGCTATGAGCGCCGCAAACAGGAATGGCAATTACAAAGTGAGCTTGCCCAACAATCAATCCGCATCGGAAGTCAACAAATCAAGATTGCCAATGACGGTGTCAATATTGTTCGTCAAGAAGTGAATATTGCTCAAATCCAGGTAGATCATGCGGAGGATACTGTAGAATTCCTGCGCAACAAATTCACTAATGTCGAGCTCTATGACTGGATGAGCAGGGTTCTTGAAGAAGTTTACAGCTATTTCCTTCAGCAGGCCACCTCGATGGCCAAGCTTGCTCAGAACCAGCTTGCTTTCGAACGACAGGAGACGCCACCCGCCTTCATCCAGTACGATTACTGGGAAGTTCCATCCGAAGATTCCATCGGGGGTGCCACCGAAGATTCCATCGACCGTCACGGACTAACCGGCTCAGCCAGACTCCTGGCTGATATTTACAAGCTTGACCAATATCGCATTGAGACGGAAAAGCGAAAACTCCAACTGACCAAGAGCATTTCTCTGGCTCGCACAGCGCCTTATGAATTCCAGCGCTTTAAGCAAACCGGTGTGATGGTCTTCGCTACACCTATGGAATTATTTGACAGAGATTTCCCGGGCCATTACCTGAGGATGATCAAGCAGCTTCGAACGTCGGTTGTCGCCCTGATTCCCCCCACCCACGGGATCAAGGCAACCTTAACAACGATAGGAATCTCCAGGCTGGCGGTCATAAGGAACTACCTATTCCAGACAATTACAGCACACAGGCCACCAGAGTCGGTCGCGTTGACCTCTCCCAACAACGCAACGGGGCTATTCGATCTACAAGCCCAGCCTCAGATGATGCTTCCTTTTGAAGGTTTGGGCGTAGATACGGTTTGGGAATTCAGAATGCCCAAGGCTGCTAACGCTTTCGATTATAATACAATTGCCGATATCATTGTAACCATTGAATACACTGCCCTTAATAGTCCGGACTACCGGCAACAAGTCATCGACACGCTGCCTCCGACAAGGAGCGGCAATCGCCCCTTTAGCTTCCGGCACCAGTTCCCCGATGCGTGGTATCACCTGCATAATCCTGACCAGACAGGTATGACTGTCAGCTTCAAAACGCGGCGCGAAGATTTTCCTCCCAACATTGAGCGGCTTAAGATTGACCAGGTCTTGCTGTATTTCGCAAGTGCGACAGATGAGCCAATTGAAATTACGGCCACTTTGTTGTTCAAGTTGCATGGAGAAGAGCCCGCACTGGGCGGCGAAGCAACTACGGTTGATGGCATGATCAGTACTCGCCGGAGTGCATGGCCTCTCTTGCCTGGTGTGAGCGTGATCGGTGAGTGGACACTGGTTTTACCGAATACTCCCAGAATCCAAACTTTATTCAAGGACGAAAAGATCGAGGATATTTTGTTTGTCATCACTTATTCCGGCCTTACGCCAAAATGGCCTAAATAAGATTACATTTGTATTTGGAAAAGCCTACGTCAGGTAAATAGTGCGATTACGGAAAATGTTTCTGTAATTGTCGTTTGACTTAATGTGAGAATTTTGTACTCGATATTCATCACTCGTTATAATTACACCAATCGCCATCCTTTGCGCCTCATCCACTGTTAGGCAATCATCGACCACCAGCAGAGCCGGTGGTATGAGGAAGGCCCCTAAAAGGGGCCGTTACGTAACGTTAAGTTCGTCCTGTTCTTCGTTTCGTTGGTGTTATTCTTGGTCTTGGATATATTGACGTATGGACGATTCATCTAAACCAACCGTGCTAACACAATACCCACGAGCCCAGAAACTACGACCAAATAGCGTTCCCTTAATTCTTGAAAGATAACGATGAATACGAATCGCACTCTTGCCCTTGAGATAACCAATCGCCATCGCAATACTATATCGCGGAGGCACACTCAGAAGCATGTGAACATGATCCGGCACCGCTTTACCTTCAACCAACTCTATACCTTTCTGACGACACAATTCTCGAAAAATCTTGCCAATCTTACCGCGAAGCCTTCCATACAAAGCCTTTTTACGGTATTTTGGCAATATTACAACATGGTACTTGCACTCCCACTTAACGTGGGCTTGA
>Ga0180438_10001768_pt1 | contig 37419 bp, 26 predicted proteins | sample SS_ome_12_FD_132455 | JGI IMG/M metagenome (GOLD analysis project Ga0180438, IMG submission 132455) | Hypersaline lake sediment archaeal communities from the Salton Sea, California, USA - SS_3_D_2 metaG | ecosystem: Environmental > Aquatic > Non-marine Saline and Alkaline > Hypersaline >... | reverse complement strand
TCTTTTTCTTCATTGTCGTCTCGATATCCTTCACCGTCTTCGGCGCGCCGGCAGACAAGATTCGATTCCCGTCGGAGGTAATCAGGATATCGTCCTCGATGCGGACACCGATATGCATGTACTTTTCAAAAACAGGTCGTACCTGCTGAAGAAAAGAGTCTAGTTCCGCTTCATCTATTCGTTCCCGTCGGAGCATACTCTGACGGAAGACCTCTACCATCGTTTCCCCGAAATACAATCCCGGCTCGACGGTCAGAACCATACCGGGCTCCAGCGGCCGTCCTGCAGGTCCATCCCCATAACTGCCGGCATCGTGCGGGTCCAATCCCAGCCAGTGACCGATGTACGGATAGTAATAAGCCCGATGCTGCCACATCGTGTTCCTGTCCGTGATAAGCCCTAGACGATACAGACTTTCTTTGATGACATCCTCGGCATGTGTATAATACTCTCGGGCCCCATTTCCGGGAACCATGACCTCGATGGCCGCTTCCTGGGCTGCCAGGACGATTTCATAGATATCCCTTTGCTCCTGGGAAAAACGACCGTCGATGGGGATCGTCCGGGTCACGTCTGCCGAATAGTACCCGTACTCCGCACCGATGTCCATCAGGACCACATCGCCACTTCGGGTTTGCCGGTCGTTGGCTTCGTAGTGAAAGATAGTGGATCGTGGGCCCGATCCGATGATGGAAGGAAATCCTTTACGCTGCGACCCGTTTTTCTTGTACACGTAATCGATGATGGCACCCAGTTCGTATTCGTACATACCCGGCTCGGCGGCCTTCATCACCTCCACCAGGGCTTGGCAGGTAATCCCGATGGTTTTTTCCAGGAGTTTGATCTCTTCGGGCCCCTTGATCACGCGCAATTCATGGATCACGGGGAGGACATCGACCATCTGCTCAGGCCCTCCGCGTTCCCGGGAAGGAAGGGCGGATCGAATGGTTTCGGATAGCCTCTCATTCCTTATATCGTAATAGAGTTTCTGACTCGTACCTACAAAACGGCTGAGAACGTCTACGAACTCGTCGAACGCATAAGCCGTATCCGCACCAAACTCCTCCATGGCACCCTCGATGCCCGGAATATCGCCCAGCCACAACGATGTCATCAAGTTCTTCGGCTGTACAAACAGGATGAATGCTTTCTCTTCCGCGGGGGCCAGGATGAACGCCGCCGACGCGTGCTTATAACCCGTCAAGTAGTAAAAATCACTGTCCGATCTGTAGGGGTAATCCACATCGCTGTTACGATTCGAAACAGGTGTGTTCTGAAAAACAGCCACTCCGCCGTCCATCCGATCCATCAATCGTTGACGCCGTTCCGCAAAAACCTCCTTATCTAGTGTTTGTGCGTGGAGTGAACCGATAAGTAACAAGAGGCTGACGATTGAAAGACCTGTTTTACGAACGCTCATTCCGAATTCCTTTCATACGGTATTCCCTCTTTACATACGGTATCCCAGCCATGAGGTTTCATCTGATGTCCATCGATTATTCCCGGCGACCCCCTCACGTTCATGTATCGGAGCGGATGGGAGAATTCTCTTGCATCTAAAACGGAAAATACGTATCATCCTCAGGATTCGACTCGTGAATCATAAAGGAGGGAGACCCAATGAGTGATCAATCCCTTTTCTCGCGGCGCGGTTTTTTACAGAAACTGGGCGTGGCGGGCACGGCTCTGGCAGCCACCCCCGGATTACTCTCGGCAGCACCCTCAGAACGTCCTACAAACGCATTCACGCTGAGTAGAAACCGACGTCGGAGCGCCCTCGATAGCATCCAGATTGCTCTCATCGGTGTCGGAGGCATGGGTTCTACCGATGCATCCACGGCGCTGAAGCACGATGGCGTCAGATTGATGGCAGCCTGCGATCTGTATGACGGCCGTCTGGTGACCGCCAAAAAGACCTTCGGAAAAAATTTGGATACGACACGCGATTACCGGGACATCCTGGAAAGAAACGACATCGACGCCGTGATCATCGCCACCCACGATCACTGGCATCAGCAGATTGCCATCGACGCCCTGAACAAGGGCAAACACGTGTACTGTGAAAAACCGATGGTGCATTCCATCGACGAGGGCCCGTCCGTGATTCGAACCCAGAAAGAGACCGGCAAGGTGTTCGTCGTGGGAAGCCAACTGCTCTCCTCTCTGGGGTATGAGAAGGCCAAAGAGCTCCTGAAAGCCGAGGCCATAGGCCGACTGAACTATGCCGAGGGCGTCTGGGCACGCCGGTCGGCTGAGGGTGCGTGGAACACGCCCATTCCCGAGGATGCTTCGGAAAAGACCATCGATTGGGAGACGTTCCTCAAGGACAAGGAACGACTCCCTTTCGATGCCGAACGCTTCTTTCGTTGGAGAAAATACCTGGACTACGGGACCGGCATGAACGGTGACTTGTTCGTGCACATCATATCGGGACTCCATTTTATCACCGATTCCGTGGGCCCCGAAAAGATCTATTCCACGGGTGGCTTCCGATTCTGGAACGACGGCCGAGAGGTGCCCGACGTTCTCATCGGCACGTTCGATTATCCGGAGACACAGGCTCACCCAGGGTTTAATCTGTCGCTCCGGTGTAATTTTGTGGACGGCAGCAAGGGCAGCTATTTCTACGTAATGCGCATGATCGGCAGCGAAGGTGTGATGGAAATTCAGCCAGACAAGGTTATCCTGTCACGGAATAAGGTGCTCACGGGTATAGATCCAACCCTGGTCTCGACAGAAGCCCAAAAGCCCAAGCAGGAGCGTAAGAAGATACTGGGACCGGAGGAAATCGTGTACCAGGCCGAGGAAGGGTACAGGGGCTGCCTGTACGATCATTTTGGTTATTTTTTGGATGCCATACGAAAAGGAACTCCCGTCGTTGAAGACGCGCTTTTCGGGTACCGTGCAGCCGCGCCCGCCCTGGCCTGTCATGAGAGCTATTTCAAGGAGGATGTCATCCACTGGGATCCTGTGAAGATGGAAATTGTCCGTTAAGCAAAACAGGCGAACGTCCTGGATGACAGGAAAGGAACCAATCATCCTCATTCCTGCTCATTCGGTACGATAGAGCAAGAGCGTGAACGTGATTCTAACCATGTGAACGGAGGGGAATATGAAGCTGAAATATAGCATAATACCGATTCTTGTCTTATGCGTCCTGTGTGCAACTTGCAGCCAGAAGGATCGATCCATTCCCAATCAATTGACAGAAGGGGAAATTCAGGCCGGCTGGAAACTGCTATTCGACGGAAAGACCACCGACGGCTGGCGGGCCTACAACGAGAAGGACGTCGGTACAAACTGGAAGGTGGAGGATGGCACACTCACCTGTTTGGGAAAAGGCGGCGACCTCGAGGGATACATCATCACCCGAGACCAATTCGACAATTTTGACCTGTCCCTGGAATGGAAAATATCCGAGGGCGCCAACAGCGGCATATTCTATCATGTGGTTGAGGGCGATAAATACGAAGCGCCGTACGTAACGGGCCCCGAATACCAGCTCATCGACGATGTCGGTTTTCCCCACGAACTTCAAGGATGGCAGCAAACAGGGGCCGATTATGCCATGTACGTGGCCAATGAGAAGAAGAAGTTAAAGCCCGTGGGTGAATGGAATACGTCCCGCATCGTATTCGATCACGGGCATGTCGAGCACTGGTTGAACGGTGAGAAAATCGGTGAGTTCGAAGCCTGGTCCGACGACTGGAACCGGCGACGCTTGGCAGGGAAATGGAAAGATTACCCAGATTACGGAATGGCCAAAACCGGGCATATCGGATTCCAGAATGAAGAAAAAAGAATCTGGTTCCGGACTATCAAAATACGACCGTTATGAGGAAGAGCGTTCGGCAGGAAATGTATTCCGTAGAGTTCAACCAATGTTCATGCTTTTTTCGAGATCACTCTGATCCGACATCATTGCATGCGGGCCGGATCATTCAGCGTAGAAATTCAACATCGAACAACAAATAACGTGGATCAAAGAGCGTCCCACGGCGTTAGAAACCTGACAACCATCGTTACACAAGAAACGCAAAAAAAATGTTGCTCGATTGAAAGTTTGTAAAAAAATGAGCGGTGACACCCTGAACGAACGTCAAAATTTGACCGACAAAATGAACACTCCCAAAACGCCAATTCAATCCCAAACAAAATACGACGAAAAGGAGAAGAGCGCATGAAAAAGGCTGTTCTCGGTGTGATGACGATGATTCTCTTTACACGATTGACGTTGGGAACGTCCCCTTCAGAATACGACCGCTACTGGCCCCAGTGGCGTGGACCCAAGGCCACGGGCGTGGCACCCTGGGGAAATCCTCCTGTTCATTGGGACGAAAACACCAACATCCGCTGGAAAATACCCATACCCGGAAGAGGACAGTCTACACCCGTGGTCTGGGGAAACCAGATTTTCGTCACGACAGCCATAGAAACCGACATCAGCGCCGACGACCGAACGGTAAAAAAAGCAGATGAGGCCATACCCGACTGGATGCGAAGGGAGGGCGTCAGGCCGCCCATGAAAGTCCACAAGTTCGTCATTCTTGCCATACATCGCCATGACGGCCAAATCCTCTGGCAGCGTACGCTCCACCAGGCGCAGCCTCACGAAGCCACACACAAGGACGGCAGCTGGGCTTCGGGATCCCCCGTCACCGATGGGGAGCATGTGTTTGCCTATTTCGGTTCCTTCGGCCTGTACTGCCTGGATATGCAAGGCAACGTGATCTGGGGAAAAGACATGGGCGACATGAGAACCCGGAACAGCTTCGGCGAGGGAAACTCACCCATTCTTCATGGCGACAAGATTATCGTCAACTGGGATCATGAAGGTGATTCGTTCATCATCGCTCTGAATAAAGAGACGGGGAGGGAAATCTGGAAAACGGATAGGGATGAAATCACCTCCTGGTCCACACCCATCATAGCAGCGACTGGCGGGAGAAAGCAGGTGATCGTCAATGCCACCAAACGGATACGCGGCTACGATCTGGATACCGGAAACCTGATATGGGAATCGGAAGGCATGACGTCGAACGTCATTCCCTCTCCCGTCCACGGGAACGGGATGGTTTATGTGATGAGTGGATTCCGGGGCAGTGCCCTGCAGGCTATCCGATTGGACAAAGCCCAAGGAGACATCACTGGTACCGATGCCGTGGCCTGGACGCTTGACAAGAACACACCGTACACACCCTCACCCCTCCTCTACGACGATTACCTCTATTTCTTCAGAATAAACAAGGAGATACTTTCCTGTTACAATGCCATCACAGGCGAGTTATATTACGGCCCTGAGAGATTGGAGGGTATCAAAGGCGTGTACGCCTCCCCCGTGGGTGTGGACGGGCGTGTGTACATCGTTGGAAGGAATGGCGTTTCCTGTGTCATTAAACATGGACCGACATTTGAATTTCTGTCCCAGAACACCCTGGATGACGGTTTCGACGCCTCCCCTGTCATCGTGGGTGATGAGCTGTACTTACGAGGACGTACACATCTCTACTGTATTGCCAGAGATTAAACGGATATCCCTTACCAACCAAGGGAGTAACATCATGACCGGAGTATCTTATTTTAATCGATTGATACGATCATCGTACATTCTGCTTTTCGCGATTCTTTTCATTCTTGCATGCACTAAGACACCCTCGGAAGACGAAAAAGCGGTGTCCGCCGTCGTGACCCAATTCTTCCATGCGCTGGCCAGCAAGGACAGTACCGCAGCCCTTGGCGTGATGATGCCACAGGGTCGGTTCTATTCCATACGCGAGGATGGCTCCTACCGCACCCAAACCCATGCCGAATTCTTCCAGCGCATCGCTCAGGAAACCAGCGATTTTCTCGAACGCATGTGGAATCCCACGATCCTCATCGATGACCGGATTGCTGTCCTCTGGACGCCTTACGATTTTCACCGCGACGGCCAATTTAGCCACTGCGGCGTCGATGCCTTCAGCCTGATTAAAACCTCGGAAGGCTGGAAGATTGCCGGTACGATCTACAGCATAAAGCGCCAGGGATGCCAGGAGAGTCCTCTGGGCCCGCCTGAATGAAGAGGCTGAACACATTGTCAGCAGAAGGTATCGCCAACTTCACTGTCGGACGACACGCGGATACACGTCGCGTCATCGAACGCATTCCTGTATCATCTCTTGACAATCGTTCCATAAAACGTTATAATGAGGAGTTCATGACTGTTTTTAGGAACCTATAAAACGTATACGATTCCGCTCGACCACAACAAACCGGGGCTACGATGAAACAACACACATGGATAGTATGGATACTGATTTTTTCTCTTCCAGGAATACCTCTTTCCCAACAGATCGATTCAGAACAAATTACCATCCCGGAACTTCGGGAACATCTCACCTATCTGGCGTCGGACGATCTGATGGGCAGAAAAGCGGGCACGGCTGAAGGACGAATGGCTGCCCGGTACATCGCCGATTTCTTCAATGCGTTGGGTATCGTCCTGCTGGACGAGGAGGGATACCAGCACTTCGAAATCGTCACGTCCGCCCAGCCGGGCGATAACAATCGGTTGGTTTTCGATCCATTCGAGGGCGAATTGGGGAAAGACTTTACGCCTCTGGCTTTTTCACAGAACGGAAGCCTCTCTGCCACCGTGGTCTTTGCAGGCTATGGATTCGACTTCTCCACAGATTCCCTGTCCTGGAACGATTATGAGGACATGGATGTGACGGGGAAATGGGTGATGATCCTGCGGGGGAATCCCGACGCGGAAAACACCAACAGCGTATTCATGCCCTTCAGTCCCCTTATCAAAAAAGTACTTGTCGCCAAGGACAGGGGTGCCGGGGGTGTTCTCTTTGTTTCCGGAGAGGCATCCGATGAAGCAGATGAACTCACCGATCTCTCCAGAGATAGAATCCCGAGCGATGCTGGTATTCCCGTCTTTCATATCACACGCACGGTTGCCGACAAAATGATGATAACAGGCCAACAGACCATTGCCGGGATCGAAAGCCGGCTAAACCAGACCAGACAGCCTGCCAGTTTTGAGATCGATATGACGGTGACGGGTTCGGCGGAAATCATCAAGAACAAGGCCATGACCCAGAACGTCGTGGCTCTCCTCCGTGGAAATGATCCCATCCTCCAGGACGAAGTCGTCATCCTGGGTGCTCATTACGATCATCTGGGCATAGGCGGTCCGGGTTCCGGCTCCCGGCGACCGGATACAACAGCCGTGCACAACGGCGCCGACGATAACGCATCCGGCGTAGCCGCGTTGTTGGAAGTAATGGAAATGCTGGCGGCGAATAAAAACACGCTGAAGCGCAGCGTACTGGGCATCGCCTTTGGTGCCGAAGAGATGGGTACGCTGGGTTCGAGATACTTCACGGATCATCCGTTGGTCGATTTGGATAAAATCACTGCCATGATCAACCTGGATATGATCGGCCGATTGGATTCTTTGACGAAATCCATTTCCATCAGCGGAAGCGGCACGGCCCGCGAGTTTAGCGATATCATCGCCCGGCATGCGGACATGGCCGACCTCCGAACCCAGCTAGCTCCCGAAGGGTACGGCCCGTCAGATCATGCGTCGTTCTATGCTCAAGATATTCCGGTGCTCTCACTGATGACGGGCATCCATCAAGATTTTCATACACCGGAAGACGATATCGATAAAATCAATTTCAGGGGTCTGAAAACTGTCGCGGATTTCGTCTACGCAACCATCGTCGACCTAGCCAACAGACCAGAAGCCCTCGTCTTTCAGGAAGCAGGCCCCAAATCCAGGCCCAGCATGCGTCGCCGGTTCAGGGTAAGTCTGGGCATCATGCCGGATATCGCAGCCACCGACATCAAAGGCGTGCGCGCCATCGGTGTGATACCCCGAAAACCCGCGGCTCTGGCCGGCATGAAAAAAGGCGACATCATCGTGGCCATAGAGGGAAAACCCGTAAACGGCATTTATGAATACATGCACCGCCTTTCGGATTTCGAGGCCGGCCAGCGCATCAGCGTCGAAGTCACCCGGAACGACGAAAAAATCGTCCTGAGCGTCCAATTGTAAGCATCTGTATCACCATGAGAAAAAAAGGATGTTTTGAATCATACAAAGTCGAGACTCTGTCTAACAAGAATTTTACTTGACCCATTCCGGTTTTCTGCGTAGATTGCTATACCGCATCGGATATACGAAGAATTTTATTTAGACACTATATGACAACATCATAGGAGATGCATCATGCAGACCTACATTCTCCTGACCAAGTTGTCGCCCGAGGCATGTCGCCAGATGGGCGACCGGGCCAAGATCGGGCGTGCGTGGCTGGACCGGGTAAAGGAAAAATGCCCGGAAGTTAAGTTCGTCTCGCATTACGCTCTACTGGGAGATTACGATTTCCTGGACATCTACGAGGCGCCCGACGAAGAAACGGCTGCCAAGGTGTCGATGATAAGCCTGGAAAACGGGGCCTTCCAAGCCAAGAGTCTCATCGCCATACCGTACAAACGGTTCTTGAACCTGGCCAAGGAGATGCACGAGTAACGGCATCACGGAATCGTGGTTCGATTCCAAAGCCCGATCCCCTTAAGGATTACCCAAGTCCGGCGAATCTGGAAAGGTGTTTTTTATACCGACCGTGTGATTCTGACTTGTTAAAACTCATCGTATATGCTCGTGGAGTGCTCGGGTGGGGACGGGGGCGGCGGTAGTGGGGGTTGGGTATGACATCTTATCTTCATCATTTCTTTCTTCAATGCTTTCACATAGCTCGATACTGTCGAGGATAGAGACGTGTATATCGCTCCTTCGCTGTCCGTGATGGATATACCCCTCCACAGAACGTTTCCGGTTCTGGAATCATAGAGCGTTGAAATAAAACGTACCTTCCTTCCCCGAATCTTGATTATCTCCGTTTTTGTCACAGGCGCCCACTGGAAAATAGGCGAAGCACTGTCCGAAGGCCCGTATCGAAAAGTACTTGTTTCGGATTCTCTCACGTCCGAATTTGAATACCGGGCTGCAGGATTCCCGGCAACGATTTCCAGCACACTGTCTACTCCCCGATATATTAATTCCCGGGCTACCGATCCATCTTCCGGCGGGTGATCCGGTGGGAAAAGGTCTCCCCAGGCATGTATGCGCAACCCTTCCTTTCTGAATGACTCTTTGAGTTTTTTTTGGATAAGACGACAGGTTCTCTCATCGAGATTCCGGGGCAAAACAGCCATGGTTATGATGGATTTATCCATCGGTTTATTATCGATAATGCCGGTAAACCGTGTCGAGGTACAGGCAAACATCGCCAACAGGAGGACAAGCCATCCCCTTCTCATCGTTTATCTCCTGATCCATGACGCGCGCTCCGGCGCCAGAGGGGCGGAATCGTTTGACCACCGGCTATGGCGCGTTTCAGTACCCACAGCCCAACGAACAAGGAGATTAAAATCTGAACGTACGATGCTTCGATGCCGAAGCTTCCGCCGGTCATCCAATCCGGCCCGCCGATGGTAGGTGTTATCCAGCCTTCGTGAGCCACTCCCGAATTGGGCATGCCGAACACTGCCGTCTGGAAGTAATTCCAGCTCAGATGAAGTCCCCAGATTAGCCAGACACGCCGGGTCAGCATGTATGCCGCAGCAAAGAGAATCGTGTCGGAGAGAACAAGACCCAGGGACGTCCATATCGTGGCGTTGGGATTGGCTACATGCGCAAACCCAAAAAAAACACCCGTCGCCAGCATAGCAATCCAGCTCCCGCACAGTTCTTCCATGAGTTTAAAGAAAATCCCCCGGAAAAGCAGTTCTTCAATAAAAGCAGCCATCCCAAAACGAAAGAGAAACATCAGCAGGACATAAGGCGAATTCAGATGATCGGTCCGGTAATAACCCAAGCTTGCCATCAGCCCGACCATGATACCCACGATGGCCAATGAAATGAGAGCGCCCACACCGAATTCCCCCAAGCTACCCTTGATTCCCAACTCATGAGCCTCTCTTTTCTCGACGATCCGAGTATACGTACGGTAGGCGAAGATGATTAAAAGAAAAGTGAGAATATCCCGAACATACCTCAGGACCGAGGCATAGGGTTCCGCAACCTGCCGGATAACGTGGATCACGGTCAGGTTGCTCAGGATGATCACTGGCGCAAGAAACACGAGAACTACGAGCATCCGAACCAACGGAAACTGAATGATTTTCCCCGGCCAGCTACGGGGTCTGGCCTGCGAAAACAACGTTTCACCCTTCAGATCCATCGTACCCTCCTGTATTGATGATAAATGTTGAGAGTGTCTGTTTTCCGACCTTTCCAGTTATACGCGGTATGAATGTGTTGGTTTTTAATAATCTCTGAACATGGCCTTAAACATGACAAACACCGGTATATACTACACAAACACGAGCTTTGTATGTTGATTTTTAGGCTATAGAAAGGTATATTGGAGTATGATTCTTGGATTCGACAGAAATAAATTATTGAAAATAGGCACTTCTCGAATCGCCTATCACGTCTACTTCTGGACCTTCTTCTTCTGCAGTTGGTACCTCCTTCTCCGTACGGCAGAAAATACCGCCTTGTTCACGATAGGGTACACGCTGAGTATCGTGGGAATGGCCCTGTTTCCGGTCTACATCCATTTCTATTTCTTCGAACGATTTTTCTCCCGCAAGAGATATACGGTTTACATCGGACTCCTCATCACGATTATCGTCGTGTTCGGGCTGCTCAATTATTATTTTTTCTCCCACGTATTCGACGATAAAAACGGACCCCTCACCTTCATGTTGAACGTGTCGTTCTTGATCGTCATCACCACAGCGCTAAAGTTCGTGAAACACGGCATCCACCAGCGTTTGATGATGCAGGAGATCAAGGCCAAGCAGTTGCAGACCGAACTGGATCTGCTGAAAACCCAGATTCATCCCCATTTCCTGTTCAATACCCTGAATAACCTGTATGGCCTGGCACGCCGGCATGATGCATCGGCAGCAGAGGGTATTTTCCAGCTTTCACACCTGATGCGATACATGATTGTCGACAGTCGCGTGGACAGAATCGATCTTGAAAAAGAAGTACAGCAGATTCAGCGGCTCATCGACCTCCAGAAGCTTCGGTTTACGGAAGAGGATGCCGTCGATATCCAATTCAAGGTCGAAGGGGACGTAACCCACGTGCTGATTCCTCCGATGCTGCTGATACCCTTCGTGGAAAACGCCTTCAAGCATGGGATCAGCCTCCGGGAACCCTCATTCATCCACATCCATCTGCGCGCCGGTAAAAATGACGTGGCTTTTTCAGTTAAAAATTCAAACCACGACGGGCATAAAACGGACGAATCGTCTCATCCGGGCTTGGGTCTACGCAACGTGCGGAGACGACTGGAACTTTTGTATCCCGACGCGCATCATCTGACCGTCCAGAATACTTGTCAAGTGTTCGAGATCAACCTAATCTTGAGGACGTGAATGGCGCAAACCCCGTTACGATGCATCGCCATCGATGACGAACCCGTGGCTTTAGAAATTCTGAGGGATTACATCGAACAGACGCCTTTTCTCGACCTGTCGGCCTCTTTTCGCAGTGCTGTGAAAGCACTGGCCTACTTGAGGGAGCACGAAATCGATCTCGTGTTTTTGGATATCAACATGCCCGATTTAACTGGCATCCAGTTTTTAAAGACCTTGGATCGTCCGCCGCTGGTTATCTTCACCACGGCTTATTCCCAGTATGCCTTGGAGAGTTACGATTACGAGGCCGTGGATTACCTGCTCAAGCCCATCAAGTTTGACCGGTTTCTCAAAGCAGCAAACCGGGCCCTGGCACGGATTACGACACATCGGAAGGAAAGCGCGTTATCGCTCGCAACTACCCGAACGACGGACTCTGTCGAAGAGGAGTCGATCCTGATCAAGAGCGGAACGGAAATTCATAAAGTAAGATGGAAGGATATTTTGTATGCCAAAGGAGCGGGCAATTACATAACGTTCATCACCCGGAACAAGGAAATCATGGCCCTGATGACGATGAAAAAGGCACTAAACATCCTGCCCGGCAACCATTTCTTCCGCATCCACAAATCCTACATCGTCCACTTCCGGCACGTGGACGTTATCGAGAAAGATCGTGTGCGAATAAAAGATACCTGGATTCCCATCGGAGAAGCATACCGGCAATCGTTCCTAAAAAGGATACATCCTTCCGAATGAGTATACATCGGACGGATTCAAATGGGAATAAGAGTAGCAGCTTTAGCCGATTGATTGTAATGTCCGTGAGATTTTAAAAGAAACGACGTTGCAGGAAAGGACTTCATTCCCTACGCGTACTCATGGATGGATAAAACGACTGTTTCCGTTAAAACACCCAGGATAACTTGGAAAAGAAGGTTTTCTCGCTGCCCGTCACGTCGGTCACCCTTGTTGTACCTTGCTGATAAGCGAGCTGCAGCGAGCCGAAGGGGGGAAGAAACCGCCAGACAAACACGAACTGGACCGTCTCCCTGGAAAGATCTAGATCCAAATCCGAGAACCGGCCTCGTACACTGTACTTGGTCTGATAGAACACCTTACAATACATGTCTTTGTTGATATAGTACGTGGATCGAAGATAGTGAATGATGCTGTTATCATCGGGATCGTAAGGTCGAAACCAGTATTTCTCGATGTGGTACGTCAGGTTCCATCCCTCCAGTAATTTTAGATCGACACCGGCTTTGATCTGATCAAAGTCCCTATCAAAATTCTTTCCCACACCATACCCGAGGGAGACTACACTCCCCTTTTTATTATCGTACTCAACGGTCATATCAACCACACGATTCTTGAAATCCTTCTCATACCGTTTGAATTCCTCCTCGTATTCGATTTCGACGCTCCACTTCTTCAGGAATTTCACGGACAGGCTGTTATCGACCTCCCAGCTCCTCAACGTACCCCGCTGACTGTAGTAGAGGTTGTAGTTAATGCCGGGGGTGATCTCTTCCACACCCCACCGGTTGATCCAGAACTGGTTTTGGATGTTGGTATCGAACTCCTTGCGGTCGTCATCGCGAATGAATCCGATGTCGTTCATGTTCTCCCGGACGTGCTCGCCCACATGGGTATACCGCAGGTGAAAATGACCTGTCTTGGAATCGAACGACGGGCGGAAGAAATACGTCCATGAACCCGACCCATAGTCGCCGTAGCTCTTGATGACCTGGGATGTCATACCCAGTACCTTGGTGAAAAAGAGCGTGGCCACCAGACCCGCCGAACCTCTCTGCGTGCCGTCATAACTCCGATTGGCACCGATGATGCCCAACGTCGAAGCGTTCCCGATCTCCCGGTTGATGCGGAATACCGAGTATACCGCATCCTTTCCCGCAGGGACGTCAGGATCGGCCGTGGCAGGATCGGACTGCGTGGCCAGCGCGTTCACTTTCCATCGGCCCAGTTTCCCGTTAAGTTTAACACCCCAGGGTATCTCACCGATCCTACGGGAATAAAACTGCTGGATGCGCGTGGAATAGTTTTCCGATCCCTCCATGAAAAAAGGCCGTTTCTCCGGGTATGACAGCTCAAATCGTGTGAGGTTCACCTGCTCTACATCGGCTTCTACGGTTGCAAAATCCGGATTGAGCGTCATGTCCAATCCCAGATTGCTGGAGATATTCACACGAACATCCCCCCCCACGTCTCCCACAGGTTTCTTCCCCTCCTCCAGCTGGGACTGCACATACGGAATGACGGTCACCGTTTTTCCGGATACCTCCCTCAGGTCTAAACCGGCCAGGGTTCCGAACTCGGATATCCGAAACCATTGGGTCAGTCCCGGTATCCAATGACTCATTTCCAGATTCCGGGGGATATATCGAATCACGTTGAATCCCCATCGAGTACGGGCACGATCAAATTTAATCACCTTAAAAGGAATGGCGACCTCTGCCGACCAGCCGCTGTCATGAATCCTTCCGGCCGATGCCCACTCCACATCCCATTGAATATCCTGTGTCCGGCCATTATCCGCCCACCGTTCGTCCTGTTGAGTGCCCAGGGCGTTGACGATAAACATGTATGCATTGTTGTCGTCATCGAAGGTATCCAGAATAAGGGCAACGGCATCATCCTCCCATACCTCACCATCCCGTTTCGTCACTTTGGACGAAATCCGTGAAGGCTCGGGATCATGGCATTCGATACCGATGTGAATCCTCTGGCGGTCGTAAAGAATCCGAACGACTGTTTTCATCGAGGCCGGTTCGCCATACTTGGGCTCAAACTGGGTAAAACCCGTGAGAACTCCAGCTCCCGCCCATTCGGCTTCGTCCAGACTGCCGTCGACGAGGATACCCCCTTCGATCCTTTTCGCTTCCACGACCTGTGCATCCAGTGCTAACGGAAGAAAACACGCAACCAGGACGGCTACCTGCATATCGAATAACCGTATTTTTTTCCCGAGTGTCATATGAGCCTTATGCTCCTTGCACCGTATTATCTTTGACCATGTTTCCCACCGATGGAATTCAATAATACATCGTATTTATCATTTTTCCAAACCATTTTCGAGTGTGCCCGAAAAAATCGGGTTGACTGCCCTTGAACATCTTTTCAATTATTTGTGTTGTGATTATCTTGTTGCTTTGTGACCGGATTCTGGGACAGGAGGAATACAAGATTTGTCTCACCGATATCGATCGTGATTATGTCTGATTAAAATGTCCTTGACAAGCCCATGCATTCACATTACTTTATACTGGATTAGCCGTACTCATGTATTTGAAAATATCGGGACCTGAGAACTGTAAAATCACCAGGGATATAGATGTATTATCCCTTAGCACCAAACAAAAGGAGTTGAACCTGACCATTCAACACGGTCGGCCTGGAGGCTCACAAGTGTAAGGCTCCGAGAGAATGGGACAACCTGCAAATGGAGGAAATGATGTTCGATCCTGAAATACAGAAACGGCTCGATGATGAATGGCGGAGAGTCTCCCTCGTCTGGGCTGGTTTGTTGTGTTCACTGGGCATTTACCTCCTCGTCGGTTATTTCATCCATAGTCAGATGGAATTTCGAGAGAGGGAGCTGCCCTATGAAGTCATCCGTAACATCCTTTTTCTCATCGCTGCAGCCCAGTTCCTCGGTATCTTCGTACTGCGAAAATCATTGCTTCAGATGTTCTCGAAAAACAATGGCCCGACAAGGATTCCCGCGTATAAAAAAATATCGCAGTACAAGATCGCCGTCATTCTTTCAGGCGCACTGTCTGAGGGAATCGTCGTATACGGATTCATTCTACTGATTCTGTTCCGGGACCTTCAAAACTTTTATATACTCACGGGTATATCGGCCTTCGGGCTCATCCTCCACCGACCTAAAAAAGAAGAGATGGAACGCATCATTCCTACGTCAGAATGAGTTTTTTAAATCAAGGATGATCGTTCGAAACACCACTCGACAAAAACATCTCGATAGTATGTGTGTAACCCAACCTTTACACTAATTTCTCGCTCCTGATGGATCCTCTATATAAATCAATATTCTTTTTATAAAATTTCTTATCGTCTGTTTTGAGATTCTATTCATACCGCAGCGAATCCACCGGGTTGGCCCGCGCTGCCCTTATTGTCTGGTAGCTGACCGTCACCAGAGCGACCATCAAGACGATGATTCCCGGAAGGAGGAACATCCAAACATGCAGATTCGTCCGATACGTAAAATTCTGAAGCCAGTTCTTCATTACAAAGTAAGCCACCGGACATGCGATGACGTTGGCGATTAGAACCCAGAGGATAAAATGTCTGGATAATTGAACGACGACGTTGGCCAGCGTGGCGCCCAGGACTTTGCGTATGCCGATCTCTTTGGTTTTCTGCTCGGCCGTGTAAGATGCCAGTCCGAACAAACCCAGACAGGAAATAACCATCGCAACCAGCGCAAAATACCTGAACATTTCTCCCATTCGCTCTTCTGCGCGATACTGCCGATTGAAGTCCTCCTCAAGGAAGAAATAGTCAAAGCTTCGATCCGGCTCGAATTCTTCCCAGAGATCCGACAGGAAAGCTAGGGTGCCGGGGATATTATCCTCACGAACGCGAATCGATAAATAACTGCCTCTAAAATCCTGGAAAAGGATGACCAAGGGTTGAATACCGACTTGCAGTGCCCGGTGGTGGTAGTCCTTTATGACGCCCACAACAGTATACACCGGCCTGTTGGGCATGCTGACGTTGGTTATTCGTTCCCCGATCGCATTCTCTCCCCAGCCAAGCCGCCGGGCAGCCATCTCATTGAGCAAGCAAACACCATCACTTTCATCGGCAAATTCCCTGGAGAAATCCCGGCCGGCCAGGATTTCCATGCCGTAGGTTTTCACTAAATCATAATCCGTAATGTAGAAATCCATCAAGAAAGACTGATCTTCTGTCTTATCCTCAGAAGCGATAGCAAACGAATAGACTCTTCTTCCGGGAATGCTGACAGAGAATACAGCATCGATCACAGATGGATGCTGAAGGATTTTTTCTTTCATCGGATGATTGGCCAGCCCTCTTTCGATGGGCATAACGATAACCTGCTGTTCATCGAATCCCAAGTCTCTTTCCTTCATAAAATGCAACTGATCCATCACCACCAGCGTCCCGATCAGAAGAGCAAGGGAAATCGAAAATTGAAGAACGACCAATCCCTTGCGCAAAACGACATTCCGCGATCCTGGACGACCCAGCTCCTTGATCACAAACACAGGCTTGAATGCCGAAAGGAAAAACGCAGGATAACCGCCGGCTAACACGCCCGTCACAAACAGGAGTCCCAAAACACCCATCCACAGAACGCCGTCTTTCAGGAAATCCACGGTGATCCGCAATCCGGTCAAACGGTTGAACAGGGGCATGAGCAGGATGACGATGAGTGAGCCGAAGAGTAATCCGATGAAGGATATGATCGTGGATTCACCGATGAACTGACTCACCAGTTGATTTCGACGAGCTCCAAACGTCTTTCGGATACCCACTTCTCTGGCCCGGTTCGTCGATCTGGCCGTCGAAAGATTCATGAAGTTGAAGCAGGCGATCAGCAGAGTGAAGAACGCAATCATCCCGAAAGCATACACGTTGACGATATTGCCGTTGGTTTCTATCTCGTCTTCCAGATGGGACTTGAGGTGAATATCCGTAAGCTTCTGTAGAGTAAGATTCATCTTCAGGCCGACTTGTCTCGCCTTCTCCCCGGCGTAGCTCTCGTACACATCGGCCATCTTCGATTCCAGCGACGGGATATCCGTATCCTCGTCCACCAGTACATACGTGAAGACTGCACGATTGGTCCATTCATTCATGTAACGCTGCCTGCGCCTTCCTTCCAACATTTCGGTTGAAAAGAGAAAATTAAAATGGAAATGGGAATTTTCGGGGACATCTTCTACGACGCCCGTTATATAGGCTTCTGCTCCGCCCATTCCAAACGCCAGAATCTCCAGGGGTTTGCCCATCGGATCTTCCTGACCGAAAATGCGTTGAGCAGTCGCCCGTGTGATCACCAGCGACTGAGCCGACGTGAGGGCGGTCTCGGGATCACCCTTCAGGAAGCGGTACGGAAATACCTTCAAAAAAGATGGATCAACGATGAACAAACCCGTTTCTTCAAAGGCCTGTGATTGATACTTGATTATCTGCTGAAAATCATCATCTCCTCGTCCCGTTAACACCCTGGCATAGTCTAATATCTCGGGGATATTCTCCTTAAATACCGGACCGATGGCACCGGGCGTTAAGGGATAATGCCTTCGTATACCCATCATCTCGTAATCGTTCGTGATCCTGAAAACGCGATCCGCGTTCTCAAAATGCCGATCATAGCTCAGTTCATACCGGATGAATATCAGGATAAATAGACAAAACGCCATACCAACAGCCAGGCCAAAGATGTTGATAAAGGAATAGCCCTTGTGATTCCATAAATTTCTCAACGCGATTTTGAAGTAGTTTTTCAACATGTCCGAATGTCCTCCGATTAAGTAGCGCACATACGCAAGCAGCGATTTCAACGCCTGAAACCAGTACCACAGTCTCGCTCGTGAAGTCGGTTCCTTTTCAGTAAGAGACTTGAACGCCTCTCCTAAATCTCCTTCGAGAGAGAACCGCTCTTCATATTTTGACAACCGGCCAATCAGCCATCGGGCCAATCGGGGTGGATGGTCATCTCTCCTGTCTGTCATGTTTATTTATTCCTTATCAAGGCAAGTTCCGAAATACCCCGCCAGAGCTTATTCTGTAATTCTTTAGCCTCCTGCAGCGCTCGAATCCCCTCATCCGTGACATGATAATAGACTTTCGCTTTCCCGCCGCGAACGGCCGTTGGTTCTCCCTTATGCGACATAGCATATCCTTTCTTTATCAATTGATCCAGGTTGTTGTACAGCGTGCCGAAAGCCACCTCCTTGCCCGTATACTCACAGACTTGCTCCCGAATCTTCACACCGTACGCTTCGTCCTTGAGGCGTAAAATCGAGAGTAAAAGAATTTGTTCGTTGATGGTTAATTTCATCGTAATGATTCCCTTTTATTTTTACGAGTTTTTCGATTTAATATTATAACGAAAAACTCGTAAAAATGTTCCAAAAAATTTCGGGCTCTCTTTTCATGGAGAGCCCGTTCGATTGTTCACGTATTTGTATGGTAGGATGCCCGACGTGTCGGCCGGTTTATTCGTACCGCAGCGAATCCACGGGATTGGCCAGCGCCGCCTTGATGGACTGGTATGCGATGGTGAGGAATCCGATAACGACGACAAGCAAAGCAGATAGCACGAATGGAACGATGGTCATGGGAATCCGATAGGGAAACCCCTGGAGCCAGCGGTTGAGCATAAAATAAGCCACTGGCCAGGCCAGGATATTGGCAGCCAGAACCAAAAGCAGCAGCTCCCGGCTGAGCAGTGCGACCATTCCCTGTGTTGAAGCGCCCATCACCTTACGGATGCCGATCTCCTTCGTCCGTTTTTCCGCCGTAAACGATGCCATCCCCAAAAGTCCAAGACAGGCAATGAAGATAGCCAAGAACGTGAAGTACGAAAAGATGTTGCGGGACCGCACGATACTCCGAAATTGCTCATCGTAGGTTTCATCCAAGAAAAAGTAATTGAACGGCTTATCGGTGATGAGCTTCTTCCACTGAACTTCCAGGAATTGCACTGTTTCTTCCACATTATCGGGCCGGACTCGGACCAGCAGGTACCAATACCTGTTAAAGCTATAGGGAAACTCAGGATCCCAATTGATGATCATCGGATCCACGGTCCGGCTCAGACCCCGGATATAGAAATCCCGGATAACGCCGATGACCGTGCGGAACCCATATCCCTCTTCCTCACGCATGTCAGTCACATAGATGATTTTCCCGATGGGTTCCTCCCAGCCATACCGTCGGATGGCGGTCTCATTGATAATGACCGAATGTTGTATGTCACCGGTGCGCTCTATAGAAAAGTTACGTCCGGCAATGATTTCCATACCCATGGTGGGGATAAAATCCTCATCCACATTGATGTCATCCATGAGCTGCATGTCTGCCAGGGTGAAACCTTCCGGTAGCTTGTCATTGCTGGCGCAACCCCAAGGAGGCAGACTGGAAGATGCCGCAACGCTCACGACACCCGCATGAGATCGAAGCGCTTCCTTGAGGACGAGGCGCTTGCTTCGTACCTGCTCATCGGGCATCCGCAGTACGACGAGGTGTTCCTTGTCGAAACCGGGATCTTTCTGCCGCATGTAATCCAGCTGATGGATGATAACCGTTGTACCGATAATTAACGCAATGGAAATCGTGAACTGGATGATGACCAGGATGCGCCGGAAGCGGTTGCTCATGGTACTGGTCCCCATACGGCCCTTGAGAACCCGGACCGGATGAAATGCGGAAAGGAAAAAAGCCGGATAGCTTCCAGCAAGAAATCCCGTGAAGACGACAAGGCCCAAAAGCCCGATAACAAGCTGAGGATCCTGAAATATTCGAAACGGAAGGTCTTGCCCCGTGAGTGTCCGAAGCGACGGCAGTACGATTTGAACCAGGGTGATGGCGATGATCAGGGAAATAAGGCTCAACGTCCAGGCTTCACTCAAGAATTGCTGGATCAGTCTGCCGCGATGGGCGCCCAGTGTCTTGCGCATGCCCACCTCCAGGGCCCGGTTTGTCGACCGAGCCGTGGAAAGATTCATGAAGTTCACACACGCGATGAGAAGGATGAAAAGGGCAACCGCCGAGAAAATATAAACATAAAAGATAGGGCCGCTGGACTGTCCCAGAGGTCTCAGATAGATGTCCTTTAACGGCTGTAGAAACAATTCTTCCACGGCACCCTTGGCCTCCAAATCTTCCCCGGCGTGTTGCACTAAAAGGCCCCGAATCTTATTCTCAAATTCACGATAATCCACGCCTTCGTCCAGGAGTACGTACGTTCGGAAATTGAAGGAAATCCAGTCCGTCAGCATCGGTTCCGTGGCCGCTCCCATCGTGTACAGGGTGCTGAAGGAACACAAGGCATCCACCACAAAGTGCGAGTTTTCGAGTACGTTTTCCATCACACCGGTAACCGTATAATCGACGCCATCGTTGAGTTGGAGGATACGACCGACAGGCTCTTCGTCTCCAAAAATCTTCTCGGCCACTTCCTGAGAGATAACGATGGAATGGGGAGCTTCCAGAGCTGTATCGGAATCACCTTTCAACACCGGCCAGGTAAAAACGTTAAAAACAGAAGGGTCTGCGTAACGAATCCTGTTGATATCAAAATGTTTATCCTTGTACATCGCAGTAGCCCGGGCCATTCTCCGAAAACGCACAGCATCCACAACTTCGGGATACTCATCGCGCAGGACACCGGCGGCCAGTGCATTGCTGGAAGACCCATAGTGCTCGGTATCCCCAATATTCACGTAAACGCAAAGTCTGAAAATACGGTCTTTGTACTCGTGGTAGCTGTCGATGGAAAGCTCTGCACGAATGTACAGGACGAGAAGGATACAGCAGGCCATACCGATGGCCAGCCCGGTGACATTGATGAACGAGTACACCTTATGCTTCCGAATATTCCGGAATGCAACTTTCATGTAGTTACCGATCATGCTTAACCTCCATCTCCATGTATTCAATAAAAACGGGATAACGGAATTCAGCGCTGCCCGCCAATACCAGGCTTTTGCCTTCGTCGGCCCATCATCAGCGACCCGTTCGAAAAACTCCTCTTCGTAATCGCCGAGAACCGAAAATTGATCATGGGACTTGGTGGCTCGTTTGAGCAGCCAGTGAGCGATTCGAGAAGGATGGGTGTCATTTTTCATGATCAATTGCCCAGAATTTGAGAAAACACTCGAACTTGTATCATGATGCTATATTCACAGCGTCTTTATGACAATTCTACTGGTCACGTAACGAGTCCACAGGATTGGCCAGAGCCGCTCGAATCGCTTGAGAGCCCACAGTCACAAGAGCAATCAGGCCGATGAATACAACGGTCGCCAAAAATAAGACCGGTGAAATCCCAACTTGAAAGGCGAAACTCTGCAGCCACCGCTTCATCATGAAATAAGCCATGGGTGATGCAATCACCGCTGACAGCAAGACCAGCAGCATCATCTCTCTGCAGAGTAGCACGATGATTTGGGGTACTGACGCACCCAAAACCTTCCGTACGCCGATTTCCTTGGCTCTCTGCTGGGCTACAAAAGAAATCAGACCGAACAATCCCAGACACGCGATGACTAGTGCAAGAACGGAGAATACCGAAAACAATCGCCCCGTACGAACCTCGCCACGATACAGCGCATCGAACTCCTCATCCAGGAAAGAATACAGGAAGATCTGGCCCGGTGAATAGGCCTCAAATTCCGATTTGAGAAAATCAATCGTTCCCGGAATATTCCGTGTGTTGATTTTCACCAGTGCGAATCCAAAAAATGAGTCTGGTATAAACTCGATCATAAACGGTCCAATGTCTTGGTGCAGGGATGTAAAATGGAAATCTTCAACAACACCGATAATCGCTTTTGCGATAAGACGATTAAAATCGTATTTATCCCCGCCGACGAGTCGTTTGCCGATGGGATCTTCCAACCCGAATGCCCGAGCAGCGACTTCGTTGATGATAATCCCCGATGTGTCCGTTGAGAATGCTTCGGAAAAGTATCTTCCCGATTTCATTTTCACGCCCAAGGTTTCCAAAAATCGATAATCGGCCCATACAAGATTTATATTGACGCTACCGGATTGATGAGCACCCTCAAGATGATGGGTATTGTAACTAAAGCGCGGAAACCCAGGATATCCCGTAGCGAACGACATATTCTTGATATCGGGATGCTTAAGAGTTGCTTGAACGAATGTTTTTTTATCCCCTTCTGGCGGATAGGTCCATCGCAAGACAAGGATTTGATCCTTGTCAAAACCCAAACGACTGTTCTGCATGAATGCCAGTTGTCGGTAAACCACAAATGTGCCGACGAGGATGACCATGGAAATGATGAACTGCAGGATGACGAGAATATTCCGAAAACGGCTGTTCTTGGATCCGGTGCTGAACTTGCCTCGAAGGACAACGATGGGGCGGAAAGAGGAAAGCAGAAATGCTGGATAGCTTCCGGCAAACAAACCCACAGTCAGGGCAAGGCCCAACAAAAGAAGTGCGCCTTTTAGACTCCATATGGAATGAAGACCAATTTGTTTCGCAGTAAGGTTGTTAAACGCGGGTAACGTAGCACTCACGATGAAAATGGCTAAGATCAATGCGAATAAGCTTATCAGCATCGATTCGGAAAGGAATTGGGGAATGAGGGCCGTTCCATTCGCCCCCATCACCTTTCGTATACCCACCTCGTTGGCACGGTTTGCAGATCGTGCTGTTGTCAAGTTCATGAAATTAATACAGGCAATCACAAGAATAAACATGGCAATAACAATAAAAATTATAACATAGGATATATCCCCATTGGGTTCAACTTCGAATCGCAAATGGGAATGCAAATGGATATCGGTGACTGGTTGGAGTCTGTATGTCCACTGATTTCCTTCAGCAATGTATTCCTCAAAGGGATATCCCAATAATTCCTCTATCTGATGGGCCACATGTTTCCGAATAAGTTCGGGGAATTTACGTTCCAGTTGGGAAGGTTTGACGCCTTCTTTCAATAAAATGTATGTGTGAAAATTATTATTGCCCCAGAATGGATCTCGACTCTCATCCAGCGAATTCAAAGAAGCCATAACATTAAAATGAAAATGAGATGTGGGAGGAGGCTCTTCAACAACACCAGTGACCTTGTACAAAATATCCTGATTGTCTAACTTCAACATTTTTCCCATTGGATCTTGATTCCCGAAATATTTATAAGCGGTGGGAGCCGTTAATACAATGGAATTCGGCTCGGTCAGGGCCTTACTGGGATCACCTTTCAGGAATGGCATGGTGAATATATCGTATAACGCATGATCTCCAAAAAAGACATCGGATTCATTAAAGCGCTTGTTTTTATGCGTTACCAAAAAGGTGCCATAATCACGGAACCGGCCAGTATATTCGACCTCAGGAAATGTCTCCATGAGCACCTTTGCCATGGGTGCCGGCGTTAATGCGATAGGTTCATCGAAACCATATATGATCCGATAAATACGGTCTGCTTTTTCATGATGCTTGTCATAACTCAACTCGTTTTGAACCCAAAGTAGTATCAGGATGAAACATGCCATACCCACGGCAAGGCCAGTAATGTTTATAAAAGAATAACCTTTATACTTCCTGATGTTTCGTAATGCAACTTTCATATAGTTGCTGATCATGCTCAACCTCCATCTCCATGCATTCAAAAAAAACGGGATAATGGAATTCAGCGCCTCCTGCCAATACCAGACTCTTGCCTTTTTCGGCCCGTCCTCGGCAATCCGTTCTATAAACTCCTCTTCGTAATCGCCGAGAACCGCAAATCGTTCTACGGATTTCACAGTTCGCCGGAGTATCCACTCGGCTAGACGCGGAGGTTTCATCGTTTTGTGATTCTTCGATTCCATCCTATAGTCTTTTTTCGAACTTGCCGATGAATAGCTATCCAACTCATTCATACCTCAAGGCATCGACAGGATTTGCCCGGGCTGCTTTTATCGTCTGAAAACCGACGGTGGCAAGGGCAATAGCCAAGGCCAAAACCGTGGATAAAACGAATGTCTCCAAACCCACCGACGTGCGGTAGGCGAAATTCTGCAACCAGCGATCCATGGCAAACCATCCGATGGGCCAGGCAAAAAGATTGGCAATCAAAATCCATCGGGTAAACTGTTTCGTGAGTAAAAGGACAATACCGGACACCCGCGCACCCAGTGTTTTCCGTATGCCAATCTCTTTGGTCCGCTGTTCTGCCGTAAAGGAGGCCAGCCCAAAAAGACCCAGACAGGCAATGAAAATCGCAAACATCGTAAAATACGAAAAAATTGTTCGCAATCGCTCCTCGGCCCGGTACTGACTGTCGAACGTGTTGTCGAGGAAAAAATAATCGAACGTTCCCGCGGGATCGATGCGTTTCCAGGTTTTTTCGAGAAAAGCCATCGTGCTTGGAACATCGTTCGGGTCAATCCGGACGGCAACACAATCGAACTGATCTGGATCATTTTCGATAACCAGGGGTTCTATCTCAGCGCGAAGAGACATAACATGAAAATCTCTCACGACCCCGATAATACGTTTATTAACACCTCTTCCATCGAGCTCTCGAATCGTTCTCCCGACAGCATTCTCCCATCCAAATGTTCGGACGGCGGTTTCGTTGATCAGGACCGCGCCTCCAGGATCGGTTGAGAATTCTTCAGAAAAATTTCTCCCAGAGACGAGCTCCATGCCCAGTGTGGCCAAAAAATCATCGTCAATACTGATAGCCCCCATCATAACAGATTCCTGCAGGTTGTATCCCTCGGGAAGAAACGCGTTGTGCCGGGCACCGTGTCCAGGCACACGGGAGGCGAATGCCACACTGACAACATCCGGATGCCGTTTCAGTTCTTCTTTGATCGATTTTCGAGCACGCAGAATCGATTCATCCATGATTTGTAATACGACTGTGTGTTCTTTATCAAAACCCAAGCGTTTCTTTTTCATGTATTCAACTTGGTTCATGATGATGCCTGTTCCGGCGATGAGGACGATGGATATTGTGAACTGAAAGACCACCAGTGTGCTGCGGAACCGGGAAGCCGATATGCCCGGAACAGACTGTCTTTTCAAAACGCAAATCGGTCGAAATGCCGAGAGAAAAAAGGCCGGATAACTCCCAGCGATACATCCCACAATAAAGATCAAGCCCACTAGCCCGGGGAGAAGCCAGGGAATATCTGAAAAACCGACGTTCATCGCAGCTCCGGTTATCGAACGAAACACCGGTAAGCTGAACTTAACGAGAATCAAAGCAAGGGCGAACGCGAAAAAGCTATACACCATCGATTCGGCAAGGAATTGCTTGATCAATTGATATCTTCGACAACCGAGAACCTTCTTCATCCCTACTTCTTTTGCACGTGTCGCTGACTTGGCCGTAGACAGGTTCATGAAATTGATGCAGGCAATCATCAGGATGAAGAGGGCAATGGCTGTAAATACGTAGACATAGGTGATATCGCTGTTTCCCTCAATTTCCGCTTCCATCCGGGAATACAGGTGAATACGTGTCAGCGGTTGGAGAAAAAATTCCATCTTCCCGCCGAGGGTCTCGAACACACGACCGACATGCCGGTCGATGAGTTCGTCGAATTTCTGTTCCAGGGCATCAATGTCTGTATTCTCCTGCAAGAGCAGGTAAGTATAATTGTTAAAATCCCCCATCCATTCGACCCTTCGTTCGGGATTGTTGGTCAGATAGGTCTCCAACGAACAGAGCATGTCGAACATGAAATGGGAGTTGGGAGGGACGTCTTCCATCACCCCGGTTATGGTAAACGTCTGCCGATTATCCAGCTTAAGCATTTTTCCGACAGGATCCTCCTGTCCAAAATATTTGAGTGCCATGGCTTCTGTGATGACGATGGAATAAGGAGCCTCCAGTGCTGTTTTTTCGTCTCCGCGCGTCAATCGAAAACTAAACACATCGAAAAGGGAAGCATCGGCATAAAAGATGCGATCTTCAAAAAATTTTTGTCCTTCCGATTCCACCAGTGCTCGGTACATATACCTCTTGATTCGGACGACATTCTGGACCTCCGGATAGTCCTGTACGATAATCGGACCCGCCGGAATATTGCTTATGGCACCCCGGAGACTCCTGGTACCGACATCAAAGAAAGTCCCCATACGATAGATACGATCCGCATGTTCATGATAACGATCGTAACTCAGCTCCGAGAATACATAAACCAGGATCATCAGGCAGCAGGCCATGCCGACGGTCAAGCCCGACAGGTTAATGAGCGAGTATCTCTTTTGTTTTTTGAGATTTCGAACCGTGAGCTTTAAATGGGTATATCCCATGACCAGATTCCAATACAGCTTATTGACGACAAACGGAAAGAGAGAGTGTATGCTCTGCCGCCAATACCACAATTTCGCTTTTATCAAGCCGTCGTCTTTAGCAATTGCAGCAAACTCCTCCTCGTAATCGCCGAGCACGGAAAATCGATCATGGGACTTGGTCGCTCGGTTGAGCAGCCAGTGAGCCATCCGGGGGACGCGGTACGATGGTTTTTTCACGATGTCTTTCCCTCCCCAAACGCCAGATTGGGAATCCCCCCCCAGAGTGTTTTGGCCAGCTCTTGAGATTCTTTCAGCGCCTCGAATCCTTTTGGCGCAATGGAATAGAAGATTTTCCTCCGCCCCCCTCGCTCAGGGGTGGGATCGCCGATGTCTTTGTAGACATACTCTTTCCGGACCAGCTGATCCAGGGCACTGTAGAGCGTGCCGTACGTCATCTCTTCACCCGTCATCTTGACGACCATCTTCCGAATGGTAACACCGTACGCATTTTCCTTAAGCCGCCAGATGGCCAACAACAAGATCTCTTCTGATTTTGTGAGATATTTCATCGATCTCCCTCACACGATTTATACGGAATTTCCTTACAAATAATATATACTGATTTTCCGTACTAATGTTTCAATAAATTTTATCCAAGAGAGAATTGAATAAAAATTCCGATTAAAAAGATGGGATGAACCTTCCCATGAATAAAGAAGGTGGGGCTTCCACTCCCTGGAAAGAGAGAGCTGGAGTGAGGGGATGTGTCTAAAGCATGAACGGAAAATATGGAAATACGAGACTGTTATTATTAAAAATAATTTTCAGCGGATAATAACGCTCTTTACCGAATACCCTTCAGACGGTTTATCATATAATTTTTAAGAATCCTGCCGCAGAGAAGACATAATCCTAAGATGGTGACCACCGGATTTCCATGTTTCGTCGTAGTGGGGCCATCTCTTCATCAGTGAACGGATACAACGATTTTTCTCGTTTATGCCCTATCGTTATTCTGACATGAGTTCTAAAGGATTGAGCATTTGATTGTAACTGGCCTCCAGCCGGTCGCGGTACGGACGGAATGAAGATGCGATGACCTCTGGCAGTCCGTCCTCCCAGGGCAGCCTGAGCCGATCCTCTCTCAGAGCTTCGAGCTCATTCTCCAGAGCTCTTCGCCAGGATCGCGAATAGCGTATCGAACGATCCTCCTCCAGCTTGGCCAACTGGTTACGCATCATGGGAATCACCATCCGCCGCACCGTGCGAATGATCTGGTACCGCCGTTCCTCCCTCACATCGTCTTCACGGCGGTCCCTGGTATCCTCTTCTTCGGCCTCCTCTTCGTCCTCAAATTCCTCGTCCTCGTACCAGCGATACCGCCCTCTCTCGTCGTCGCCCATCAGGCGAAAATCCGGTCCGTCCTCAGGCATTTTTTTTAGCCAGGCATAGTAGGCAACAGTATAAATATAATAATACTCGCCCAATGCCATGTCTTTATCCAGGAGGGCATAATTCCGGGTCTTGTAGTATTCCGCCACCTGGGGTATGGCGCCCACACCCCTTCGAATAATTCCCAGCACACGCCAGAAAGACTGGTTGTCGTCCGTCACTTCATGGATATCGTCGGAAATCGTTTTTAGCGAACGTTCCATTTCATCCCGGAGCCAGGCTGTGCTGTCCCGAACGGATAGAAATACTTCCATACGGTCAGGTGCGATACGCCCTTGGGGATCCGGACAAAAATCCCGAATATCACCGTATGCCTCCTCCATCTTGTCCATCGACGCTTCTGTTTCCTGGAAATCCTTCACAGTATCTCTGATGAAGAAGTAACCGACTCCCACGACGATGACAATCAGTAGGATGACGACGCCGCAGCCGATACCGCAGCCCATCAACCACTTCGATGATGTGCTAGACATGAGCAGACCCTCCTATCGTTTCTGTACTATCTGAAAACGGAGACGGTTTATTCATAAAACACTTGACGACCCGAGATATTCGATGGTTCCGGCATGATCCTTCAAAAGAATATACTCAATCCTTGGACGTATTTCAAGAAAACATTCGATATTACGGAAAAATCTCCATCGTTCAGAATTTTCTTGACAAGGTGCATCAAAGTCATTAATATACATCAGGCTTTGTATTCCATCACACATAACGAAGCAAGCATCTGGGAGGTGCAGCATGAAAAACAACATGGGTGCGGCAGATCGTATCATCCGGTTCATCCTGGCTGTTCTGATATTGATCCTTTACCTGACAGGAACCATTTCCGGAACACTCGCCATCATACTGGGCATCATTTCCATCGTCTTTGTCATCACGAGTTTTATCGGTTTCTGTCCCGCTTACGTTCCCCTGAAGCTGTCCACGAAAAAGAAAGAATCACAAACTTGATGGACAACCGTTTTTAAAAGCCGAATAAATATGGAAAAGGCATAATACCTTTTATGGTTGAATCAGAACTCCCCCATCAGCTTATCAGAGTATCTATGTCTCATCGTTTTTTTCATGTTCTGGTAATCATCCACGTTCTGAACCTGTCTTCCGCCATCTCGATGCAACCGGTACAGGAGAGAACCTCGTCGTCCAGGTTCATCTTCCACTTCGAAAACGATGTATTCGTGAAGACCGACCGTCAATACTCCCACAGCTTCGGACTGACGTGGATGTCGCCAGATAACAAGTCCGATACGTCCTCGCCCAGGTGGAGCCGGCCCTTCTTCCTTTTACCCTCGGTTCTCGAAAGAGCCAGTACCTATCGAAATTTTACCGTTGCTCTCCGTCAAGACCTGTACACACCCAACGACCTGCGCCAAAAAGCCCTGATCCCGGACGACCGTCCCTATGCTGGTGTGACCACCATCGCCCTGGGATTTCATGAAAAGAGCGATAGAGGTATCTCCACGTTCGTCCTAAACCTGGGCATCGTCGGACCTCACTCCTACGCCGAGGTGACACAAAAGAAATTGCATTGTTGGATCGATTCGCCCTATCCCCAGGGATGGCATAACCAGCTCAAGGATGAAGCCATCGTCAACCTCAACGTTCAGCGGCGATGGAGAGCCACCTCATCGGGCACACACACGAGTTTTGGCATCGATGTGCACCCCAGTCTGCGAGGCGGTCTCGGGAACATGAAGACATATGCCGGAGCCGGCGCCCAGGTTCGGCTGGGATGGAACCTTCCGCATACGTACGGTACATACATGTTCGAACCCAACGGTGAGTGTGAAGTGCCAATATCCATGAATGATCCAGTCCCCTCCTGGGGATTTCACTTCCACGTAGCCCTCGAAGGACAGGCCGTGCTCCATGATATTTTTCTGGACGGGAACACGTTTCAAGACAGTCACCGGGTGGATAAGCACCCGTTCACCGGCCACCTGATCTGCGGCTTCGGATTCGATTGGCATCGTCTCCGATTGAACTATGCCTTCGTCTTCCAGACAAAACAATTCAAGACCCAAAAGCAGGTCCATGTATATGGCGGAATGACGCTCTCCGTATCCCTGTGAAGGGAAGCCGTTGATGACCGCCTATACGGAGCCTGGAAGCCTGTATGATACCGATGATTGGCATGCCTCTACTTTCCGACCCATTCGTGGCAATCATGTCATCATCCGGAAGGAATTCGGCAGACCCAAGGGATGAAATCACATCAATGGGACTAACTGTTTTTGGTCAAATGCCAAGCACGGGTTGTATCATTGCCGTGGTGTACCTGAGACATATTTCCATTTCTATCTCAAAGAGATCGAATGGAGATTCAAAGATAGGGATAAAAATCAGGTGATGACAATTAATACTGAAACCAACCCGTTATTGTAGAACGATTTTAGTGCAACTTTAAAGAGCCATTACCGTATTCAGTATCTAGAAAGCATTATCTCCCATTCACATGTCCCGCAAGTATCTATGCTTCGTTATTTCTACAATGAATAAGAAGGAATTCTCTGAAAGACTATTATGGCCGGACTGGCCTATTCACGATATAAGTCGGGGCTTTGACGATGCGCTTTCCGTTGAGAGACAGAATCATATCCTGACCGCATCATTCAGGAACGTGGAGGACCAAATGATGAATGCTAATAAATCGATGAAAACAGCCCCTGATAAGAACAAAATCCCCGGGCTTTCATACGCCTTCACAGAAAATGGAATAGAACTGCCGGTCCTCGACATCACCCATTCCCAGTTTCTCTCGAGCATCGATGAAGAGCACTTGGCCGAGGTGAGCAAAGCATCCTTCCAAAAAATGCTCGCCTTGGGTGAAATGTCCGATGATCAAAAAAAGACGTACCATGAACATCTGTCAAAATCGTACATTTATGGCAGAGTCTTCATGAGTGATCCTAGTGCAAATTTCCTGAATGGAATGAGCACGTATGTGTATAAGCTCGGGCCATCTCTCATCGGAGGCGAACAGGAAAGAGAGCTTGACAGAAACTTATCCATGGGAATCGGCGGTGTATCAGTGAGGATGCGCATAAGAGACCTTTGCAAACTGCAGGCCGATGTATTGACCCCTCATCTCAAATCTTCAACAGAAAAAGATCTCTGCTTCATCAACATCGCCGGGGGCGCTGCCAGTGATAGTATCAACACCCTCGTCCTGATTCTGAAAGAAAATCCCGCCCTGTTGAAAAACAGAAAAATCGAGATTAACGTTTTGGACACCGATACAATCAGTACTCATTTTGCCAAGCAATGTGTAGAAGCTCTCAAGCAGCAAAAACACTATTTCTACGGCCTGGATGTCACATTCAATCATATCAACTACAACTGGAACGATCCGGATGAACTGATCCAACTCTTATCAAACAGAAAACAGTGCATCGTATTGTGCACATCTGAAGGAGGTCTCTTCGAATACGGAACGGATGAAAACATCATCCAGAACCTGAATGCGATCTACGATCATACGCCCGATGATGCGCTCATCGCCGGAACAATCATCCATGATCTCGACAAGGTCGATCGGACAGTGCCCGCCATGGCGAAAGCCACCAATGCAGGACTGCGGTTTCTTGGCACTACTGGCCTGGCAGGTCTCCTTGAAAAGACCAACTGGAGACTGGAGAATATCATAGAGAAAAATCCTATTTATGTGATTTTAACTTTAAAAAAACGCAACTGAAATGCTGCGTAAAACATGTCTCTTCCTATCACTATTACGAAAAATATCCCTGCACGCCGCCCATTCTATAGACAATTCCAGCAAACTTATGCTCTTCATTAGTCCTTCTTATTTCAGTAGCCCATTAAACGAGTTCGTATCCTTGAAAATAGAACAGGAAATCCGAAATGCTACTTTTTGATTTTTCTACAATAAAAAATGCAGAATCCGCTACTAATTCCTGTAACCTCATCGCTGTGTTTCCCGTCTAATGATGTAAGCCAAGGGAACAGACTATCCTCAAAAGCAGTAAAATAACGATCAAGATGAAAAGGAAACTCCATGAGACGTCCATGGCTTTTACTTCTCGCCCTCATTTTTCAAAACAGCAGTGCCGTCTACTCCCAGAACGTGGAAGTCGATATCTCATCCTGTAGGGCCGTCTTCCAACTGTGTCAGTTTATGAAGAGCGGTGCGACTCAAGACGCCGTCGAATCAAGGCTCACGCAACTCCTGGATAGCAGACCCTACCGAACGATGTTCACCCATTACAATCGATCGTGGAGGCCGAATCACCTCCCGGAAGATGTTTTTCGACGCATGATACTCAGCCTGCAATTTCCCGACACGTACGAGAAAGGGGAGAATCAACGGGCCGATCAGATGTGGCCCAAATGGGAAAAATACTACGACGACCTGGACATGTTCGAAAGCCACGTCCAGGACCTGGAAAGAACAGACCTCGACGGGCTTATCCAGGATGCCATCGACCATGCCCAGTCATGGCTGCCTCCTGAGATGACGATAGAGGACTTCTACTTTTTCATCCATCCCAATGGCGGCAGCGGGGCGTTCGCCATCGGCGAAACCCAAGGCTACGATTTTTTCCAGCTGGCCCGCGATGAATCCGGCAGAATCGAAAAGAACGTGCTCTGGGAAATCGCCGCGCACGAAAGTCATCATTTGGGATTGGACATTCCCCAACCACGATTCCCGACGAGTTCGGATTCACTGGCCTTCTATTTCCTGTCCATCTTCGTCGGCGAGGGCACAGCCACCAAATTCATCAACAACGCATCGGGAGGTCGGGTGCCCTGCATCGACTTGGAAAGAACGAATACGATGATGGACCCCAGTACCAATGAGATGACCAAGAGCCTTTGGGAGGAGTATACATCTGAAGAAGAGGACATCTTTACCCGAATGGTCGAGACGTTCCAGGATGTGCTCCAGGGTAAGATGTCGAGGGATGACCTGAACCGGGAAATCCGGGAATACTGGATCACGGGAATGATCGGCAGAAATTATTTCGTGGGATCAGAACTCTTCGGTGCCATCTATTTTGGTTTCGGTAAGGAGGGATGCTACGAAGCCATGCGCGACCCCCGCAAGATGCTCGATCTGTACAACCGATCACGGACGCAGAAACCGGATATGCTGGGTAACTGTCCCGTGATCCCGGAACACATCGTTCAATCGGCTTTATCCATGGGCCGTGGATAAATAGAATAGGCGAACACCTACCTATGACTCGTATTATACAACCATCGAAACGGTTTTTTTGTCAGGATAAGATACGTATCTTCATCTGGACGATGTGTATCATCGTATCGCTGGAAGTCCCCGGCTTTGCCTGTTCCACCTTTATGCTTAAAAAGGGCAATACGTTACTCATCGGCCACAACCTCGACATGCCTTTCGAAATCCCCGGCATGATCGTCATTAACAAGCGAAACGTCTTGAAAACCGGCGTGAGCTGGTACGAACTCATCTCGGCAAAGAAGCCGGCCTCACCGACTGTCTCCTGGGTCTCGACATACGGGTCGGTGACGTTCAATCCTCTGGGCTGTGAATTCCCTGACGGCGGCATCAACGAGACCGGCCTCTATATTCAGGAAATGACGCTGGCTGGAACCCGATTTCCCGAGGACAGCACCCGTCCCACCCTGTTCATGATGCAGTGGATGCAGTATCAATTGGACAACCACACATCCGTGGCACAGGTTGTAGACAACCTGTCGGAAATCTGTCTCGACGGTTGGGCCTGGCATTTCTTCGTAGGGGATAGAAGTGGCGATTATGCGGCCATCGAGTTCATCGACGGACAACCGCGGATTTACCGGGGTGATTCCATGCCCATTCCCGTACTGTGCAACACCCCGTACCCTCAGGAGATGGCGACTTTAAAAACTTACGAGGGATTTGGCGGAGATCAAACGATAAATATCCAGTCCAAAAATGCAACCCGGTTCGCTCATGCCGCCGCCATGATTCATGACTTCAAGGAGGAATCCGATGCCGTGGACTATGGATTCGCCATCCTCGAGGGACTGAATCGCGGCGGAACCCAGTGGTCGTACATCATCGATGTCCCGGATGCGACTATTTATTTCCGGACGTCTGTAGCTGGAAGCATCAAGTTTTTTCATATCCGACAGCTCGACTTTTCATGCGACACGCCTCCACGAATCCTGGATATCAACACCCGTGTACTCGCCGATGACGTTACCGAAGATTTTAGGGATTACACACCGGACATCAACAGACGATTCATACAGGAAGGCATCGCAGCCGTGAACCGCTCGGGCAATTTCACCCGTCTGGTAGAATCTATGGGAAGTACAATCCCGCAATTAATCTATACGATGGCCGAATACCCTGAAACGACGGTCTGTCAAAAATGACAGGAGACAGAAAATGAGAAGAGACCTTGGAAAAAATCGAACGGTTGTCCGTCCGGCGATTCTGTTCTGTGCCATCATTCTCCTGGTGCTGCACTGTTCGCAAACCGCACACAAAACGCCCGTGAAGACGAGAATCGCAAAGAATGTGCTGATCTCCGAACTCGAAACGCACATACCCAAAATCATGGAGAATGCCATGATCCCTGGCCTTTCCATCGCCGTCGTCCGCGATGGAGACATCCTCTGGGCCAAGGGCTTCGGTGTGAAGAACGCCGAGACGAAAGAACCGTCAACTGAAGAAACCGTGTACGAGGCCTGTTCTCTGTCCAAGCCGGTGTTCGCCTACGCCGTCCTCAAGCTGGTGGAACGGGGTGAGCTCGACCTGGATACACCCCTCATCCAGTACGTCCCGGAATCCACCATCGAAGAGAAATTCCTCCGGGAGAAAATCACCGACGACCGGTTCCGCAAAATAACGGCCCGGATGGTGCTGAGCCACACACCGGGTTTCCCCAACTGGCGCAGGAACAATCCCCTGAGCATCGAGTTCGAGCCCGGCCAGAAGTTCAGCTATTCTGGAGAAGGATTCCAGTACCTCCAGTCTGTCGTAGAACATATGACCGGGCTGTCCTTGAACGCTTTCATGACAAAGGAAGTGTTCATGCCCCTGGGAATGACCAGCAGCAGTTACGTCTGGCAGGATGCGTATGACACGACGTCCGCTTCTCCCCACGGATTCATGGAAGAACTCGCCGGGAAGGGAAAACCGGAGCAGGCACGAGCCGCGGCCAGCCTTCATACGACGGCTCCGGATTTCGCCCGATTCGTCATGGCCATCATCAACCATCAGGGACTCACGCAAAACACCGTCGACAGCATGCTGACTCCCCAGAGTATCGTCGAGCCGGAAGTATCCGATTCTGTGGCCTGGGGCCTGGGCATCGGCCTGGAAAAAACACCCGACGGCATGGCCTTCTGGCACTGGGGTGACAATTTCCGGTTCAAATGTTTTGTGGTGGCCTTCCCTGCGCAAAAGATTGGTGTCGTCTACTTTACCAACAGTTTTTACGGCCTGAGCGTTCGGGAGAACATCGTCACGCTGGCTATCGGGGGAGACCACCCGGCCGTTCACAGCCGTCTAACAGAACAATACGGCGATGCCGATGCTCCCGGCATGGCATTCACCCGAATCCTCGTAAGGCAAGGAATGGAGGCTGCCCTGGCCAAATACGAGGCATTGGCCCAAACCATACCTGCCAGCGACATCATGTCAGAGAACGCCATGAACGGTCTGGGGTATCAACTGATGAGGATGGAGAGAACCTCCGATGCCATCGCGATTTTTAAGTTGAACTTGGATGCACATCCCGATTCGTGGAATGTATACGACAGCCTGGCCGAAGCCTACATGGAAGACGGACAGAAAGAACTGGCCATCCAGTACTACGAGAAGTCCCTGGAACTGAATCCCGAAAACACCAACGGAATGGAGATGTTGAAAAAGCTGCGGGCTGAATGATCCGTTAAAACAGATCGAAGAGGGAGAATCCATGAAACCTCTCTCGATGGATAACCATAGCGTAGGATGATAAAGCCTCCCGAAGGACGGGAACCCTCGGGAGGCTTTTTGATTGGTTGTATGAAAATAAGGAGGAGGATAAATCGGCGGTGGTCACCATGTCGGTTTTAGGGCTGCTCGAAACCGGCCATCCGACGACAAGCCTATGATTCTTTGCTCACGATCCAAGCAATGGACAGGTTTCGCGACGACAAAAGGACGTGACAGCATGATGTCCCGTCCTGAATGATAAAAGAATGGAAGGATGAATCGTGTCATATCCCACCCATGGGGAGATGCATCATCGTTGTTTGGACACTGTATTGGACGAATAATAGAGAAGAACGTTTACATGATATCTGGCTTGACAAGAATACATTCGGTTATTATGTTATGGTGATGAAAAATTCCGGTTCCACAACGTGTATAGGCACATCGGGCTGGAGCTATCCGCACTGGAAAGGCTTGTTCTACCCCGATGATTGGCCCAAGAGCCGATGGTTCGAGTACTACAGATCAAAATTTTCGACCGTAGAAGTCAACGCGACGTTCTATCGATCCTTCAAGGATCAGACGTACAAAAACTGGTACGAGAAAGCACCCAAGGATTTCAAGTACGTCCTGAAAGCACCCAAATGGATTACCCACCGGAAATACCTGATGGAGGTTGAATCGGATATCGAAGCATTCGGGCAATCGGCTTCTCTGCTGAAGGAGAAGCTGGGCATGATCCTTCTCCAACTGGCTCCCAGCACTCCGTACGATCCCCCTCGACTCCAGCGAGCTTTATCCGCTTTTCAGGATTGTCGGACCGTGGCCGTTGAATTCCGGCACGAACGTTGGCTGACAGAGGAAACCAAAAACCTGCTCCAAGAAATGGGCTCGACGTTTTGCAACGCCGACTCTCCTAAAAGCGAACTCAACGACTGGTTGACCTCGGATACGGCCTATATCCGGTTGCACGGACACGAACACTGGTACGGTTACGAGTATTCGAATCGGGAATTAAAAAGTATTTATGAGCTGATTAAGAAAATGGCGAGCCGAGGAGCCAAAAATATTTATGTGTTTTTCAACAACGATATCGGCGGATTTGCACCAAAGAACGCCCTGGCCTTGATGGACATGATGACCCGATGAGTACGGTTCAGTCGATTAAACGACGGCATCACTCGATGTACACCCGCGGAACACGCGTGTTGATGTTTGTCAGGATTTCATACGGATTGGTTTCCACCCAATCGGCAAGGTCTTCACAGATGATGGAGGTCCCGTCCATCTCACCCAGGAGGATGACCTCATCCCCTGCGTATGCACTGTCCATTCCAATCTTTACCACAATCTGATCCATGGAAATCGTACCGATCACGGGGTACCGTTTGCCGTGAATGATAACTTCCGCTTTGTGGGACATCGTTCGGAAGTAACCGTCGCCGTATCCGACGGGCACGGTGACGGCCCGGACAGCTTCATCGGTCTGCCACGTCGACCCATACCCCACGGGATGCCCGGGTCGTATGACCTTGAAGTAAACCACCCGCGACTTCCACGTCAGGGCCGGTCGGACGGACACGGTTCGGGAGATATCCCGCGAAGGATA
>Ga0180438_10001766_pt1 | contig 37473 bp, 32 predicted proteins | sample SS_ome_12_FD_132455 | JGI IMG/M metagenome (GOLD analysis project Ga0180438, IMG submission 132455) | Hypersaline lake sediment archaeal communities from the Salton Sea, California, USA - SS_3_D_2 metaG | ecosystem: Environmental > Aquatic > Non-marine Saline and Alkaline > Hypersaline >... | reverse complement strand
GCCGGGACATGAAAAAACCCTCCTTGGCTTGTTTGCTGGCAGGCAACCAAGGAGGGCTCAATCTGTAAAGCCAAGTGAGGCCAAAACTGGAACATCACTTGAGCGGGCCGTAGAATATAAAAAATCGACGCCCCGTCAAAGACCAAACCGCGCGCAGCTCGCAACCTGACAGTGCCATTCGCGTCAGCGTCTTCTGGATATCCGCCTCGCCCCGAGCAGCCGTCCTGGCCATTCCACGCCTCCTTGCTTGCTGAAAGGGACGCGGAGCATAGCGAATCCTTCAATTCCAGTCCAGTTAGCTTTGCCACCCTAGAAAAAAACCATCCCCCGCTCCCACGCAAATCTGACCCGCTCCACACGGCTACTTGGCTCCTCTTCCAGTGGGGGAGGGGGATGGCGGTCACCGCGCGGCCTGGGTTTTCGCGACCAGCGGTCGCGGCTTTTTGGATCGGGGCGCTCCACCACTTCCGAGCCAATCACCGCGTCCCGCGGGCCGGGCGGGCTGGACCGATGCCCGCCTGCCCCGGCCGGTCCACCGCCCTTCTGCCCGCCCCCTGGTCGGGGCGATGTCTTTCTGCGACTTAACTGGTTAACGCGAGTAGGCAATAGGCGGTGTAAGCTATTGGGGGGCGGTCGGCGACGACGGGACAGCGAGATCGTTGAATCCCCTGTCATCATCGCCGTTGGTTTGACTACGATGGAGGGTCCGCCGCGCCCCGCCCATTCCCGCCTCCATGTTCACCAGGGCTTGCACGTTGACTACCCCCTTCCCATTCTCGTCCAGTTCACCTTCGACGCGACATCTTCGGCGAGAGGAGTTATGTCGGGCAGCGGACGTCGGCGCAGGCCGACGTGTGGCTTCCAATGGCGAGCATCCGGTCGGCGATGGGCGAGAGCGAGAGCTCTGGGATGCGGCGCGGAGTTTCTGTCGGGGCGCCGCCCTCCTCGACCTCTGCGATCTGGCAAACAGCGTTTCGTCGGGTAGCAACGGCGAAGTCGTTTTGCCTCACCACTTGCATCCTTCCGTTGTCACCCCCCAGTTGGCGTTGGACTTCGTTGAGCGGGGAGGGAAATACGCCCGGCCGTTTCTGGCTTTGACCGTTTACGACGCCCTCACCGGTTGCGCCGGCGATGAAGTCCCGCGGCATATTTGCCAGATCGCCCTCGCGATTGAGATTTTTCACAAGGCGTCGCTGGTGCACGATGATATCGAGGACGACGACGCCGTCCGTTATGGCCTGCCGACCTTGCACCGCGAACACGGCATTCCCTTGGCCGTGAACGTGGGGGACTACCTGATTGGCTTGGGCTACCGGTTGCTGGCCGCCGGGGGCGCCGCGGTTGGACAGGACTGCGCGACCGACCTGTTCCAACATTTCGCGTCGGCGCATCTTGCCCTCAGTGAAGGCCAGGGCGCGGAACTCGCGTGGCGGGATCTTCGCGGCAGCAGCTTGGCGCCGGCGGACGCGATTGAGCTTTACGCCCAGAAGACGGCGCCCGGCTTCGAAGGCGCCATGTACGCCGGGGCCCGGGCAGCCGGTCCCGCGGAACATTTTGAAGAGCCTTTCCGCCGCTTGGCGCGGGCCCTGGGAATTGCCTTTCAGATCCGCAACGACCTGAAAGATCTGGCGGGAGACGCCGCTAACCAGCGGAAAGCCACCGACATTTGCGGCCGACGGCCGACGGTGCTATGGGCGCTCGCCCTCGAACGCTTGCACGGATGCGGCGAAGACGTTGACACGCTGCCAACGCGAATCGAACAGAACCACCACCACGAGACCAACGGCCACGCCAGGCCGCCGGCGGGATTGGATTGCGGCGCGGTCCAGGAGTTGTACGCCCGATTGGAAATCGTCCCCGAGGCGGAGCGGCTCATCGCGGAGCACGTCGCAAAGGCCCATGGCATTATCGACGAAATCGAAGAAGCTCGACTGGCCGGTTCGCTCAGGCCCTTGCTCAATCGGCTGGTTTAGCCTTCCATGCAACCGGTGAGCTGGTCGCGCCGGGTACGCGGGTGAACAGGATGGCGCAGACGGCGGCGGTGGACAGGTTTCCAAACCCCGCCCTTTACTTCGACACGTTTCAGGGTTTGACGGCGCATTGTGGGGAAAGTACGATTCGGTGACTGGCCGCTAGCCACCCGCCTCTGTTGATCCCGCCAATCGACCCGTTCCCTCGGACCCCGCTATGCCTGCATCATGCCGGCTTCTTCTTGGTTGCGTCTGTGCTGCTCTGGTCCTGGCAGGCCCGGTGGGCGCCCCGAATGCCGCCGAAGCCACCTGGCGGGTAACGGACACCATCGACATTGACACCGTTCCGTCCTGGTTCCCGGTCGGCTTCTGTCTGTTGACGCACGGCGATTGCCAGTATGTCGCCTATTACAACGCGGAGCATGAAATGAGGGTCGCCCGCCGGCGGCTTGCCGGGCGTGATTGGCAGAAAGCGGAATTGCCAAGCAAGGTCGGTTGGGATTCGCACAATTCCGTAACGATGGCTGTCGATTCCGCGGGGCATCTGCACCTGGCGGGCAACATGCATTGTGTGCCGCTTATCTATTTCCGTACGGGTCGCCGCAGGTTCCGGAGCCGGGTAGATCAACGGTATAATGCAGAGTTTCATCCCGAGCAGTTCTTCATGCGCTTGCCCGCCCGTGGTTCCCGCCCCGCTTACGCCCGCTCAGCTTGTGGCGCCGTTTTTCGGTGATCTTTCGGAGCTTGGCGATTTCCGCGAAGTCCCTTCCGACGCCCTGCCGGCCGCGTACCATCGGCTGCTCTACCACGGGCGCCACATGACGGTGGCGCTCGAGTCGTACCACAAAAGCGACCTGGTCCTGGAAGTCCTGCAAACGCGGAAGGACGACTCGACATACATGCGGAACTCGCTTCTGCGGCGGCGGCGGGATGGCCGGATCGTGCAGTTCGGGATCGTCCGCTTGGAACTCACCAGCTTGCCGGCCGAGGCGAGGCAAGAGCTGGAAGACGGCGCCATCCCGATGGGCCGGGTCCTGATTAGCCACTATGTCCTCCGCCGGGTGAAGGTCGCGGCGCTATGGGAAATCCGGCCAGCCGGCGAATTGCAGCGGATCTTTCAAACCACCGCCGACGAAGTGGTTTTTGGCCGCACCGCGGTCATTTATTGTGATGGGGAAGCTGCGGTTGACGTGTTGGAGATCATGCCGCTGCTGGATCGGTTGCCAATGTGAGTACGGGATACGGAATGCGGAATATGGAGATGATCGCTGACGCCTATGATGTCGTGACCATCGGCGCCGGGCCGGCTGGATGCGCTGCGGCGACGATCGTGGCGGACGGCGGGCTTTCCTCGCTGCTGATCGAGCGCGAAGTGATCCCACGGTTCCACGTGGGCGAGTCGCTCATGCCCGAGACCTACGATATTCTTCAGCGGCTCGGCGTTTGGGATCGGCTGCAAACCAGCGATTTCAACAAGAAATACAGTGTGCAATTTGTCAGCGGCGGCGGGCAGGAGTCGGCGCCGTTCTTCTTTGAAGAGCACGACCCGCGGGAGCGGTCGCAAACGTTTTCGATGCCGCGGGCCGAGTTTGACAAACTGCTGTTCGACAACGCGGCTCAGCGCGGCGCCGTTTGCCGCGACGGCGTGCGGGTGTTGGATGTGCTCTTCGACGGCGGCCGGGCGACCGGCGTTCGCCTGCGGGCGTCCAGCGGCGAGACGAAGGACGTGGCTGCAACCGTGGTCATCGACGCCACCGGCCAACACGCCTTGATCGCCTCGCGACTCGGCCTGAAGGTCGAGGATCCCAAGCTCAAGAAGGCCGCGATTTGGACGTACTACCGTCACGCCAGGCGGGACGAGGGGAAGCATGGCGGGGCGACCATCATCCTCCACACGGCCGACAAGAAGTTCTGGTTCTGGTTCATTCCGATTGACGGCGCCGTGACGAGCGTCGGCTGCGTCGGCGACCACGAGGACCTGCTCAAGGCCGACCTGCGGCCCGCTGACATGTTCGAGCGGCAGGTGGAGAATTGCCCCGGGTTGCTCCCCCGGCTCGCCGGCGCCGAGCGGGTCGACAAGCATCGCGTCGCCAAGGAGTTCTCGTATACGACCACGCGGCACGCCGGCGACGGCTGGGTGCTTGTCGGGGACGCCTTTGGGTTTATCGACCCGATCTACTCGAGCGGCGTTTATTTCGCGCTCAAAAGCAGCGAAATGGCGGCTGACTGCGTGGTGGAAGCGATTCGCGCCGGAGACACGTCGGCCGAGCGACTCGCGCGGTGGACGGCCGAGTTCGAGCACGGCATTCAGTGGGTCCGTAAACTGGTGGATGCCTATTACGACGAGAGCTTCAGCATCGGCCAGTTCATGAAGGCCCATCCGGAACACCGCGGCGGCCTGGTCGACATCCTCATCGGACGTATCTTCCACGACGGGGCGGGCCGTATTTTTGACGATATGGACCCGTGGATCCAATCGTTTGACCCCGAGCCGCAGGCGACGGGGTCCCGTGTCAATGCCGAGCCGCAGGCGACGGAAAGCGTTTAACCCCGAGCCGCAGGCGACGGGGGCCTGTGAGCGGGCCCGCGATTCCCTCGGCGCCTGCGGCTCGGGGTTAAACGAATAGCTTTCGCCTGCGGCTTGAGGTTCAACGAATGATGCGACCCAGACACCTTCTCATCACGACGCTCGTTCTGCTCGTCCTCATCCTCCGCCACGACTTCTGGTGGTGGGATGAGCGGTGGTTGGTGTTCGATTTCATGCCGATCGGGCTGTTCTATCAGGCGTGCGTTTCCGTCGCGGCGGCGGCGGTATGGTACTTGGCGACGCGGATTGCGTGGCCGCTGGATGACCACGAAGTGGACGCCGCGGCCGGGTCCGCCCCATCCTCTTCTGCCCGCAGCCAGGAAACGCCGTGATCACGCTTATCGTCATCGGTGGTTACCTGCTCCTTTTGCTCGGCCTGGGCTTCGTGGCGAGCCGCTTCGGCCGCGGCACGTCCGGCGATTACATGCTGGCGAGCCACACGATCGGCCCGTTCATGCTACTCATGTCGCTCTTTGGAACCACGATGACGGCGTTCGCCCTGATCGGCAGCACGGCGGAGGCCTTCAAGGAAGGGATCGGCGTCTACGGCCTGATGGCGTCATCCAGCGGCGTCGTCCACTCCGCGTGCTTCTTCCTGTTTGGCGTGAAGGTGTATCAATGGGGCAAGCGGTTTGGCTATCGCACCCAGGTGGCCCTGCTGCGGGACCGGCTTCAGTGCGATTGGATCGGGCTCGTTCTCTTTCCGTTGCTCGTGGCGCTGGTCGTTCCTTACGTATTGATCGGCGTGCTCGGCGGCGGCTTGATGCTGGAAGGCGTGACGGCCCGCGGCCCATTCCCGGTCCCGCAGTGGTTGGGTTCACTGATCATCTGCGGCGTGGTCCTGACCTACGTGTTTTTCGGCGGGATGCGGGGCGCGGCCTGGGCGAATACGTTTCAAACGTTGGTGTTCATGGCGTTGGGCGTAGTCACGTTCTTCGTGATCGCCGAGCGGCTCGGCGGACCGGCAAAGGCGACCGAAGCCGTAGCGGCGCGGTATCCGTCGAAATTGCAGCGCGAGGCGGATCCGGCCGACACGCAGCGATTCGAGTCGCACGCGACGGACGGGGTGCGCCGTCCGCCAACCGGCATGGGCAAACTCTACTTCTTCTCCTACCTGTTCATTCCGCTTTCGGTGGCCACGTTCCCGCATGTGTATCAGCATTGGCTGACGGCCCGCGACGTCGGGGCATTCAAACTCTCGGTTGTGGGGCAGCCGCTGTGCATCATGATCGTGTGGATTCCGTGCGTGCTGATCGGCGTGTGGGCGACGGCGGCGACAATCAACGGGGAATCGGTGGTCCCGCCCGACTTGCTGCCCAAAGACGTGAACAAGGTTCTGCCGCTGATGGTCGCCAGGCTTGCCGGACCGTGGCTCGCCGGGCTTCTGTCCGCCGGAGTCCTGGCGGCGATCATGTCGTCGCTCGACAGCCAGTTTCTTTGCCTGGGGACGATGTTTACCGAGGATATCGTGCATCACTATGGCGCCGGGAAACGCATGACCGAGCGGCAAGTTGTGCTGCTGGCCCGCAGCTTTATCGTGCTCGTTGTCGCAGTTTGCTTCGGTCTGAGTCTGCTGCCCGTCGGCCGCGTGTTCACGTTGGCGATATGGTGTTTCAGCGGGTTCGCCGCGCTGGCGCCTGTGCTGGCGGCGGTCCTTTACTGGAAACGCCTGACGGCGTGGGGCGCCGCCGCGGGAATGTTGGCGACGGCGGCGACCGGCGGCTGGTTCTTCGCCCAGGCCGAGTATGGGCTCAATCCGCACTTCACCGTTTTCGGGATGCTACCGGTCGTCGCCATGACGGCGGCCTCGACGGTGGCGACGGTCCTGGTGTCGCTGGTCACCCGGCCGCCAGGTGCGGCGACACTGGCGAGGTTCTTTCCGAGATAGACGCAAACGACGGCCAGACGCGTACCCGGCACTCAGTACTCGGTACTCCGTATTCCGTGTTCCGTACTCCCACAACGGCCGGTTGCGTCGGTAAAGCGGGAACCGCACAATACAGCCTAGCTGGCCGTAGCGTTTTCCGAACCTCACACGTAAATACTCGCCATGCCCCGCGTCATCCTCTCCGGTTTCGCCGACGAAGCCGCCATCCACAAGACCGCCGTCGAGCAGTTCTCCGCCTTCGCCGCGGTGGGCTTGCAGTACTACACCATCCGCTTCATCGACGTGGGCGGCGGCGTAAAGAACGTGATGGCCCTGACCAAGAGCGAAATCAACAGCATCCGGCACTTGGAGGACGAATACGGGCTCAACGTCTCGTCCATCGGCTCGCCCATCGGCAAGGTGAAACTGCTCGACGTGGACGACGGAACGGCCAACAAGCACGTGCCCTTCAAAAAATACCTGGAAAAAGAGGTGAAGAAGGCGTGCGATCTGGCGCATGCGTTCGAGACGAAGCTGATCCGCGGGTTTTCCTTTTATCACCCCAAGGGAACCGACCCGGCCCCGCACATCCCCCAGGTGGTCGATCAACTCGGGCAGATCGCCGAGACGTGCCACCGCAGCGATCTCACCTTTGGCCTGGAGGTCGAAGCCAACCTCGTTGGCCAGAACGGCGAGTTGCTGGCGGAGATCTACAAACAGGTGGACCACCCGGCCCTGGTCCTGATCTTCGACGGCGGCAATCTCGTCAGCCAGGGATACTCCACCGCGGAGACGGTCGAGCAGTACCACGCGATGAAGCCGGGCCTGGGCTGGATGCACATCAAAGACTATCACCTGCACAAACCGGTGAAGGAGAAGGGCCACGTCGAAGAGGACGCCCTGAAAAACTTCGTCCCGGCCGACATCGGCCACAGCGGACACGAGCAAATCCTGCGGGACTTCGCGACCATGCTGCCGAAGCTGGAGAAGAAGCTCAAACGCCGCGGCGTGCCGGGTGTGTTTCTCGATTTGGAGCCGCATGTGAAAGGCGGCGGCCAGTTCGGCGGCTTCAGCGGCCCGGACGGCCTGGGCGTCGCCCTCCGCGGCCTTTGCCGGGTGCTCGACTATGTCGGTATCGACTATCACCTCCGCGACTTCGAGGATATTGTGGCGGCGAGGGGGTTTTAGACTCAAATTCGGGGCGATTCCGCCCCGCAGGAGACGAGCGTGCGGGCTTTACCCGGCGGCGTCGGCCGCGGGAGCTTGGGATGTGGCGCCCTCCCCCTCCTCCTTCGTTCGCCGTTTGGCGATCGCCACTTGCCGCTGCAGCATGAAGGCCTGGGTGAACCAGAACGCCCCGACCAGGAAACTGGCCGCCGCTCCGTAGAGCTGGAGGGAGTTCAGATCGGGCGTGTAGCGGTAGATGGCCGCCCCGCTGAGCCCAGCCAGGGCCGCCACCGCGAACTTGCCCCACGCCGCCCGTTGCCACCGTCGCCGAATCGAGGCGTTGAGCGCCTGCCGGGAGGTGGAAATCGCCAGCTCCCGCATCTTCCGCAAGTCGGACGAAAGTTCGGGCGGCGTGCGGTAGGGGCGGAAGTCATCGAGTGAGAACGGTTTGGGCTTCTCTTCCATGGCGGCGGCCTCGCTCAGCACACGCTCTTCGGCGGGCGGCGTTTCGATTGGCGCGGGTTCGGGCCGCCGCGGGGCGATGTAATTGGCCGCCGGGGCGTCGGCTTCGCTCGTTCCCCGAAGCCGACCCATCAGCCGACTCATGTAGCTTTCGATGCTTTCGTCTTCGCAGCCCACGACCACGCTGGCGCCGAGCGGGACGTGCTCCAGTTCGTCATCGTTCCGACCGTCGGACGCATCATGACCGCTGTCGTGATGGGGACCGCCGAAATCCGCTGCATCGCCGCCGCCGCCGCAATCGACCTGATGGCCAAGCCGAGCCAGGATCTCCTGGAGCGACGCTTCACGGGGGGGGGCCGCATCGGTCGTCGTTACGTCCGGCGCCGGAACCTCGCTCGATGCTTCGGATTCGTCGGCAGGCGCCTCGCAGGGCGTTTCAAACGCCAGGGAGTCGGCATCTCGCTCGTTCCCTTCCGCGAGCTGCGCCCGGGCCTCGGCAAGTTCGCCGCGGCAGGCGTCCAGTTCGGCGGATCGGTCTGCCAATTCCGCACAGCGCCGCTTGACCTCTTGCTGGTCGCGTTGGATTTCGTCCTGTTCTCGCTCTAGTTTGGCCCGCTCTTGCTCTAGTTCACTGCGGAGGCGATGGTATGCGTCTTCGCGGGCGGCGAGTTCCCCCTGCTGCCCGGCCAGCCGCGATTCGCGCTCGGTGAGGTCTGCGGCGAGCGTGTGTTGTTCCACCTCGCGGGAGTCCATATCGCCGGCCCGCCGGGCGAGTTCCGCCTGCTGCGCCTCGACATCCCGCCGCGATTCCGCCAATTCCGCCTGCCGCGTCTCGACATCCCGCTGCGCCTCCGCCAATTCCGCTTGCGCCGTTTGCAGCGATTCTTCGCGGGCCTCAAGGGAAGCCTGGAGGGTCGCAAGCCGGGTCCGGTTGAGGGCAAGTTCCTGCCACGATTCCTTGAGGCGGTCTTCCTCGCCGGCCAACCGCGTCGCTTGTTCATCGAGTGCGACCGCTCGCGCGTCCAGCGCGCGGCGCTGGGCGGCGAGTTCCTCCGCCCTGACGGTTTCTGCTTTCGCCAGCTTTTCCCGGAGTAACTGCGCCGCCTGCTCCGCGGACAAGCGGGCTTCGTCCAGACGGCGGCGGGCCGTCTCGTCTTCCAGACGCCGCCAGCGTAGTTGCCGAACTTCTTGCGCCAGTCGAGCGGTCCGTTCCCTGGCAAGGCGTCGGGCATCGCGGCGGAGTCGAACCGCCGCATCCAACCTCGGCGCCCAGTCCGCGTACACGGCAGCCCGATGGGCCGCCGCCGCGGCCCCTGGATCGCTTCCGGAATCGGGGGCCCAATCGGCCGGCTCGCTGCGGGCGGTCAGGCCGAGGTCGTCGATTCGCAGCTCCAAGGGACCAATCGCCAGGACGTCACCGACCGCGAGGCGGGCTTCGGCGGCATCCCGGCCGTTGACCCGTACGGTTCCGCCAAGTCGCCGTACGATCGTCGCCCCAGGACCCCGCAGCGCCTGGCAGTGCCGCGGCGCCACGCCGCGTTCCTTTAGCCACAGCCCACAGGTTTCGGCCGATCCGATGGTGACGTTGGCGCCGGTTATCTGCAGCGTGCGCCAAGTGGAGGGGGTATCGCTCGTCGCGGGCGCGGCATGTCGCACCGCCACCGTCATTGGGGAGATCGACTTCCCCAGGAGCGAGCGACGGGCGTCCGTTTCTGATGATGTCGAGATATCGTTCATATTTTCCACGGACAAAACCGGGCGCCGTGGCTCTGACCGCGTCCGTTTTTCTTGGCAAATACCCCAACGACTACTGCCCATAGAGATTTAGCTCACGGGACGCGCCAAGTCAAAAGCACTCGCCCGTTGCGGTCGTTGGCCAGCGGACGGGGCGAGCTTCCCGCGGAGGCGGTTTCCGTCGGGGGCGGCCAGTCGCGGCAAATTGCGCCAAAACCCCAAAAACGTCTGCAATGCCGCGTCGATTGTGTCGATTATCGGATAGCGGTAGGCAAACTCGGACTTTGCGGCAATGGCCACGGCGCGAAGGGGGGCAAAACCTTTGGGCGGGGCCGACTTTTTCCTCGAAGGTGAATTCATGGCGCGCAACGAAGAACTGGCACGACTCAAAGCTGTCCTCCTCACCCGCCACGAGGCCCTCCGCCAGGCCCTGGCCGGCGACTTGAGCCTGCTGAAAGAACTGAACCACCAAAGCAGCGGCGACGTAATCGACTTCGCCCTCGACTCCGCCCAGGACGAACTCTGTTCGCAACTGGCGGAGGTCGAAAGCCGCGAGCTGGCCAGTATCGAAAACGCCTTGCAGCGGATGCGCGAAGGCGAATACGGCAAGTGCGAGGTGTGCGACGAGGGCATTCCCACAGCCCGCTTGCAGGCCCTTCCCTACGCGACGCTCTGCATCAATTGCCAGCGCGAGGTGGAGCGGCAAGGCGGATACGGCAGCGCGCCCGCCGACTGGGGCCGCATCATCGACAACAGCATCCGCGACAACGAGGTCTCGCTCCGCGATCTGGAGTTGGATTACTCCTGATTCCGGTCGGTGGCCGCAGCTTTTCCAATCAAGGGCAAGGGTCATGCCAGATACGCTCGTCGGCCCTGTCCGACCGACAACGGGCCGCCGGCGGAAGCGATACGTGGCCGGCGTGGCCGTGCTGGCCGCGGTTTTTGTGGCGGGCTTCGCGATGTCGCACGTCGGGCCAGCCGTTTCCTTCTCCGGCGGCGTCGGCCGTGACCGCGTTTCGCTGCCGCGGCTGGATCGAATCGCTCCGTCCGGCCAGGCGACGGACGTCGTAGGCAACGCCGCTCGGGGCCGCCAGGCGTTAAGGATGCCCGCCGTCGTGCCCGCCTATTGCGCGGTGGACGAAACCGCCATTGTGCATGTAAGGGCAGCCAGCGGCGAGAAACCGGGGCATGATTTCTCCCGACCAGCCGGGGGCGATCTCGAGATCATCGAACCGAGCGCCGCACATCGACAGCCGTCGGCGACAACGCCTCGTCCGATTGCGGTTGACGAACCGCTCCCCGCGTTCCGCCATGACGGGGACGCCGGCGCCACGCCCGCCGAGCCGGCCCGGGACGCCGTCCTTGAAAGCGTTTCCGACGGCGTTCCGGCGCCGCCGCAGCGCGAGCGGCTGTACGTGGAACTGGACAGGACCGTCACGGCCCTGGAAAATTCCGGCGCCTTCAGCGTGCTCAAGAAGGTGGTCCGCGTGGCCAGCCCTTCGGTTGTCCACATCGAAGCCGCCAAGCGGTCGCTCGATCCACACGCCGCCCCCGTGCGGCCACCGCTGGAAGAAGCCGGGGCCGGAGTGATCGTCGAAATCGGCGGCAAGCCGTTTGTGATTACCAATCGGCACGTGATTGACGAGTCGGAACTGGGGCAAATCAAGATCACGCTTTCCGACGGGCGGGTCGTGGCCCCGCAGGCGGCGTGGGACGACTCCGCGACCGACGTGGCCGTCGTCGCGTTGCAGCCGGGCCTCGCCGCGCCGCCGGCCCGCGTTGGCGATAGCGATGCCGTCGAGATCGGCGACTTTGTGCTCGCAGTAGGAAGTCCCTTCGGGCTAAGCCATTCCGTCACGTACGGAATCATCAGCGCCAAGGGCCGCCGCAATCTCAAGTTGGGGGCGGCGGACGTCCGCTATCAGGAATTCCTACAAACCGACGCCGCGATCAATCCCGGCAACAGCGGCGGACCGCTCCTGAACCTGCGGGGCGAGGTCATCGGAATCAATACCGCCATCGCCAGCGCCAGCGGCGGCAACGAAGGCATCGGCTTTACCATCCCCATGAACATGGCGCTCGCCGTGGCCCGGCAATTGGCGCTGCAAGGCCGGGTAACGCGGGCGTTTCTCGGGGTTCAGCTCGACGGCGACTTCACGGACGAGAAAGCCCGCGTTCTTGGCCTGCCTCGCCCCATGGGGGCGCGGGTGACCGGCGTGACCCACGGCGCCCCGGCCCAGGCGGCCGATATCCGCGTGAACGACGTCATTCTCACCTTCGCCGGGGCGCCGATCGAGGACGACGCCCACCTGGTCAACGTGGTGGGGCTTACGCCTTTGGGAGAGACCGTGCATGTCGATATCTGGCGCGGCGGCAAGCGACTGACCATTGAGGTCGAAGTCGTCGATCGCGCCCGGTTCGAAAAGGACTGAAGTCGGGAGATTCAAGGGGGTCGGGAGTCTTTTTCGGTCAACGTGTTCTCAATAGGCTTGCCGGTCGGACCGAAAAAGACTCCCGACCCCTCCCAATTCGAACGCCCACTCTTCCGGCGCGGCCGGAGACGAACGGGGACTCACTCCCGCTCGTACGGCATCAGCGCCATGAACCGGGCCCGCTTGATCGCCAGAGCCACCGCGTGCTGGCTCACGGCGGTGCAGCCGCTCTTCCGCCGGCTGACGATTCGCCCGTGCCGGTTGGTCAGCTTCTTGAGCAACTCCAGGTCCTTGTAATCGACGAACATCGGCCGCGGCCGTTCGCCGTCCACAAAGATCGGGTCCTTCTTCTTGACGCGGGTCTTCGTCTTGGCCCGCTTGCGGGCGCGGGAACGGGCGGATTGGTTCGAGGGGTAAGCCATAGGGCGCCTGTGATGCTATTTTGGCGATGGGTCGCGCGCGAAACTGGGAGCAGCCGCTCCACGGGGACCCGTCAATTTAATCTCCAATAAAGCCGCGCGGAAGGGGTGGTGGCGGCCGGTTTTGCGAAATCCCACGGTGGATGGGCGGGCAAAGGCGTGCATTTAGCCCTTCCGCCGTGTCTAATTGAGATTCGGATGGGCGGCCCCGTCCGCTTGCGTTTTCAAATGAATCCTTCGTTCACTCGCGTTTTCGAGACCCCACCATCATGTGCGCCCAGCGAGTTTTTTTGTTTCTTCTGGCGTCGACGCCGGTGGTCTGGACAACGACGGCCCTTGCCAAGGAGCCGACGCGTCCCAATATCCTCCTGCTCACCGTGGACGACATGAGTTGCGACTCGGTCGGCGTCTTCGGCTGCAAGCTGGAGGGCACGACGCCTAACATTGATCGCTTGGCCCGTAACGGTTTGCGCTTTCAACACGCGTACGTCCAGGTCGGTAACTGCATGCCCTGCCGCAACGTGCTGATGTCGGGTCGTTATCCGCACAACAACGGCGTCGAAGGTTTTCGCCAGGTCAAGGGCGCGAAATATCCGATCCTCGTGGACCTGATGAGAGATGCCGGCTACTTCACCGGCATTTTTCACAAGGTTGGGCATTCCACCCCCTACTCTCCTTACGTGTGGGATCTCGTCATGGGTGAGGCGGACGGCGAGAGGCTCAATGTCAAGGATCCCAAGTCGTACTATCTCGCGACCAAGGCTGGTCTGTTGGCGGCGGAGGACGCGAACAAGCCGTTCTGCCTGGTGATCAACATCTCCGACCCGCACAAGCCGTTCTACGGAGAGCGGAAGAAGGACGATGATCCCCAGCCATCGCAGGTCTACAAAGCCAGCGACATCCCAATCCCCGGCTTTCTGTTCGACCATCCAATGGTGCGGAAAGAGCTGGCGATGTACTATTCGAGCGTCCGCCGGGCGGATGATTGCTTGGGCGAGACTCTCAAAGCGTTGAAAGAGTCCGGCGCCGAGGACGACACGGTGATTGTGTTCCTTTCGGATCACGGCATGCCGCTGCCGTTTGCCAAGACCCAGGTTTATTACCACAGCCTGCGCACGCCGCTGATCGTAAGTTGGCCGGGTGTCACAAAGGCAGACTGCGTTGATGAGACGCACATGGTTTCGGTGGTGGATTTGCTGCCGACGCTGCTTGATGTTGTCGGCGTGGATCATCCGGACGGCCTCGATGGCCGTTCGTTCGCACCGCTGCTCACGGGCAAATCGCAAGAGGACCGCGACTTCATCATCGGCGAATACAATGAAAACGCCGGCGGTAACCGCCACCCGATGCGGACGGTCATCACTCGCAAGTACGGCTACATTTTCAATCCCTGGTCGGATGGCGTCAACCGCTTCCGCACCGCGACGCAAGGCACGGCTACCTACCGCGTGATGCAGACCCTGGCGGAGACCGACCCCAAAATTGCGGCCCGCCTCGACCTGTTTGATCACCGCGTGGTCGAGGAGTTCTACGACTACGAAAGGGACCCCGATGCGCTGACCAACCTGATCGACGATCCGGCCTGCGAGGAACTCGTTGAGCAGGCCCGCGGGCGGCTGTCGGCCTGGATGCAAGCAACCGGTGACCACTGCCTGGCGCCGTTCACCAACCGGGATGATCCCGAATCGCTGCGAAAATACATGGAGCAGCAGAACGCGATAACGGCCGGGTCCAGAAAGAACCGTTCGCCGAAAAAGAGGGCGAAATGACAGCGGTCGGACGTCCCGCGGCGCGTTCAATCACCGTGACGACAATCCGGCGGCGTGCAAGAGGCCGCCGGTTGGATTACACTATTGGCTGAATGTAACGGCGGCGACAAGATGGTCGCCGTCTCCACCTATCGCCCCCTTGAGGAACTTGCCATGACTTCCCGCCGTACTTCCCGCCGCCGCTTTTTGAAGACTACCGCCGCCGCGACCGCCGCGACCACGATCATCCCTGCGTGGTCTTCCGCGCGAGGCGAGGAGCCGCCCAGCGAACGGCTGCGGGTCGGGTCGATTGGCGTGGGAGGCCAGGGCAGCGGCGACATGCGGGCCGCCTCGCGGTATGCCGAGATCGCCGCCGTCTGCGACGTGGACGCCGGCCGGACGGAAGCCGCCGCCAAGCGCTCCGGCGCCAAGGATATCTACGAGGACTACCGCAAGCTGCTCGATCGCAAGGATATCGACATCGTCACCATCGGCACGCCCGACCACTGGCACACCAAGATCGCCATCGAAGCGATGCAGGCCGGTAAGGACGTTTACTGCGAGAAACCGCTGACGCTCACCATCGAGGAAGGCAAGCTCATCCGTAAAGTCCTTAAGGAAACCAACCGCGTGTTCCAGGTCGGCACGCAGCAACGGTCGGGCCGGCAATTCCTGCAGGCGATTGCGCTACAACGGGCGGGGCGGCTGGGTGACGTGCAGAAACTGACCGTCGGTATCAGCCAGAACCCATGGAGCGACGCCATCGCCGAAGCGCCGGTTCCCGAGGGACTCAACTGGAACATGTGGCTGGGTCAAACGCCGGAAGTCCCCTATCGCTGGCAGCCGGGCGTGAAACACATGCCGGCCAACAAAGGGGGCGGAGACGGCGGCAGCGTCGCCACCAACTGCCACTACGAGTTCCGCTGGTGGTACGCGTACAGCGGCGGCAAGATGACCGACTGGGGCGCCCACCACGTCGATATCGCCCAGTGGCTGATCAATCAAACCGGCCCGGATCAAGGGCCGGTCACCGTCGAGCCCGTGAAGGTCGAACACGCGGTGAAGTTTGACGAAAAGGGCGATCCTATCCAAACCGACCGCTACAACGTGCCGAAGACCTTCGAGGTGAAGGCGACCTTTCCCAATGGCGTGGAAATGTTCATCACCAGCGAAGGCCGCAACGGCATTCTCGCGGAGGGGACCAAGGGCCGCATCTTCGTCAGCCGTGGCGGCCTGTACGGCGCCCCGGCCGAAGCCCTCAAAGACGACCCGCTGCCCGAGGACGCCGTCGAAGCCCTTTACGGCGGTCCGGTGAAGCATCACATGGAGAACTTCATGGACTGCATCAAGTCGCGCAAGACGCCGGTCTCCGACGTTTCCTCGCATCACCGGGCCATCACCACCTGCCACCTTTCCAACATCGCCCTGCGGCTCGGCCGAGCGATCAAGTGGGACGCCAAGGCCGAACAAATCATCGGAGACGACGCAGCCCGCGCCATGCAAGGCCGCGAGCACCGAAAAGGGTTTGAGATCGGGTGAAGGAAGCAGAAAGGCGGAAGGCGGAAGGCGGAAGGCGGAAGGCGGAAAACGCCGAGCCGCGACACAACCCGTTTAGCGCGCGGCCGCAGGCCGCCGCTTTCCCCCTCTCTCTCTGGGAGAGGGGCCAGGGGTGAGGGTTTCGCCGACACCGTCCCAACGCGGCCTTCGGCTGCAACCAAACGGAACCACCACGACACAACGGACGCGACGTACAGGTCCTGACCGCCCTTCTTTTGAGTCTCTGTGTCCCCTGCCAAAGCGCCCTACGGCTCGGGAAACGTCTCGGCAAATCGGTCGGCGGCCCGCTGGTAGAGGAGGCCGGTTTCGCTCCCCAGCGACAGAATCGCGGCAAGGCAAACCAGCACAATGGTGGCCAGCATTACGGCGTATTCGACCGCCGTGGGGCCGTCCTCGTCGAAAACGAAACGGTGGAGGCGCTTTAGGGGACGCATGGAATCAATCTCCACGTCGCGAGCCGGGCCGCGGCGCCAGGAACCCGAAAAAAGATTTTCCTTGGCGCGAGCGTGCGTGAGACGCTTCAAGCCTAGCTCGCGCGGTCGCCCGTTGCGGGCGCCGGCATATCGAAACCGTGGATGGTGATCCCGATGTGCGCTGTTGTGGTTGCACAACGCTCGCAAACGGCACGACCAGCCCTGTAAGGCAGCGTTATTTCACATCAATGCGGTACGGCATCCACAAAAGTGAGGGCTCGGCAAACAGTCGTCGGCAGGCCGAGACATCCCTCAGACCCTCGAACCCGGCGGGCGCCAGTTCCTGCCAGGCGGCGGTCGCGGCCCGGCGTGCGACGACCGCCTCGGCGGCGGCGCCTTCCGTATCAAAAAGCTGTTCAAAGAAACTCCGCGGTTTCGGCAGGATCAGCAGGTCCACCTTCTCATCGTCGCCTATGCCGCCCCGCTGCTTCGCGTCTTTGAGCGCCTCGTAGAGCGTGCCGGTCTTATCCGCCAGGCCGTTTTTGATGGCCCGCTGGCCGGTCCAGATGCGTCCGCCGGCGAGACCTTCGAGTTTCTTTGCGGGGATATTGCGGCCGGTGGCGGCCTTTGCCTTGAACATCCGGTAAGTCTCCTGCATCATCCCCTGCCACGCCTTGCGCTCACTCGATGTGAACGGCTCTTCGGAGGAAAAGAGCCCGCTGTTCTTGCCGCGACTGATAACCGTGGTCTTCAGGCCGAGTTTGGCGTAGAGACCACCCAGCGCCAGCTTGCCGCCGACCACCCCGATCGAACCGGTAATCGTGCCCGGATCGACGTAAATGGTGTCGCACCCCATCGAGATGTAGTAGCCGCCGCTGGCCGCAACGTCGCCCATGCTGGCGATGACCGGCTTCTCCTTCTTTGCCCGCTCGATGGCTTGCCAGATCAAATCGCTGGCCAGGGCCGACCCACCAGGGCTGTTGACACGGAGCACGACTGCAATCACGTCTTTGTCTTCCGCGGCCTTGTCGATGGCGGCCACGAGGGTGTCGCTGCCGAGCGTCTCCTCGCCGAACAGGTCGCTTTCGCTCTGGCCGGTCATGATTGGACCTGCCGCATAGATCAGGGCGAGTCGCTTGCGGCCCGTCTCCGCTTTGTCCTTTTCCTGTCCCATCATCATTTCCATCAGCTTCAGCATCCCGGAGAGCCCCTCGAATTCGCTCTCGACCTTCTTCTTGCCGTAGCCGTTTTCGAACTCAACCTCCTCGGCGCTCAGATCGTCGGCGATGGTCCGCCTAAGGCCGTCGCGGTACTGGATCACGTCGATCAATCCGCCTGATCTGGCTTGCTTGGGCGAGATCAGGGCCTGGTCGATCAACCCCTTCACATTCTCACGGTCCAACCCGCGATCCACCGCGATGGTGTCGATCGTCTGGTCGTACAGATCGTCCACCATCAGCGTCATTTGTTTGCGGAGCGCGTCGCTCATCTCGCTGCGTGTCAACGGTTCGGCGGCGCCTTTGAAATCTCCGCATTGGAGGATGTCGGCCTTCACGCCGATCTTGTCGAGCAAGTCCTTGTAGAACATCACCTCGGCCCGCACGCCCGGCAGCAGCAGCGTTCCCGACTCGGGCAACATGATCTTGTCGCAGGCGGAGGCGATCAGATAGTCGCCGGTGAGCGCCATTTCCAGCGTGGCATACACGGGTTTGCGCTCGTCACGGACGCGCCGGATGGCGGCTCGCACCTCGCCGATCTGGGCACGGCCCATAACGGGATTGCGAACGTCTACGACCACCGCCGCAATATCCTCATCCTTGGCGGCGCGATCGAACCGGCGGACCGTATCGAAGAGGTTGGACGAAAGCTCGCCGAAGATCCCCGGTTGCGAGGCCTTCTCCGGATACGATCCCTCCAGGCGGATCACCGCGATCGAGGCCTTGGGCGCCTTCGCCTTGGCCGATTTCTTGGGCTTCGAAGAGTCGGCGCCGTTTCCCTTGGATGGCGCCTTGTCTACTTCGTTCGATGTCGGCGGAGCCTTCGCAGCCTTCTTCGCAGGCGGCCGAGCGTTCCCGCCGTCGGCATCCTTCGCCTTGATTTCCGCGGCCTTCGTCCTGGCATCCTTTTCGTATCCTTGAGAAATGAGGTCCCCACTTCTTAGTGTACTGGATGGCGGTGGATTTGTCTCGCTTTTGGCGGCGATTTTTTGCGGAACAGGTGAGTTTTCGGCTGCCGCATGCACTGCCAGCAGCGCCAGGCACAAACCGAGAACGAGCGGTAGAAACGCGTGATGCGACCTCATGAAAACGACCTTTCTCGTGAGTGACTTTTCCCTTGGGGGTGTAGCCCGAAGCGCTCGGAACCGAGCATCTCCAGGCCCACGCCGCTTGCCGGCCTTCTCTTCCCAAAGTTCCCAATGCCGCCATCGTAATCATACACGCCGCCGGCGGCGAGTGCTTCCAGATGGTTCCTGCCGCTGCCCGAGAGCGAAAAAAGAGTGGATAGGCGTTGACTATGAACGCACGTACATTACAATGGAGGTATTGGAACACTTTCGTAAGGAGCAGAACATGGGATGGCGCAGTTCCCTTACCGACCGCCCAACGCTCACGGAGCGGCAGCAAGCGATCTACGAGTTTATCCGGGACAAGATTCGCTCGCGGGGCTACGGCCCGACGGTGCGGGAAATCGGCGACGCCTTTGAAATCCGTTCGCCCAATGGGGTCATGTGCCACTTGCGGGCGCTGGAGAAAAAGGGGCTGATCACCCGGGAGGCGAACATGTCCCGTGCCATTCAGTTGACCCAGGAAGGCCCCACGTCGACCGCGCTGCCCCTCCGCGGCCGTATTGCGGCCGGCGTGCTGCATGAGGCGGTGGAACAGGAGGACTCGCTTGACTTGGCGAGCGTCTTCGGCGCGGACTCAGGCGAAACCTTTGCCCTTGAGGTCCACGGCGATTCGATGATCGAGGCCCAAATCGACGACGGCGACTACGTCGTGATCCGCCGCCAAGAGACCGCCCGGCACGGAGATATGGTCGTCGCCCAGACGGAGGACGGCGAAGCGACGCTCAAATACTGGAAGCCGGAGCGCAGCCGTATTAAGCTGGAGCCGGCCAACCGCAACATGGACCCGATCTACGTGCAGGACGCGCGGGTGCTGGGCGTGGTGGTCGGCGTGGTGCGGCGTTTGCTATAGTCGCGTTTCGCTCCGCGATCGCGCGATTTCGCGTGTTCGCGCCTCGGGCCTCAAGCGGTCTCGGGCCTCAAGCGGTCTCGGGCCTCAAGCGGTCTCTGAATAGGGAGGATTTGCCATGCCCACCCATCGCCGCACATTTCTCAAGACTGCGGCCGCGGCCGCTGCGGTTCCCTTGGTTCCGAATCGGTCGGCGGCCGCGGCGCCGGATGACGCGGCATCCACGCATGCCACGTCTCCCCCCGTCCGCAAACTCACCCGCGGCCCAAAATTTCACTGGTTTGGCTATTACGACAAGTGGCAGTTTTCGCTGGATGACACGCTCTGCCTGGGGATGGAGGTCGGGTTCGAAGGGCGTTCGCCACGGCCTGACGACGAAATCGAGGTGGGGATGATCAACCTGGCCGACAACGACGCATGGACCCCTCTGGGCACAACCACCGCGTGGAGTTGGCAGCAGGGGTGCATGCTGCAATGGCTGCCGCAGGAGAAACCGTCGCCGGACCCGATCGTCGTGTACAACATCCGCCAGAGCGACCGCTTCGCCAGTGTGCGGCTGAACGTGCGGACAGGGCAGTCGGATACGCTGCCGGCCCCGATCAACGCGGTCACGCCCGACGGGCTGACCGCCGTGTCCGCCGACTTCCGCCGAATTCAGGATATGCGTCCCGGCTACGGATACGCCGGCCTGGTGGATCCATACCGCGACGACATGGCGCCGAAGGAAACGGGTATCAGCCGTTTGGATTTGCAGAGCGGCCAGGTCGAACTCGTTCTCTCGCTCGCGGAAATCGCGGCATTTGACAAACCGCACCCAACGATGTCGGGCGCCAAGCATTATGCGAATCACTTGCTGTGCGGACCGGATGGAAAGCGGTTTGTGTTCTTGCATCGTTGGCGGCCCGACGGGGGCAAGGGACCGTTTATGACGCGGATGCTCACCGCGAATCTCGACGGGAGCGACCTGTTTGTGCTGGACCCCAGCGGGCACACCTCGCATTTCATCTGGCGCGACGCCGAGCATGTTCTGGCTTGGACCCGACCCAAGGGACGGCCGGACGGATTCTACTTGTTTCGCGACAAGACGGACGCAGTCGTGCAGGTTGGCGCCAGAGCCATGCCTTTCAACGGGCATTGCACCTACCTGCCGCTGCCCGGCGCCGAGTGGATTTTGAACGACACCTACCCCCGCGGGCCGCAGCGGGAACAGACGGTCTATCTCTATCACGTCCCCACGCATCGGCGGATTGATCTGGGCGCGTTTCCCGCGCCGCCGCGATACACCGGCGAGTGGCGGTGCGACACACACCCCCGCTATAGCCGTGACGGAACCAAGGTGTGCATCGACTCGACCCACGGCGGCGACGGGCGACAACTGTATCTGATCGATATCGCCGAGATCGTGGCGGGTAAGAAATAGGCCACGGCGCCGTTTTCCGTCGAGCGGTCATCGACGACGCGGTAGGCTTTCGCCGCTACGACGCGGTCAACCTCGAGGAGACGCTGACGGCCGAGCTGGTCGAGCCTCTCAAGCGGTTCAACTTTCCCAAGCTGGCCAACTGCCCGGTCCGGCTGCGGATCGACACCGAGGCGCCCGACGTGGAGGCCCGGCTCTCCGCCTGGCGGCAAGCCTATGACATGGGCTGCCGACTCAAAAACGGGACGTGATGGAACTGATCGGGGCCGAAAGCCCCGGACCGGAAGACCGGCCCCTGGAAATGCCGCAGCTAGGGGAGGCTACGCCAGACGTAGCCTCCGCTACGCCGGATGTAGCCCCTTACCGCAAGACGTTCGGGCCGCTGAAGTATGGCGGCGATGGCGAGGGACCGCGGGAAGGGGATACGCGGATCAACGACGCAGGCAATCAAGAAGTGCTGCGGCACGGGCGTTGGCAGTTGGCGGACGGCAAGCTGGAAAGCGGTGAGGGCGGCGAGCCTAGCGCTCCTCCTCAAAGCGATCCGCCCGCGTGCCCGAGGTCGTTTCCGAAGCAGGTGCGAATCGTCGACGGCCGCAACATTCCGCAACCGCAGACACGGCAGGAAGCGTTGAAAGCGGGCATGAAAGTTCGTGGAACTTATCAAAACGGTCACACCGGTTGGGATATCCGGGTGTTCAAAGACGCTGTAACGGATTCTGTCTTTCGGCATTCGAGGGACTGGCGCGCGGTTCTTGCAATTCCGCAGCTGCTGGAAAATGCAGTGCTGGTCAACAGCCGGCCAAGCGACAACACCGCGCGGGCTGACGTCCGCGAGGTCCATGAGTTCTTCGCCCCATTGCAGTTGGGCGAAGACACCTACCTTACGCGGTTGACTGTGCTTGAGCGGATCGACGGCGTCCGCCAAGTTGTAGAAGAGCGACTTCGCAATGTAGCCCCGCTCAAAAGACGGAGGCTCGTCCCTGAAGCAGCCGATGAAGGGGAAACCCCTTCCGTGTCTGCGGGCGCCGAGCCTCCAGTAGTCAGTATCGACCAGATGCTCGCGGCAGTCAAGGAAGATTCGCCGGAAGCTACATAGAACCGCGGCTCCACCGGCGCCCGGCCATCCGCGTAACAGAATACCTTGGCCCTGCTCAGCTTGACACAGGCGGCCGGCGGCGTACCCTGCCGATTGTTGTTTCCGCATCGGGCCGGCGAGAGCGGCGGCCGTCGTAAAAGTTGCTTGGGATGACGCCATGAGCGAAGAACTTCTTCGAGTCGAACTGGCCGAATTGCTGAAGACCGTCCGCCTGAAACGGAACAACGGCGTCGTCATCGAAGCGGCTCAGCTGGAAGCGATCCGGGACTGCTGCGAGGAAGTCCGCCGGACCGATCCCGCCGCCGGCGAAGCGCTGTTCCAGTTCTTCAACCTGGCCGGGCGCCTCACGGAAAACACCTTTCCCGTGAAGGTTGGGTTCTCGCTGACTTTGAAGCGATGACCGCAGGCGGCGGGCGGCCTGCTACGCTTACGCCGCCAGTCCAGCATGAAAAACGCCAAGGTTCAGAACGGGGCTGAGGAATATGGCCTCACACCATCTTAGCCGCCGGCGCCGCCGCCGCAAAATTCCGCTTCCCGGCGACACAAGCCCGGCGGGCGTGAGCGGTCAAGAAAGATTCCTCCAATGCTTGACCTCGGCGACCTGACCCCCGACTGGCAAAGCCCCTGCGGCCAATGCGCTCTGTTCCGTGGCGACTGCCTGGACATCCTGCCCAGGCGGCCCGGGCAGCGGCCGCAAGCGTCGCGACCGTTACCATCAACGCCGTGAGGATTGAGACAACCAGTCCCCGCCGGGGAATCCTCAGCAGCCGCCGGTTTGCCCCGGCGGCTGCTCCGGCGTGTAACCGCCCTCGCGGGCTTCGCGGACCGCGGCCTGCGCCACCCGCACCCCGGCGCCGGGGTTGGTCGGTTCCGTCAGCCGGTCCGGATCGCGAAGCAAGCCGCCGATGGTCTCGCGGTCACCCTCGCCCCAGATCGCGGCAGAGCACCCAGCCGTTGGTCAGGGATAGTACGAACGGGACGACGGCCCCCCGGCACAAACCGCGTGAGTGCCGGGCGCTGCAACATGGGGTGTTCATGTTGCATGGTCAGCCTCCGAGTTGTAAAAGTCAGCCGAGGCTGTTCCCGCTCTTGCGGGTAGCGATCCAGTGCTCAAAAGTGGTCAGGGCCGGGGTCGAACCGGCGACACCTGGATTTTCAGTCCAGTGCTCTACCAACTGAGCTACCTGACCAATCATGCGTTTTTCTCGGTGTTTTTGGGGTATTTCGCGTTTCCTGACAACTGGAGAAACGCCTAGTTGACTCCCGTTTGACTCCCGGCTACCCTTAGTGCCAGTGAATCGGGGCCAACCACCCCAAAAACGACTCCCGGCTGTTGTGCGGCCGGGAGTCACTGACTCCCGCTGTGGGAGTCAAGGTTTCCTGGTCGCGCCAACGACCGAAAACCGGACACCCCCAAACCCCTTAAAGCTGGGAGGCGCCAAGTGAGAAAGTCTAATATACGATCCAAGTCGCGACAAGCGGTTTCACTGGTCGATCTTGCCCGCCAGTGGAAAGCGGACCGGCAAAAGCGCGGCGAGCCGATCATCTTGCAAGCCCACCGGTCTAAACGGTGGAGCCGAAAACTGGCAGGCAAGACCGAGTTTTTCGGCGCCATCACCGACGCCCCGGATTTCGGCTACTCGGATGCGATCAAGAAGTACGCCGATATGGTCAACGGCGTCAAACCCGCCTCCGACGCGGGCGCCACGCTGCGGGACGTGTGCAATCGGTATCTGTCCATCAAGCTCGATCAGCGGGACCGTGGCGAGCTTTCCGAAAACCACTATGGCAATATCCACCGCACGGGGGCCATGCTGATCGAGCATTTTGGCAAGCATCGGCTGCTATCGACGTTTGGCCCGGCTGACTTCGAGCCGTTGCACAAGCTGATTGCCGAGAAGCATGGGGTCACCGCCCGAGGCCGCGAAGTCGCATTGGTGAAGTCGATCTTTCATTTTGCGTACAACTGCGAAATGATCGACCGGCCTATCCGTTTCGGTCCGATCTTCAAGGCGCCGGACAAAGCGACTCTCCGCAAGGCCCGAGCACAACGGAAACGCGAACACGGCCCCAAGATGTTCGCCCCCACCGAACTGCGGACGATGATCGAGGGCGCCGACGTTCACCTGAAGGCCATGCTGCTGCTGGCGGCGAACTGCGGGTTCGGTGGGACGGATTGCAGCCGACTCTACCGGGGAGCAGTGAATCTCGACGCTGGGTGGATCGACTATCCCCGCGACAAGACCGGAGTTGAGCGGCGTTGCCCGCTGTGGCCGGAGACCGCCGTAGCGGTCCGTGCGTCACTCGCCAAGCGGCCCCAGGCGAAAGACCCGGCCGACGACGATCTAGTCTTCCTGACGCGACTGGGGCAGCCGTGGGTGCGCCACGAGCGGAGCGGCAAGGAGACCGACAAGGACTTCAAGGTAGTGAGGAAGGACAGCATCGCCCAGGCGGTCACGCGACTTACCAAGCGGCTGGGAGTCCATCGGCCACGGTTCGGCATCTACGCCATCCGCCACGGATTCCAGACGATAGCCGAGGGCGCGGCAGACACGGCGGCGGTCCGCATGATTATGGGCCACGCCGATCAAAACATGAGCGACGCCTACCGCGAGGGGATCGAAAACGAGCGGCTGCTGAAAGTGGTCGAACATGTCCACGTTTGGTTGTTCGGCGGCTGACCTTCACGCCACGGACCTAGTTCCCCCGCTCGTTTCGACGCCTCATTTGCGCGCAAAAGGTGGCATGGTGGCGCCGTTGATTTGCAGGTTGTGTTGACAACCGAAGAACATCTTTGTATACTCCTGATGACGTTTGCGGTTCTTTGTGGAGATTCACGCCAAAGGCGGTTTACAACAAAGGGCGAGTCGCAAGCACTTATCGACCCACTACGCAGCGCGGGTGAGCGGTAGGTGACGAGGTGGCCGGTAAGGCCGGCGGCGTCACGTTCGTAGCATCACGCCAGCGGCGGTTGCGCGACGGATCAAACCGTTCCGTTTTTGCAACTGCGAGTGATGCTATGACCCCTCTGACTGATCCTCCGCGTTACGTCTGCCCTGCTGCGGCTGCCAAGTATCTCGGAATTTCGGCCGGCACCCTAAGGAACCGGACGGCGCCACGCGGTCCGATCCCTGCCAGCCGACTTGGCCGGCGACTTCTCTACGATCTTCAAGAAGTGGACGCCGCTATCGCCAAGCTCCGCCTGCCGGACAGCGGCGAGGGGGAGGCCGCGCAATGACCACGATCTCCCCGCCCGAACTAGCAAAACGATACGGCTGCAAGCCGAGCCGAGTAATCGCCTGGATTCGCTCCGGCGAATTGGTCGCGCTGAATCTCGCCTCACCTGGTTGCGCGCGACCGCGCTACCGCATCACGCCCGAGGCCATCACGGCGTTCGAGCAGGCGAAATCGACCGCGCCACCCCCACCCAAGAAGTCGAAGCGCTATCGGTCCCCAGTGACCGTCAGAGAGTTTTTTTAAGTCCCAAATCAAAACCGGCCGCCGGGCGGTGACTCACCCGAACGGCCAAAATCGGAACGTAACATGGATTCTACAAACGTGTTTGGCGAAAGGACAGCGGCGCCACAACGATGCGACCCGGACCAAATCCGCGAGTCGCTCCGCCTGCTGCACGACGACCTGCCTTTCGAGGTCCGCATCCTGAACGCTCGCGGGTATTTCGAGAGCGGGTATTTCGACGACGTGAGCACGGCCACCAAATGGATCATAGAAGCGGACCGGACGAAGGCAAAAGCGGTCTACGCAACAGTGAACCCGCCACTACCCGACCTGCTTGCCCGAGCGGCGAATCGAATTGAGCCACGCCCCAAGCAGACGACCAGCGACCATGAGATTACGCGGCGGCGGTGGCTGTTCATCGACATTGACCCGGCCCGCCCGGCTGGCATTGCGGCGACAGACGCCGAGGTCGCGACCGCTCGCGCGTTGGCGGCCGACGTGGAAGACTTGCTCCGCGACCGAGGGTGGCCATACCCAATCCATGCGGAATCCGGCAATGGCGCCTACCTGCTGTATCGGATCGACCTGCCAAACGACGACGGCGCCACCGCGACGATCAAGAGCTGCTATGCGGCCCTGGATAACCTATTGGGTGGCATCGACCCCAGCAAGCCGCACGCGACACTAGATGGCGCCGTATACAACGCCGCGCGTATCCTGCGGGTCGGTGGCACGCTAAACCGCAAGGGCGATCCTACTGAGGCGCGGCCGCATCGGCTGTGCGTCTATCACCCGCCCGATCCCGACTGCCCTATCGAGGTTGTGCCCGCCGCAAAACTGCGGGAGTTGGCCGACTTGGCGCCAAGCGATGGACACGCCACGCCATCGACCAATGGTCAGACGCGCAAGTCGCCAGCGGCAGGGCGGCGCCGCGATCCCGTGGATATTCCTTCCTACCTGGGCGAGCGCGGCATCGCGCACAAGGTGAAGTCGGACCGGGGCCGCACGATCTACCAGCTTGCCGATTGCGTGTTTGACCCGAACCACGGCGCCCACGGGGAATCTTCGATCATTCAGCGGGGCGACGGCCTGCTAACCTATCACTGTATGCACAATTCTTGCCAAGGCAGGACCTGGCATGACGTGACGGCCCGACTTGGCAAGCCGAACCAGCGGCACGATGAAACGGGCAAGACGGCGGCGCCAATGACCGGGGTGGTCGATGAGGAACAAAACGAGGAATCCCCACCGCCCGCGTTTACGAAAATCTGGAGCACGGCGGAACTACTGAAAGCGGATTTGTCGGTTACCTATCTCGTGGAGCACGTTCTGACCGTCGGCGAACCTGGCGTCATCGGCGGTCGGTCGAAAGCCTGCAAAACGTCCATCGCGTTGGACCTGGCGGTCAGTCTCGGCAGTGCGACGCCGTTTCTGAATCACTTCGCGGTCCCAGAGCAAGTGAACGTGGGCATTTGGTCCGGTGAGTCCGGCGCCGCGACGATCCGCCGCAAAATGCGGACCATAGCCGAGGGGCGCGGAATCGACCCGCGAGAGTGCCGAATCGCGTGGTCCTTCGCGCTGCCAAAGCTGGCCAGAGCAGACCACTTGGTCGCACTTCGTTTTTTGGTCGAAGAACACAAGCTGCGGGTTTGCATCATCGACCCGTTGTATCTCGCACTCATTACCCCGGAACTGGTTGGCCGGTCCGCTGACCTATTCGCGATGGGTTGCTTCCTGGAACCGATCACCGCGTTGGGCCATGAGTTGGGCGTGACGTTCATTCTCTGCCATCACTTCCGCAAGTCTGGCCAGCCGAACGAAGAGGAACCAGCGGGCCTGGAGGAGCTTTCCCAAAGCGGCATTGCCGAGTGGGCACGCCAATGGGTTCTGCTGCAACGACGCTCCGCCTACGCCAACGACGGCCGGCACGAGCTTTTTTTGCGGGCTGGCGGTTCGGCTGGTCATGCTGGACTGTACGCCCTGGACATCGACGAGGGGGCGCCAGACGCCTGGACGTGGGACGCGACCGTCCGGTCCATCGGATCGGCACGCGATGAAGTCCGCCGCGAGCGGGAAAGCCAGCGGGCACAGATTGTGGAGAAGAAAGACAACGAACAAGTGGATCGGCTGCGGTGGGCGTTGAACCAGTTTCCCGATGGCGAGACCGCCAAGCGGCTGCGGACCACCGCCAGATTGAATCCAGATAGCTTTGATCGAGCTTTACATGCGTTGGAACGCGAGGGACGAATCGAGGAAATCGAGGTCGAAAAAAATAAAAGAAAATGGCCGGGCTACCGGCTGCGAAATGGTCACCGGACCACACCGGACCACACCGGACCAAATGGGAACGCGGTCCGGTCGGAATTACCGGACCGGAACCAGTACTAATAGGTACTGGTCCGGTGCTGTAGTTCCTATGCCCGGTTCCGGGTCACCGGACCAATTAGAAGCTGGTCCGGTAATCAGGTTAAACCCCAGGGTCACAAAGAAACACGATCCATGAGAACCGGAGCCATGACAAAAGAAAACGAGATGGCCACGGCAACAGCGATTCGATGGCAACACTGCCGCATAGTCGCGTTCGATTCAGCGCACTTCCACCGGGATGGGCGAACGGACCGAAACGAGAGGTACCGGGTTTATAAACTCAAGACGTTGAACGGCTGCGAGCTAGTCTTGCCCTCGCGGAGTCGGGGCGCCTGGCTGGCTTGCTTCCGGCGGGAGCACCCGAAGAGGCCCGGCTACGTCTGCCTAGGCATCGCCCGCAGCGAGCGCGGCGCCCGGGCAATCTGTGAGCGGCACGCGGCCGACGAAGCAATCACAACGCCCAGGATGGCGCCTAACGCGACGCTGAGCCCCTCGGCGGGTAGAAAACCTCGCCAGACACAAACGGCCCGCAGGAGGCCGCGTAGAGGCCGACTCGGGCAGGGGGGGGGGAACGATACTTGGCGCGAAGGCGGGTAGACCATTTCCGACCCTTCGCACATTTTCAAGGCTTTCAAACTTCTTCGACAAAGGACACAAGATGATTGCGAACCGACGAACCACCGCTTTTCCGACCGCGAGCGCCACGGAAACGCCGATCCCGCCACCGCCCGAGAAACTCGGCGAAGCTGGCCGTGTGGCATGGCAACAGATCGTGCCGAGGCTGTTCAATGAAGGCCGGGCTACCGTGTTGGACTTAGCGGCGCTCGAGTCGCTCTGCCGTTGCTATGATGACATTGCGGCGGCCGACGCCGTGTTGTCCGACGAAGGGCATTACTGCGAAACCCAACGCGGTGGCCGAACGGCGCACCCCGCGCTGATTGAACGCTCGCGGCAACAGGAACTGCTACGGAAATACCTTGTTCAATTCGGACTGACGCCCGTGAGCCGCAAGCACATTCCCGAAGCGAGGCACGCAGGAGTCGCAACCCGTAAGCGGTAACGGCACACGTGATCCCTCACCACGCCGCCAAATCGCCCCCAGGAACGCGACCACGCCACCGGGCTGGCATGATCGGACCACCGGCGGCTGGGGCGTTAAACGGACGCCTGAGGGGCAGGGGCAGGGAGTCAAAAGTCTGACTCCCTTGACTCCCGCGAGGGGCGTTTTCGGGGAGTCAAAGGCCCTTTTCAAGAATCGCCGAAAGTGCGTTTGAGCCTAGAAAACAAGGTGTTTTCTGGATTTCCGAAAACGCAATTTTGCCTTTTTCAGTCCAGTGCTCTACCAACTGAGCTACCTGACCAGAGTGCGTTTTTCCTCGGGACCTTCTAGGTATGGGGTGTCCCTGAACACCCGCCTGGCGCCATCGTGACACCCGCTTGAAACCGCCGGATTTTGAACGATGCCCGATGGAAAATGCTACCATACCGACGGAGGCGGGCAAAGGCGGGGAGAAGACGGACTGTGCCAAGCTGGGGCGCCGTGCTCGGGCCTGACACCGCCGCAGACACTGAGCCACGACCGTGAGGGAGTGGCCGCAGCCGCGTGGGCCGCTTCCTGACGGGCTCGGCTCGGCTTCTTCATCATCAGGCTCGACGTGCAGGACCGGCACGGGATTGTGGGTCTCGGGCTCCGAAACCAAGCCAAAGAGTGTTTGCCCCATTTTCGTGGCCCGCGGCAACGCGAAGAAACGCCGTAAAAGGGTTTCGACGCTTCCAGACGCGTGCAAGCGGGCCTGGACGTCATCCGGACGTGCGACGGGGCCTCGCGTCTTTTTCGGCCGGCCCTGGTACCCTCTTGTTGGCGCCGTGGACCGAAAAAGACTCCCGACCCCTTCGGTCGATCCGCCCCAATACTGCGACGGAATACCCAGCCCGGAAACCCAAAGCCGGCAGATTGACGGCCCGCCCCGGGGCCGAGGTGAAATCGTGGCAACCCGTTATCCAGGCGCACGTTAGCCAAATGGCACGTGCGCGTTAGACGGCTACCGTGGCCCACGTGACAATTGGACAGGACCGCCTCTCACCTGGGGCGCTCGGCAGAAGACCAATGGGATAGACGCCTACTTTCCCTCGAGTAGCTCCACCATGCCCTGACCCATCGCCTGACCGACGTTCCAATAGGTTTCGGCGTTTTGATGGTAGTGGTAGCCCTGGTTCTTGGGGGACTCGTCCGCTCGTGGCCAGAACTTGCGGATATCGACCGTCTTCACGTTGCCTCGAAACTCAGGCCGCTTTTCGTAGTCGTTCATGGCCAGTTGAGCCTGGGCGACGGCGAGGGTATTGCCCCCCATCTCAAAGCCGCCAAAGCCAATGGTCGCGATGACGAACGGGGCGTGGGGCGCGTCGAAGTCCTTGCGCAGCGCCGCAATCAAATTCACGAGATTCTGCTCGTACCGTTGGGCATGGGCGTCGTTGCCGGTGTCCTTATGGCCCTGCCACCAGGCGAATCCGGCGATTTCGTAGCCGCGGCCTTTCCAGTGCGGGAAACGCTCGTCGAAGTCGGCCAGCACTTCCTTGGCCGCGCCCACGCAATCGTCATACTGCTTCCCCGCGTACCAGCCAATAGGCTCGGGGTCCGTTCCCTTCTCCCAGCGGCTGGGCGACTCCTTGTAGCCGGCGTAGACGTACCCGTCATGCTCGAAGCGTTCACTGCCCGGCGGCAAAAAGTCCCAGCCCAGCGAACGGTTGCCCTGCGAGGTCTTGAGGATCAGCACCGGCTTCTCGTGGTAGTCGCCCAACTCCCAGCCGAAGCCGAGTTCGGGACCAATCTTGTTATCCCCGGCGCCGCAGCCGACGCTCAGCCACTTGTTGGCCCCGGCCGTGACGACCCCTCTGTACCAAACGTCGTCGCGGCTGGCCCACTCGCCGTCGTCATCCAGCAAAAAGGGATACTTGCCCTGCTCCTTGACGACCGCGAAAAGCGAACCGGGCAAATCGAAAAACGAATGCGCCAGATACGATCTACTCCGCCCGAAGTACGTCGCCTTGATCGGGTAGGTTCCCTCGTTGAGCTTGACGATTTTCGTGACCTGCTCCTCACCAGGATTACGGCGATGGACCTCTTCGCCGTCGATCTCCAAGAAGGAGTCGCCCGACGTGCGAAAGCTGTACCGGCCGGGCCGACGGATGCGGATGTACCCGCGGATAATGCTGGTACACGGCTTGTCCAGCGTAGGGAAGCTCTGATGCGGCCAATAGCCGAGCCGTACCTGATGCGTTTCGATGGGCTTGCGCTGGTCGTAGTTCACGTCCGGGTCATACTCGCCGGCGTAGATCGACAGCGTCGATCCCTGCTCGGCGTCTTCCTCGGCGGAGACATACGTGTTGAACCGCGACATGCCGCCCGGCCCCACCTCTCCAATGCCGACCATGTTCGACTGGCCGGAGAGGATGTAGACCTTGACGGGCGGCTGCTCCGCGGCGTAGGCGGCGGTGGTCAACAGCAGGGTAGCGAACAGGCGAAGCGAAAGGAGCGTCAGGGGCATCTGGCGGGAAGACATGGCGGGTACTCCTGCGAAAACGAGGGGAAAGAAAAACCGTGGCGATCTTTGTCACGCGACCAACCGCGCACGACGCCAGGGCGCGCCGCGCGTCGCGCTCGCCAGCGGCAAGAACGGTTATCGCGCGCGGCGACGGCCGGCGAGCAACCCGATCAGACCCACGCACAATAGCGCCAGCGACGCCGGTTCGGGAACGACGGTGCCGCTGACCTCGAAGTAATCCGGGCGTGTGGCGCCTGAGACAGCCATGAGACCAATGCCGGTGATCGTACCCGAGGGCAGGGCGCCGGGCGTGCCGAGCGTGCCCGTGAAGGTGATATCCCACGCCGTGGTGTCGTTGGCCGGCGCGCCGGACCACGCGGCAAAACCCGAGGAGAAGTCGGTGACCGTGATGCCCTCGTGTGGTCCGTCCACCGCGCTCCCGTCGCCGTTGCGGACCGGGTTGCCGCCGTCGCCGGTCGTGTCCATGCTGAAACCGCCTGCTTCTGAGGTACTGAGCTCATTCGAGAGGTACCAGGTTCCGCCGATCGCGAATCCGAGGCGATACACGTTGCCGTCTTCTGTGTCCAGCCAGCGCACTTGCGTTACAGAGTTGAGCACCGGCGCGTCCATCCAGACCCAATCGGTACCAATACTGGCATAGCTCGAGCCTTCCAGTGAACTATTGGCGTAGACTGCTCCTTGATTGAATCCACCCGCGGTCGTAATTGACGTGCCGTCGTCGTCGACCCCGCTCAAGCCGAAGTCCGCCAGCGTGCGTATGCCGCTGCCGGCGTTGAAGTCTTCCAAGTAAACCACCGCCGCTCGGGCCGAGGCCGTAGCGAGCAGGACGCTCAGCGCCGCAGTCGAAAACAAGCTGGTTTTTATCGACATCATTTCAGTTCTCCTTAAGTCAACGTTGACACGAAAGCGAAGGCGTAAACGCTATTCCTCGTTACCGAGGTAAACCCGACGTGGCAGTGCGATGTCTAGCGGCCCCTTTCCCAATCAATTCACGGTGTAAAGCTGGCTGCAAACCCGTCGCAACGAACGGCTGGCGACGCACCCAACCATTTGCTATTTTATCTACGGTGATCATTGATTCTGGCGAAAACATAACCGTTTTTAAGGAAATGTGCCGTGGCTACGTTGCGCCGTGTCGCCGCGATGGTGGACCTGGAGTGGCCCTACAAACGACATGCCGATGTTTTTGCCGGCGCCCAGAAGTACGCCAAAGAGCACGGGTGGCAGACAATTGTTTGTTGATGAGTTTGTCGCCAAAAGCCTTCCTGCCCGCCGCGGGCGACCGCTGCCTTATGACGGCGTTTACGGTCGGATCAACAAACCAACGGCCGAGCGGGGCTCCCGGCTGAACCTGCCGATCGTCAACGTGTGGGTGAACTCGCCAAGTTGGCAATCGCTGCCGGCGGTATTTCCCGACTTGAGGGCGAGCGGACAACTGATTGCCGAGCACCTTCTGGCGCGCGGGCTGCGGCGATTCGCCGCGATGGCCAGCGAGGAACGGGGCGCACGACTCGAAGTACGAAGTCTGTGCGAGACGGTGGAGCAAGCGGGCGTCCATTGTATTACCGAGCGGCTGCCACTGAGCCCGTTGGGCACGTACGCCGAGCAGAAACGCTCCGAACGTTGGATCCATGCCTGGATCGATCAGTGGACTCCGCCGATCGGCGTGTACGTGTATGGAGACATGGTTGGGCGGGTGGTGGCTCAGGTGTGCAATCGCCGCGGGCTGAGGATTCCCCAAGACGTGGCGCTGGTGGCCGGCGCCAACGAGGAGGCGATGTGCGTCCACCCCCAGCCGTCGCTTACCAGCATCGAGCGGGGGTACGAGCGGATCGGCTACGCGGCGGCCAAATTGCTGGACGAGCTGATGGAGGCGCGGGAGCAGGGGCGTGCAAGCCGCACCTCGCCCAGGCACATCCTCCTGCCGCCAACGGGACTCGTCGTGCGAGAATCGACCGACTTTTTTGCGGTGGACGACCCGGTGGTCCGGCAGGCGCTGGAGTTTATCGCGGCCAACGCCCAGCGCCCCATCGGGCAGGACGACGTAGCGCGGGCGGTGCTGTTGGAGACCTCGACGGTGCAGCTCCGCTTTCGGAAAGTGCTTGGCAAGCCGATTGTCGCCACCATCCGACAGGTGCGGCTGGACCGGGCGAAGCGGGAACTGGCCCATGGAGAGAATTCTCTGAAGAGAATCGCCCGCGACGTCGGCTTTGGCAATGCCCAGCGGATGTATGAAGTGTTCCAGCGGGAACTGGGAATGTCGCCAAGCGCCTACCGTAAGGAACGGCGGATGGAGTAGATTCGATGTCGTCGAACAAGTCGAAGGCGCTGTAGTCGGTCACGTTGCCTTCAGCCCCGTGACCCTCAAGAGCAACAGAAATCTCCTGGGCTACATTCTCGCGCCACTGGCCGTTCGACCCGAGCACCAGAGGGCAGGCCTGGGGTCACACCTCGTCGAGGACGGGATAGGGCGGCTGGCCCACATGGGTGTGGGCATGGTATTTGTCTACGGAGATCCCAAGTACTACGGCAGGTTTGGTTTCACCGTGGATGCCGCCAAAGCCTATGACCCACCCTACAAAATCCAGTATCCTTCTGGGTGGCAGGCCATCGCCCTCGATAAGGGCACAACGGGAGGACATTCCGGCCGAATCGCTTGCGTCGCTTCACTGTGTGACCCAGTCCTATGGTAAGGAATCTACCAACAATGCCATCAAGTTGACGGTCAATAGCCGGGCGGCTCGAAGATGGGCATCCGTCTGCTGCCCACAGCCTATGGCTAAACGGGTTGCCGCGTCGCCGTGCCGGCGATGGTTAGACTTGCCGCCCTCGTCGCCGTGCCGGCGGCGGTTAAACGTGTTGCTGCCGCAGCCGGGCGATTTCTGCCGCGTCTTTGTCGCCGCGGCCGGAGAGGTTGATGACGAGGGTTTCTTCTTTGCCGCGGCGGGCGGCGATATCCATAGCTTCGGCGATGGCGTGGCAACTTTCCAGCGCGCCCAAGATGCCTTCTTTCTGGGCCAGGGCGTCGAAGGCGGCGAGGATCTCGTCGTCGCGGCGGTTGGTGTAGCGGACGCGGCCGATGTCGTGCCAGTAGCTGTGCTCGGGTCCGACGCCCGGATAATCCAAGCCGGCGGAGACGCTGTGCACGTCGCACGTCTGGCCGTCTTCATCCTGCATCACATAGCTGTAGCTGCCATGGAGCACGCCGGGCGAACCGTAGGAAAGGGGCGACGCGTGGTCGCCCGCCAGGCCGCCGCGACCGCCGGCCTCGACGCCGGTTAAGGCCACGCAATCATCTTCCAAGAACGGAAAAAACATGCCGGCCGCGTTGCTGCCGCCGCCCACGCAGGCGACGATCTCATCGGGGAGCCGGCCGAACCGCTCCAAACACTGCTCGCGGGTCTCGCGGCCGATGACCGACTGGAAATCCCGCACGATCTGCGGAAACGGGTGCGGCCCGACGACGCTGCCGAGGATGTAATGGGTCGTCTCGACGCTGGCCATCCAGTCCCGCATCGTTTCGTTGATGGCGTCGCGGAGCGTGCGGCTGCCGGTGGTCACCGGATGAATCTCGGCGCCGAGAAGCTTCATGCTGTTCACATTGGGCGCCTGGCGGCGGATGTCTTCTTCGCCCATGTAAACGACGCACGTCAGGCCGAACCGGGCGCACGCCGTCGCCGTCGCCACGCCATGCTGCCCGGCGCCGGTTTCGGCGATTACCCGCTTTTTGCCCATGCGGATGGTGAGCAGGGCCTGGCCGAGCGTGTTGTTGATTTTGTGGGCGCCGGTGTGATTGAGGTCTTCCCGCTTGAGCCAGATTTGGGCGCCGCCGCACTGCTCGGTGAGCCGCCGGGCGAAATAGAGGGGCGAGGGCCGGCCGACGTAGTCCTTCAGTAGCCCGTCGAGTTCCGCCTGAAAGGACGGGTCCTGCCGGGCGGCGGCGTATTCCGCAGCGAGTTCGTCGAGGGCCCGGGTCAGCGTTTCGGGCACGTAGCGGCCGCCGAACGCGCCGTAGCGGCCGCGGGCGTCGGGCAAGTGGGGGTCAGCTTTTGGGGCTGGTGCGGCCGCGGCGGTCATGGGGCGAACGTCCTGAGGGGCGGGAGCGTGTACAATAATCGCGGGCGAACGTACATGGACGCAGGAGATTTCCGGCCTCCGATCTGATTGTCGATGGAAACGCGGCGGCTGGCAAGGGTTCGAAAGGGGCGGGGACGGACGAGGAGGAACGAGTATGATCGTGCGGCCCATTTTCCGTTTTGTGCGGCCGCTTCGCCGCGAGCGGCTATTGGCGCTGATGGCCGTATGCGTTTTTGTCGCTTCCGCCTCGGCGCAATCGCCGCGGCCGTGGACGCTCGAGACGTTGGAACTGATAAGCGGCAAGAAGCTCGAAGGCTACATCGCCGACATTCGACCGACAGAGATCGACTTCGTGGAAGTCGTGCGTCCGCGCAACAGACCGATGTACGTGGTCATTCGCCCGTTGTCGCGCAAGGACGTCGCCGCCATTTCGCGGCTGCCGCCCGCCGACCGGGAGCTGCTCGCGCAGCGGCTCGACCGGTTCCGCCGCCGTGCCCGCATCGAACAGCGCCGCATGGAAGACGTGCGGCTGTCCCGCCGCAAGCTGGGCGAGCATGACTGGTGGGAATACTCGGGCGAGCGGTTCACGCTGATGAGCAACGCGGACGAGACGCTGACGCGGCGGTGCGTGGTGCGGATCGACCAGATCTTCCGGGCGTACATGCAGCTTATGCCGCCGCCGGGCGACGCGTCGAAGCGGCCCGACATCATGCTACTGGGTTCCACGGCCGATTACCGCGAGTATCTGAAACGCCACGATCTCGAAATCGAAAACGCGGCGGTGTATTTGCCGCAGCAGGGCCGCGTGGTGGCGGGGTGCGATCTGGACGCCTTCGCGCGGCGGCTGCAACACGTCGCCCGCCGGCACGAGAATCTTCGAAAGCGGTATGAAGCGCTGGCGGACCAACTCAACGATCGGCTGTCGGAACTGGCGGCCCAGATGCAGGCCCGGCGCGTGGACGCGGCGACGGTCCGCAAACGACTGGCGGCGGTGCGGGCCACGTTCTTCCGCGAGCAGCGGGCCGCCCTGGCGGAGATCGACGAGGCCGACCGCCGCAACGCCACGGCGTTTGATGAACTGACCCGCGAGATGATGCGTCGGCTTTACCACGAGGCGTTCCACGCGTATCTCGACGCGTATTTGGGCGGCGGAGGCAATGGGAGCGGCGCCGCGCCGGCGTGGCTCAACGAGGGGCTGGCCCAGGTCTTCGAAACCGCCCAGCTCGATGACGGCGTGCTGCGGGTAGACGCGCCGGATCCTCGGCGACTGGCGCGATTCGTGTCGCTCTCCGAGGCTGAGCTAGAAGAGATCATGCCGAAGGCGGTCGAGGCCAAGGCATCCGACTTCCTGGTTCATGCCGGGGCCACAGATATCTCCGAGACGACCGTCTCGAAGCTCTATTGCGTGAGTTGGGCGATGGCCTATTACCTGGCGTTCGAGGCCGCCGGTCCGGGCTTGAATATCGGCCGGTTGTCCGACCTTGCCAAGAACGATAGCGACGCGGTCGAATCGTTTGAGCGGCTGGCGGGCGCCAAGACCGGCGTGTTTGCCCAACGACTGCGCATGGCGATGGGGACGTTGAACTGACCAGGCATCGGTTGTTGGCCGACGGCCACTACTGCCGCAACTCGCAATGATTAGCCCACCAGGGCGGGGGGTTTCCTGTTTTTTCGGCGGTTCGCCCAGTTTCCCTTCCCGGTTGCGGGGCGTTGGACGGTTTCGGCGTGAGGATTCCGGCCCCGCCGCCTTGCGACTCGGGGCTAAACGCGTCGCCGGTGGCAAATGAGGCATAGCGGAAGCCCGGCCAGCAACAGGGCCAGGGGAGCAATTAAACGGGACTGGTCTATTTATTGACGGCAAGGCTTCGGCCTGCTAGGCTTCTTCCCATGCCCCGCACTGCCCGTTACGCTCCCGGAGGGATGGTCTTCCACGTGCTCAATCGG
>Ga0180438_10001765_pt1 | contig 37474 bp, 51 predicted proteins | sample SS_ome_12_FD_132455 | JGI IMG/M metagenome (GOLD analysis project Ga0180438, IMG submission 132455) | Hypersaline lake sediment archaeal communities from the Salton Sea, California, USA - SS_3_D_2 metaG | ecosystem: Environmental > Aquatic > Non-marine Saline and Alkaline > Hypersaline >... | reverse complement strand
TGAGGTGCCGCACAACAGGGTCAGGCCAAGGGTCAGCGTCAGAAACAGCACCCTCAGGCTGTGTGGGCAGTATGTGTGGCGGTTGTTGTGCGGCACTCTCATGTTGTCACCTCATGCGTCAGCGTACTCACCAAGCCTGACGTCAAATGCGCCATAGTTGCAGAGCCACGGTGAGGTGCTCACCAGGTTGTCGTTGGCGTCATATGCCTCAACCTGAAACACCCCCAGTTGTTGGTCAGCACTCTCACCAAGGTTGAAAGCCTCACCAACCGTGGTTGTAAACTTGAGTTTCTTGGGTGGCCCAGTCTCAGTTGCGGGGTTGTCGAGCACGAGCCGTTTGTACTGGTTGTTGGCGTGCCTCAAATAAACATACTCACCAGGGTCAAAGTACCCAAGCTCTGTTACTGTGGCCTCGTCAACCTGAGCCTCTGAGTCACCTGAGCCAACAGCCGCCGTGAGCTTGAGGGTCACCAGGTCAGACGTTACCCATATACGGTGCAAGAGGCCGTCATGAGGTGTCAGGTCAATGGTGTCGTCAGTGATTGACCCCATGTGAAACGAGGCAAACTGGTACACACGTTGGTTGGCGCCACTGGCCTCAATCTTGATACGGTACCACCTCATGGTTGGTATGCCCACGTGTATGCACCACTCAAACACGCTCGTGTCGTCGTCAAAGTCACCTGGTATGGTCACAATTTCTTGCCAGTCACCCTCTGCAATGCCCTCAGCGCCGGCCAAACTACCCACAGCGTCAGTGCCCGTGCAATACACGGTGACCACGCCGGCGCCGTACTGTTTCGTTTGCAGTCTTATGCGCTCGAGCATACGGTTGTTGACGCCACTGGCCAGTTGACAATATATGTACCCAGTGTTACCGTCAGCCACGTATGCGTAGTTGCCGCTGTTGTCGTTGAGAGCATTGGCCGCGTCAACCACGTTGCCATCAGCCCACGCATTGACACCAAGCTCAAACAGAAACGGCCCACGGTCAGCGCCAACGCAACGGTAGTTGTTTGTCTCGTACGCGGGTGTACCCTCGACGTCAGAGCGCACGGCAATGCTCAACATGCGCGTGGCGTACACGTCACTTGGGCTCGTGCCCAAGGCTTGCGTGGCGTACGGTTTCACGTCAGCATCGTTGAAATAATACAAGTCACATGGCGGGTTGTCGTCGTAGTTGTCAGCGTACACCGTGAAATTGGACCCCTCAGCCACCCACAAACCAATAAAGTCACCGGCCTCAACAGCCAAGTCACAGTCGTGCTCGTATGCACCCTCAGCCAACATGGGTGTCGTCATTTCAGCCACACCTCGTACGTAGTAAGTACCTGAGTCCTCGTACACCACCACCAGGCACACCTCACCAATGGGCACATACCTCGAGTTGTGGCCTGTGAGCTCGTTGTGGTAGTACAGTGACCACGCCTTGGCTGTGAAATTGGCGCTCACCTTGAGGCTCTTGTCAAAGTACACGGCACCCTGGTACAAGAAGCCAGTCACCCGCTGTACGAGTGGCCACCCGACAAAGTCTTGACATGTGCGCCGTGCTATTTTCACGTACTCGACGTTGGCGTTGTCAGGTATGTCAATGCAAAAAGACATGTGAGCTCACCTCTTTGACGTACAGGTTTATGTGGAATAGGTCAGCCGGCGGCCTTGGCAGTTTCCTCGAGCTCACCAGGTTGAAACCGCACCTCGTAACTCTGTGGTGTACCTCTGCCGCCGTATGGTAGTGCCGGCCTGACGCCGGCGCCGTCACGGCTGACCATTTACCCTTGGCAATTAGCCTGAGTACCTTGTACCACCAGGTTTCAGTTGGTTGACAGGTCAGCAAATGGCCCCCCTCACAGAGCACACGGTTGAGCTCGAGCACGGCACGTTGCAACTCAGGTACATGCTCGAGAGTGTCAAGGCACGTCACCATATGCCACCCCAATTCGAGCTCGTTGAGCCGGCGCACGTCCTGAGTGTCAAACTCAACACCTGGCACATGACCATTGAGCAAGTACACCTCACCGTGTAGGTCAACCCCCTTGAGCCGGCGTGGTCGCCACGGCATATGAGCCACAGCACTGACAAACTCACCCTTGCCGCACCCAACGTCAATGAGGCTCTCAGGCTCGAGCTCAGCCACAAACTGGCCGGCCACCTCGAGCCGCCGGCGAAACAGCCAACGCACCGCGGGGTTGCGTGAGCCGTACTCAGGCATTGGCCTCATATTAGGTGTCACGTCATGGGTACCGGCCACTGGTGCCACCCCCAACATACGGCATGGCCGGCGGCCAACTGGCCCCAAAACCGCCACCCGCCACGCCAAATGCAAACAGGTTGCCCAAGTCGTACGTGACCCTCTCGAGGTTGAGCGCCACCAGGCGCACCTCATTTTGGTGGCCGGTGGCTCTGCCGGCTGACCATTGCCGGCGCCACGGTCCCTCAACCCTCATGGGCCAGTACCTCTCACAGTCCTTGTGTGGCCACACCAACACCTCGTCAGCCTGTGCCGCCAGTTGCCATGTGAGCTCGTCGTCACGGCTGAGCCAACGGTACACAAACGTCAGGTTGAGCCGGTGCCTCAGGTTGACCTCGAGCTCTGTGTAATCCACCAAGCTCTTGAGCTCACTGTCACGGTCCCATGCCCACAACAGTTGTTGCGGCCTGGCCACCGTGTCAGCCTCGACGAGCTCACCCCACACGTTGAAAACGAGCTTGGGGTTTGAGGTGCCACCTATTGAGCCAAAGAGCTTGCCCATACCTCACACCCTCTCAAACGGCATACTTGCCAATGGCTCGACCCCACGCATGGCAAACGGCACCACGTGGCCACCGTACCTGTCACCACCACCGCTCTGTGGGTACCCCCCAAATGTTGGACCGGCTGACCTGACGAGCACTGAGAAAAAAACCTTGTTTGCGGGCTCATAATGAGGCCAAAAGACAAACGCACGCTCAGAGCTCAGCCGGCGCAACAGCACATTGTCAAGGCCACGCACGAGAGGCCACAGCACGTTGGCCCCATACCGCCACCGGCGCACCTGACGGGTCAACTTGCCGCTGAGGTTGTTGTGAGAGTACGTTGCAATGGGGTCAAAGTATTGCTCAACCTGAGCCGTGCGCTGTGCCACCCCAACCTGACTCGAGGCCACGTATGAGGTCAGAGTCAACACCTCTCGCACCCGCCACAGCCGTGCGTGGCAGAAATACGCCTTGCCTGTACCGGCCAGTGCATGAGAGGCCGGCCACACTCTCATGTGGCCGGTGCCGGCGTTGTTGCATGTGTTCGAGAGAAACGTCAACAGGCTGTATTGCTCGTCACCCAACGCTGAAAATGTGGCTTGTGACCACCAGGCCGCGCCAATGTCGTTGTCATTGATGTCGTACAGGTCAACCCATGCCAGGCTGTTGTTGAGTGCGTGCCGGCGCACCCATACGCTCACGTAGTACCTGGCACCCCTGACGAGCTCAACGTCACACTCAGCACCCTCATATGCCACGGCGCTGTTGTCCTCAACCTCGAGGCTGTACCCTGACCATATGCTGTATGGGTCAGCCACTCGAGCAATGGTGCCGCCGTCACAACCGGCCCAACCAGTGGCGTCGTTTTCAAAGTCACCGTTTGGGCACAGTTGCTCACCCAAGAGCACAAACTGTGGTGCGCTCACACCACCAAGTATGTATGACTGACCAATGCCCATGTTCTCACCTCACGTGGCCGGCAGTATGCGCTCGAGCAACATGACACCCACACTGCCGTCAAGTGGGTTGGGTTGCAGTCCAATGACAAGCCACTCGAGGCCGCTGAGGTCAATTTGCGTGAGCTCAGCCGGCACGTCAACACTTATGGCGTCAGTTATTTCACCCTCAAGCCACAGGTCAAACATGGCCAGGGTCATGCGCCGGTAGTTGGCCAAGAAATACCACAGGTTTTCAGCCACCACACGTGCCATGTGCGGTGTTTGCACAAACGGGTTGTCAATGGTCAGCACCCGCCGGCCAAAACCAGTGTCACCGTACACCTCTGTGCCTGTGCGGCCTCTGTGATCACGCCAGTTGACGGCCACCGCGTCAGCACTGTGCGGCCACTGACTTGGCCCATATACGGCTTGTACCGTGGCCGCCAAAACTGAGGTGGCCGCGTCGTCATGAGCTCGAGGCTTGAGTACGAGGTCACCAGTTGGTTTCATGTGGCAGAGCATGGCCATTATTTCAGCCACGGCCTCAACCACGGTGCGCACTGTGTCTGACTCACCAAAAGAGGCTTGCATGAGCCTCACGTCAAACTCAGTGGCATACTGCCAAAAGAGCCACTCGACGTCGGCCGTGAAACCATATAGCCGGTCATTAGCGCCGTCACTCATGAGGTTGACCGGCAAATGGCACTCACCAGCCATTATTTCACCGGCCACCTCGTTGACTATTGGCACGCCACCACTTGAGCTTATTTTCACGAGCCTGGCCGGCACCTCGTTGTGCCTGGCGTCAGTCTCACATGCGTACACGTAGTGGTCAGCGGAGTGGTACACCATGCCTTGTATGGCGTGCTCGTTGTCGAAATTCGCCAGGGTTGTGTATATTGGCGGGTCATTTGACCTGGTTGGGTACTCAGAGCTCAAGTCGAGGTTTATGACCCCAAGCCTATACTGCAACAAGCCACGGTCAAGAAACGTGACGTACAGTCTCTCTTGGTTGGGGTTGTAACACATGTCAACAGGCCACCATGCGCCACTATCGCCACTTTCCCATACGGTCAGCCGTGCCGCTCTGACGTCAGTGTACTCACCCTCAGCACCGCCGGCGGTTTGTATTCTGAAACGTATGTAATACAAGTCGTCACTGCCAGGGAAAACAGGCGGGTGGTCAGCCACCCAGTTGCTCAACAAGTCACGGTCCCAAGGCACAGAAAACCAGTGCGTTTTGTACCCAGTGGTTTTCATGTCGGCGGTGTCGTCCTGGTGTACAGTACAGTTGACCCAGTCTGCGCCGTCCCAGTATTGCGCCACCACGTTGGGTGAGCCGCTCAAGCCGGTTGTTATGCCCCATGTCGGCGTACACCACTTGGTTTTGAAACCCACTGCAATGTAGTCGCCCACGTCCTTGGGTATGGTTTTGGGGTCAGCGTCAGTTTCGTCAGTGTATGCGCTGTTGTCGTACAACACAATTTGCTTGGGCTTGTGGCCGTCAAGCCCTTGGCCAACCCACATGTCAATAAACGTGGGTGACCTGTGGTTGCCTGGCAGTGAGCCGTTGTCAATCCAATACGTGTATGCAAGAAACTGACATTGCCAGTACACGCTTGAGCCTGGCCGCTGAAACGGCCCAGTGGTCATGGCCTGAAAGTGGCTGTCACGGTCCTCGAGCACAGCCTTGAGACTTGCAGTCACACCACCTGACGACGCACTGAAAAAGTACAGTGCATTGCAGTTGGGCAACGTCAGTGGCCGGCTTTCAAGAAACATGCCGGCGTTGAGGTAGTCCACACCAAACGCCTTGCGGGTGCCCCAGTTGACTCTCAGGCCAAGCCTGGTGGCCGCGGTGTTGTACGCTGACACGACGTAAAAGCCTGGCACGAGCCACTCAGGCAACCGCCCGTCACCGCCGGTTGCCACCTCGTCAAAGAGGCTGTTTACGTCATGGTCAAATTGGACATACTGAGCCAAGGTGTCAGCATGTATGACGAGTTGAGGAAACGGCACAATGACGTTTTCACTCTCACTTGAGCCCGTCAACTGGCCCACAACCAGGTTGGCCCCAACCACACAGCCGGTGCGGTATATGTACCGCGTGTCAACAATTTCATGTAAGGCAAAAGTGACATACCCCCAGTACAGCACTGCCGTGTTGTCACTGGTGAGCTCAAACATGAGACTGTACTGACCCTCAGGGTACTCAGCGGGGTCACGTGACTCAGTGGGTTTCTCGCGCCGTATGGCCATGCCTGAAACGCTGTCGTCACCCTCTGAGTATGCCAGGCCGGCCACCTCGTACCGTGGCGGCAACCGCCATATTAGTTGAGGCTCACCCTCTCGAGGCAACAGCCACAACTCGTTTTCAAGGCCAACCACAAACTCACCACGCACCTTGTCAAAACAACTGGCGGTGACCTTGAGGTTGCTCGTCATGTACGGTATGCGCCCCCAAGGCGCAACAAACTTGGCGCTCGAGGTGAGCACACAGTCAGCCAACTCTCGTTTTGTTGAGCCGTAAAAGGCCGCGTCGAGTGCGCGGGTGACAACGTCATACAGCCTCGTGGTGGTGTACCATGTGGCCGGCACAGGGTCACCGTTGGCATCAGCCACAATGACCACGTCGTCACTCAGGTCACCAATGGTGAGGTACTCAAACTCTGTTACAAACCCCAGTTTGTCAGCCTTGGCGCCGGTGGCCTCTTGGTACCTGAGTATTTGCCTGGCCTTGGCGGTGTTGACGTTGTTTATGGTGCGGCCTATGCGTACATAGTAGTACCGTGGTGTAGAGCTCGAGCCGTCGAGCTCACCCTTGAGAGCCCAGTCAAGTGGTATGTCCCAGTATATGAGGCCGTCCTGGTCAAAGTCGTCAGTGAGGTCAGTGAAAGTGAGTGTCTGCCAGGCGGTGCCGTCCCAGTATTGCATGGTCATGTTGCCTGCACCAGTCCAACCCGTGCTGTCGTCGAGCACAAAGTACGCACCACCAAATGGCCGCCTGGCGCCCAAGTACAGGTAGTCAGTTGTGTCGTCAGCAATAGAAAATGACGTGCCACCGCGGGTTTCAGCCTCAACCGTGCGGTCAGTCCAACCGCCCTTGTACCAGTACACCACGTCAAACACCGGCCTGAGCTCGAGGTCAGGTCCGTTGTCAAACGTGACCACTGGGTGGCCAATGTGCGTGGCGTCGTACGGCCTGAGAGGGTCACCGGCCATTTCAACAACAACACGGCGCGTGCGCAAGGTGTCACGCTCATACTTGTATGGCCGCCAACCGCGTGGGTACTCATAAACACGCTCACGCCACTTGACAATGTACTGAGTGCCCCTCGTCGTCACAATGGCAATGTCCTCGTCGTCAGCCAATGGGTATGAGCCTGGTTGAAACTCAGCCGTGAGGTCACCACCACCAACGTCAGCGTGTGCCGGTAGTGTGTCCTCAAAACTGTCACCCGCGCCACTTGGTATTGTCCACGCGCCCATTGCCCAACGCCACGAGGTTGGCCGGCGAAACTGCAAACGGTACACGCCGTCGTGCGTTTCGCTCTCAATGCTCTTGAGGTCAATGCCGGTGAGTTTGGCAGACTCGAAACGGTACCTGAGAGGCCGTGGCCCATATACTGGTGCGCCGGCGGGTGGCTCGACGTACCTGAGAGGCTTGAGCGCACGCATTTTGGGCAACAGGCCACCTTGTTGTGACACAAGGTATGCCGGTGTACGCTCGAGGTCACGCAACATGCCATACCCAGTCATGCTCAGGGTGTGCTCTCGTGCGTTGTACTGTATGGCCTTGGGTGCAATGAGGCCACCCATGACCATGACCTGGTCAGTGGCACCCTCAATGCCAAGGTGTAGCTGAAAGTACACCACACGTGACCTGTTGACAATGAAACGGTCACCGGCAACCACGCCGTCAGTGTCGAGCCGGCCCCTAACGTATATGTCGTCAGCGTCGTTGTCATATACGTGGTAGCGTTTGCCTCGAGCCGCGCCACTGAGCATGACAAGCTCACCAGGAAACAGGCCGTCAACTGTGAAACTGGCGTTGGTGTCAGTTATTTTGGCACAATACGAGCCCACGGCCACTGGGTTTGAGGTGGCGGTGCCCATGACACCACGCATGTATAGTGGGCCACTTTCGCTGTCAGAGTCGTACAGCCACTTGTTAGGGTCATTGAGCACCACTGACATTTGGCCTGAGTCAAACTTGTTGAGTGACTCACCCTCGAGCTTGAGGTCAGGCACGCTCAAGCCGCCGTCTGCAATGAGGTGTGTGACGTCCCATGCCGGCGCCAGGTATGCACCAATGTCGTCGTCAGTGAAAGTGTCGTCAGGCACGTCAAAATTGACGGCTGTGCGCCCGTTTGAAATGACACCACAGTTGACCAATGGCAACAGGCCGTCATACCTCTTGCTCGACACGTACACCATGTCACCGTAGCCAACGGCGCCGGCCACCTGGCTTGGAAACATGGGTGCCATTTGACCGTCAACGTACACACTCTTGCCGCCGGTCACAATACTGGCCACCGGCGCCTGGTACTGAGGCAACAGCAAGAGCCGGCGTAAGAGGTCATACCCTTGTTTCTTGTTGCGTATGTCCTGAAAAGCCTGTGTCAGTGTCCTCATTTGCCTGGCTCATACCTCTCGTTTTCAACGTCGAGCGCCGGCAGTATGTACTCTCGTGCAATGCGCTCAAACCCATGCCTGGCGTCACCTGGTGAGAAAATGGCGGCACCCCTCAGGTCAAAACGGTTGTTGGCATACACGAGTGGACCTGGCAGAGCGCCGGCGCCGGCGGCCTGAGCACCCAACCCAAACTGTGCGCTCTGTGGTGTGCCGGCCATATTGTTGTAGGCCATGTTGGACATGCCACCCACGAGCCCAACCAAGGCACCCAGTGGGCCACCGGCAAAAAACCCCCCAACGCCGGCCAACAGGCCACCAAGAAACCCTGAGCGCCTGGTCATTTCAGCCAACATTTTGGCCATTTGCTCTCTCATGGGGTTGAAAAGCTCACGCAACCAGGCGGCATATATGCTCTTGGCGGTGTCCTCGAGCTTGACCTTGAGGCCGTCAGACGCAAACGCAATGTGCTCAAACGTGCTCTGCAAGCCGTTGTCAATGGCAGAGCCCAACCCTTGCCACAGCTCTTTGAGTTTCTCAGCGTCCTCTTTTTCTTGCTTGAGTTGAGCCTTGCGTATTTCTGCCAACCTGGCGTGTACCCACTCAGCCACGGTGACACGTTTGGTGCCGGCTGAGGTCCACACGTCAACATACTCGAGGCCGGCGTCAGCCCACACCTTGACCTGGTCATACACCCGTTGGCGCTCTTGGTCCCATTGACTCTGAAACGTCTGTGCAATGGTTTTGGCCGCGTCCTCATGTATTTGTTTGCGTTTCTCAGTCTGTGCCTTGGTCACCTCTGTCAAGAGCAACTGGCGCAACTGTGCCAACGTGTACGTTTTGTCGTACTGTTCCTCGAGCCACTGAAAGTGCCCACGCTCAAAATTGAGGGTGGTGCGCAAGCCGGCGTCACGTATGGTGACCTCGTCAATACCGGCCTTGCGTAGTGCGTCAATGCGCTCGTCAATGGCACGTTTGGTGAGCTCTGTTTCTTGAAACAAGGCTTGCTCAGCCACCTTGACGGCCTCAGCATACAACCTCTTTTTCTCGTCGAGAGTCTTTTTGTCGGGTGCCGGCACGCCGGCGTCAGTTGTTGGTGGTGCCGCGGCGGTTGGTATTGTTATGGGTTTCCGGTTGGCCTGGTTGGCCTCAAACTCAGCCATGCGTTTGTCAAACTCAGTACCAAACGCACTCACCGCGGCCTTGCCGGCGTTGCCGTATATGTCCTTGACGTCATTGACCAGGCCGTCACCCTCAGAGGTGTCAATACCAAAGAGCTTGGCAACCCTCTTGACTATGCCGCCAACCCAGTCTGCAATGCGCCCAAACACGGCCTTGACGTTGTCACCCAACCACTTTATGCCGTCCCATATTTTCTCAGCGGCAAACTTGAGCGCACCCCACATGAGGCCGGCGCCACGCTTGACGAGCTCAAAGAGCTCGAGTATGACCGGAAACTGAGTGGTGAAACCTCTGACGAGGTTGACGACGTATGCCTTGGCCGCCACCACGCCGGCTTGTATGGCGTTGACAAATGTGGCCCACGCACGCCGGCCACTCTCAGTGGTTGTCAGCCACACCACAAGGCCGGCAACAATACTGGCAATGAGCGCCGGCAACGCTGACGCCTTGAGTATATTCCACGCAAACGTGACAGCCTTTATGCCGGCGGCCACAGCCGGAAATGCTATTGCCGCGGCGGCCAGTACAGGCACGAGGTCACCCGCGGTGCTCGTCAGGCCGGTCAAGCTCTCAGTGCCTCGAGCAATGAGTGAGTACATGGTGGTCATGGCGGGTTGTAGTTGCTCACCAAATGCAATGGCCAGGTCACGAGTGGCCTTGGTGGCACGGCCTTGCATACCCAAGTACCCGCCCAACTGTTTCTCGTACGTGCCCATGAACACGGCGCCCTCTTTGATGAAACCATTGGCCGTGGCCAGTGCAAGCTCTTGTTGGCTCAACTGGTTTATGGTTTTGCCCACAGAGCGTGCGTACTCGAGTTGTATGGTACTTGCGTTTTTGGTGATACCTGAATTGTCAGTGAGAGCCGCCTGGTTGTTTCTTATACCCTCAGTGGTTGAAATGATTTGTTGTGCCAGGCTCATACTGGCACGTCTGTTGGCCGCGGCGCTGTTTTTGAGGGTTTCCATGAGCTCAATGGCCTTGGGTAGCTCGAGCCCGCTGGCCATGAGGTTGCGCAACCCCTCAGCCGCGTCATATTCACTGAGCATTGCGTCAGACAAGTCACGAGCCGCCTTGACAGCGGCCTCACCGTCCTTGCCAAGAGCGTTGACGACGTCACGCAACACGCTGAGGTTTTGAGTGGCAAACGCGGCCTGGTCAGCGGCACCCTTTATTGCGCCCTTGAGTTTCTGGAATATGAGAGCGCCACCAACCGCACCAATGGCGTTTTCAAGGCCACTCACCTCTTTTGTGGCCTTGCCAACCCCCTTGACCACCTCACCCGTAAACTGTTTGACGCCGGCAATGGCACCACTGGCGTCAAGAGTTATTGTTATGTTGACGTCCTTTTGTGCGGTCACGGCGTCACCTCAACCAGTCTGTATGTGACTCAATGACGGCCTCGAGTGTCACGAGCCGGCAGTACATGTCAGTCAACAGCCATGCCACGAGAGACATGAGAAACGCAATGACAGCCAAGTACAACGTCACCAGTGACCATTTCAGCCAACGCAACACCTGAGTGCCCCCTCAAAACATGCGCCTTGGCATGACCGGCATGAGGTTGTTGAGAGCTCTGACAAACGCATTGAGTTGCCTGACGTTGAGCTCTGTGTGAAAATACTCAGGCGGCAACCCTGTCATTAGGCAACAAAAGACAACGCATTCGGTGACACCAAGTGGGACAGCGGCAACCTTAGCCGGCCCTTGACTGCCGCCTCTGTCACTTTTTTTTGGCCGTCCTCACTGAGCAACATGAGTGACGCCGTGAGAGCCTGTGCAAAGTCTCTCAAGTCAGCACCCACACCCAACTGGCAGAGGTACTCGAGCAACTCTGTTGGCTCAGGCCGCCACGTTGGGTCAGTGAGAAACTTGCCAATGACCTTGCCCTTGTCGTCACGTTGGTGCGCCAGGCACCACCATATGGCCCCAAGCTCTGTTTCCTCAGCACCCTCAGGTATGCGTATTTGGTCATTGTCGTCGAGCCACACACGGCGTATGACATGCACCGCGGCCAACGTGGGTATGGGCAACTCAATGCGCCCAACCTTTATGGTGTCAGCGGTGAGCTCGACAAACGGCACCTGGCGCTCAATGACTGCCACGTCATGGTCACGCCATGCCTGTTGCGCGCCCAAAATGGCGTTGCGCACATGCTCAGGTGCCTCACTCAAGGGTGCAACCTTGCCCTTGCCGGCCAAGCCGGTCATTTGTGCCGGCGTCACCGCCGGCGTCCCTCTCGTGACCCTGGCATGGCCACGTGTTGGTGCGCCTGGTGTCTTTTTCATGTGACCCTCACAGTGTGGTTTGAGCCTGGCCGGCGGCCTCACACAGCCGCCAGGCTGTCAGTTGCCAACTCACCTCGACACAACACACACGGCCAGGCACAAAGAGGCCGTGGTGAGGTTGCGGTGGTCAGGTACCCTCACTTACGTTGACGGCGTGTAAACAACCACGTCACCTGTCACGAGGTTTTCAACCAGGAAGTCGAAACCAACTGGTGCAACCTCAGGGTTGGTGGCGCCAACGCCAAAGTCACCATTGCGCCGGCAGTTGTTGAGGCTCACCCCAACGCCGTCTGTGTAGTACGCACGGCCATACGGGTCATACGCTCTGAGTGACCCGTACAACTGAAACGCACCAGGCAAGTCGTCAGGCGCCACAGTTATGGTTTCACCCACGCTTGCCACGGTTTTGTAGTACGACACGTCGAGTGCCTTGCCGGCGTCACCCGCAACAAACGTCATGGTGGTACCACTTATTTGGTACTCACCAGTGTTGGTGCCCACAGCCACCACCTGACGGAATAGGCGCCCGTCCTGAGAAATGACTTGCATGGCGTCAGTGCGTGCCGGCGTGTTGGCAAGGGTAACGGTGTACGGTGCGCCTGACGGCACTGTTATTGCCTCACGCTCAACCCACTTGACCGTGCCGGCGGCAGACGTGCCACCAGTCAACGAGGCCAACATGGTGCCGTGCAAGGCACGGAAACCAAGCCGGCCTGTTATGGGTTGACTCATGGGTATGAGCAAGCTCGAGACAATGTCACCGCGTGGCAACACCACGTTTTCAATACCAAAAGTCAGTTGAAACTCAACAAACTCAGGGTATTGAAAGTCGTTGGTGACGTCAAAAAACATACCCTTGCCTACCAACATTGGTGTAATCCAAGGGTTGTCAGCCATAGTTTGCACCCCCTCTGTGCTGTGTTGACCTTGCGCCTGGCCTCACAGCCACCACTTGCTCACTCAATGACCACATACTGGCCGGCGGCCTTGACCTCTTTGACTCTGTCGGCCTTGACCACCCGTACGGTGCCAGGCGGCAACTTGGCCGCCACCTCGAGCCTGGCCGCGGTCAGTTTCACGAGAGCACCGTGAGGCCAACGCTCAGAGCCACAACGTACATTGGCACCTCTGACGAGCTCGACATACTCACCCTCTTTGAGCTCTGCCGGCTTGGGTGCCGGTGTCTCAGGCGCCGGCGCTGACGGTGTTTTGTCCTCAGGCATTTTCTCACCCCCTCTGCAAGTGTTATTGCCGGCCAAAGAGCACTGCCGGCGCTGTGTATAACAACGTGACCTGAGCGCCGTTGAGGTCACCCTGACCCTCAACCTCGAGTACGCCAACGTCCTCGTCGTACGTGTCGAGGTCAATGACGAGGCCGCCAAGGGTTGGGTCAGAGTGTATGCACTGGTCAAGAGCGTCAAGAGCCTCGAGACAAGCGGTTTCCTCAATGCCGGCCTCATACGGTGACCTGTAGTACAGCACACGCATTTGCACGAGCGTTGTTGGCTCAACCGCACTTTCAGCACCACCCACGCGGCCAACGTAACTGACTGCCACCTGTGGCGGCACCACGTCAGCCGGCAAACCCTCACTGACTTGTGAGAGCTCGAGCCTCTCAACCAGGCTCAGCGTGTCACTGGGCACCATGTACCCTCGTATGAGCTCAGCCAAGGCCAACCTGAGCGCCTGACGTGGCCGTGTCTCAAACATGCTCAACCCCTCTCTCACTGAGCCGGCATGGCACGCAACACCATGCGCTCGAGGTGCCGGTACACCTTGGCTGACAAGCCAATAAACCGGCGCTTTGGTCCCTTGTACGGTTTGTTTTCATGGTGCCCCAGTGCCTTTTTGGCCTCACGCTCTGACCTCATGCCAACCTCGAGCTTGAGTGAGCTCACCGCGGCAGTACCCACGTGTTTGAGCATATGCCCCTTGTCAACGAGCACATGGCCACCACCACGGCGTATGTGGGCACCACCCACAACCGTTTTGAGTTTCTTGCCCTTGCGTGCGCGGCCTCTCTTGCGTGAGGTTTTACGCTGACGTATGGCCTCTTGGGTACGAGGTGAGAGCGTGCCGGCAAATGACTTGCCGTCATACGTCACCTCGTTGAGTATGTTGGACCTGAAAACGCGGGTGAGAAACCGGCCAATGCGCACGTACAAGGCACGCCGGTTGCTCTTTTCGACATTGGCCAACAGTTTTTTGAAACGGCGCCTTGCACGGTGCATTTCAAGGTCAACCCAAGCCATACCTCACCTCACTCAGTCCTCAGGCTCATCACCGTACTCAGTGTTGAGTGATAAACCAATGGGCTCACCGTCACGTACCATTTGCTCAAGCTCAGCCTCAGAGCGTGCAACCAACACGCCGTGGTAGTATATGCCGGCCCCAGTGTTCTCGAGGCCGCCAAACTTGAGGCCACGCTGTACGAGCTCGTGAGCGTCACCCATACGGTCACACTCGTTTACGTATTTGTCCCTCGAGAGTGGCTCTGCCATGCTCACTCACCAACTTGCCGGTCGAGAGCCTGTAACACGTCCTGGCGCTCTGCCAACGCGGCCTGTGCCTCAGGCACGTTGACACCCAAAAACACCTGGCCGCCGGCGTCAACGTAGTGCCACCCTGGCGTGTCAGCGTCCTCGAGTTTCTGTATGAGGTTGTATTGCTTGCCGCCGTCCCACAACGCCTTGACGTCCTTGGCGTCATATGACTTGCCACCGTCGAGGTCACTTTTCACGTCCTCGTCAACCTCAGGCGGCACCATGACACCAGGTGCCGGCGGTACGCTCACCAACCCCTTGACCTTGAGTATGCTCACCGTGCGGCCACCTGGTGCGGTCCACTCGAGTGCAAACCTGGCCGCGGCCAGTGAAATGGTGGCACCTTGTTTGCCAATAACATACTCGTGGCCTGAGCACTTGAAACGTACGGCCTTGTCGTCACCGGCGGTGAGTTTCAGGCCGGCCTCAGTTGGCTCGACGTCAACCATGACGTGTGCTGAGTCACCCAACTCGTCGAGTGCCCATGTGCGGTGTGGCTCAGGCAAGGCCAGTATTTTGTGTAAGTCTGCGCCTGGTTTGCCCATGTCTCTCATACCCCCTCTTGCAGACGTGGCGGGTGCCGTGCGTGCTGTCGAGCGTGCCAGGGTCAGTTACGCTCACACACAACACACCCGCCACCAGGTGACGTGCCCCCCCTGGCCGGTGCTCAGGCTCTCACTGAAGCCTGAAAATGTACGTGCGCAGTGGTATGCCGCCAGGGTTGTTGCCGTCAACCCATGTTAGGTCAACCCTACAAGCCGGCATACCTGACGAAATAATGGGTACCAACGGCCTCGTACGTTTCGGGTTGTAGTATATGACTTGGGACCACACCGGCGTGTCCGTTGACGCCGTGCCCATGAGCCACTGTACCGTCACTTTCAACGAGTCCATGTTGGTTGTGGGCCACGAGTACCCAGTTGCCGGCGCCACATAGAGGTGAAACAGCGTGTCAGCGGTGCCCCACGTTTGCCAGTTGCCCACATATATTGCGTATGTGGTGGCTCGTGGGTCACCCGTAAACACTGACAAGCTCTCAATGCCGGCATAGTCAGGGTTGTACGTCAGCGCATTGGCGCTGTCACTGCCGGCGTACACCCCCAACTGTGTTATGCTGTAGGCCGCACTGTTGCCGTCCCGCGGTGAAAAAGCCGCTGACACCAACAGCGCCAGGCCAACCACTAAAACTGCAAGTGCGCGTTTCAACTCAGCACCCCCTTGTTTGGTTGCCTTGGTCACACCCTCACCACGTCAACTCATATTCTCGAGCTCACGCCGGCACTATGCCGCCGGCGCCAAGTCCTCAACCACACCTTGTTTCTTGCAGTCCTTGACCTGTAGCTGAGAGTAGTTGTTGACCTGGAAACGGTCACTGTCGTCAGTGGCACCAAGCTCTTTGACCTTGAAACGCCTGAGCTCACGGTACTTGACCCAACGAGTGTCAAGCCAATAGAGCTTGTTGTCAGGCGCCGCGGGGTCATCAACAACAGGTATTTTCTTGAAACGCACCTCGTCACCGCCAACGCCAACGGCCTCACCCGCGCCACCGCCACCTTGCGGGTTGTACCGCACCGTCTGAGTCAACAGTTGCTCGTACGCCGTGGTTTGGTCAGGGTCACCAATGACCAACGAAATACGAGCGCCACGTTTCCTCATAATGCGGTACATGCGGTAAAACATGGGTATGTCAACAGGCCGCGGTGTACCGTTGTTGTGGTCACGGTATGACTGGTGCCAGGTGTACGTGAGCCGGTTTATGCCGGCGTACGTGGCATATGTCGAGCCGTCGTCAACACCCTGTATGAGCCCAACAATGTCATTGGCGCCGGTGCCGGTCCAAATCTGAGTGCATATGGCGTCAGACAAGTCGTTTATGACACCCTCAGCCTCGTCAGTGACGAGGTCAATGAGTGCCCCCTCGTTTTCTGCCATTGCCTCAGCCAACCCGTACACTTGCATGACACCCTGGTTGCGTGCCCATGCCAATGTGGCTGACTTGAAACTCTGGTGACCCGCGGTTGGTGCCGTCGTGTCCTCAGCCTGTGAGCCCACTGAGGTGTTGCCTTGGTAGCGCACTTTCCACCCCAGTATGCCTCTGCCACTCTCAATGGGTATGTACCTGAGTATGTCAGAGGTGCGCACTATGGCGTCAGCAAACACGGCGTCGTAATGTGTCTCAAGGACGTCTGCAACTGACCCTGAGCCACCGTCATATTTTGCCGCCATGTGAAACCCCCCTCATACACGAGAGCTCACGAGCCAAGCCACGGTTTGCCACTCTTGGCCATGTCACCAAACACCTTTTGCGTGGCGTCACGCACACTGAGTGGCTTGCCCACACCGCGTTGCTGCTCACCCTCAGCACCTTGCGCCGGCGTTTCACCACCAGGCGCCGGCGGCCTCAGGCCAGGTTGGCCACCCGCCGGTGTACGGGGTTGGTCAGGCTCTTTTTTCGCTCTCAAACCCTCGTGTTTGTCTGCAAATACCTTGACAGCATGTGCGACACCCTCAGGCTCGAGGTCAGGGTTGGCGGTTTTCACGTTGACTGCAAACTCACCAGGTATGTCAGCGTCATGCAACGCCACCGTGAGCGCCAGGTCAATGGCGTGCTCTCTTTTGAGAGCCTCGACGAGCTTGGTGTGCTCACGCTTGAGCCTTGCCACCTCACCCTCGTGCTCACGTTTGAGCTCACCCTTGACGGCCTCGACGTCAACAGCGCCGTCACCGTCCTTGGGCTTGCCCTTGCCCTTGAGTTTCTCGAGGTCAGCCTTGAGCCGGCTGAGCTCACCGCCGTCACCAGTCAACTCGTTGAGTTGGTCAGTGGCCTTTTTCCACTCACGCTTGTACTTGACCATGTCACGCTGTGCGGCCAAGAGGTGCTCGTGGTCAGCCTTGGTCAACTCAACCTTGTCACCCTCACTCTTGCTCTGAGCCTGACTGGCACCGCCTGTGCCGCCTTGCTCTCGTTTCAGTCCAAACATGTCATATACCTCGTTGGCCCTTTACGCCGGCCAGTTTGCAAACTACCGCCACATACGCTGTGGCCGCCATGCTACCGTGCGCACTGTGCGGTGGCGCACCCCCCTCAAAAAAGAGTCACCCGCTCGAGCTCACCAGGTTGAGCGCACAGGCACACTCGTGAGCTCACCCGCCGTTGTTCCTTGCCGGCGTGGCAAACAGACAAATGACCAGGTGTCACCCACGGCAAACGAGCCGGCAAGGCCGCCAACAAACCGGCACTTGACCCCAAGCTCAATGGTGGCCCACGTGTCAGTTGTGACGTTGCCGGTGCTCAACTCTGTGGCGTCCTTGGTCACCTTGTACTCAGCCGTGCCACTGGCGCCGGCCTTGGTGACCTCGACAACGTAGTCAACGCGGTATTGACCTGTGAAACGGCCTGTCAACGTGTCGAGCTCGAAACGGCCTGAGCCGGTGTTGCTCTCACCAGGCACAGCCGCACCAATGCCCAACTCGTCGAGCGTGACCATGTACTGCAACGCTCTCACGCCGGTGTTTATGTCACGTATGACCTCGAGAGCCCAGTCACGAGCTCTGTCACCGGCCTCGTTGCGGTTGACGCGGTAGTTGCCGGCGGCAACCGTGAGGTATGCGTTGGCCTCGACGAGTGCCGCGTCATACGTGCCGTCAGGGTTGCGTGGCACAGGTACCGGCAGTTTGGGGTCAAGCAACTCGTTGACCCTCTTGGCGTCTGCCAGTATTTGGTTGGACAACACCCCAGTGTCACCGTCAAACCGCTCAAGCGTCTGCCGGTCAATGCGCTGTACGTCAGCCTCGAGTGCGTACCCTGTAAACGCCATGTCTTACGTACCCTCTTTGGCCGGTGGCTTGGCCGTAGTCTCAGCGTCGTACTGAGTCTTGCCGGCGCCGGTCACTGGCGTGGTTGTGGCCTTGTTTTTGAGTATGGCCAGGTTTTGTGCCGTGTCCCGTCCCGTTGGCGGGGTTGGCGTACCTTGGTACTTTGGCATGGTTTCACCCCCTCTCGTGCCTGTGTCTCTCGTCACCTCTTGCGTCGTTTGCTCGTGCGTGCCTTGGCCGGCGCCACTGTGTGTATGGCCACTGCCACTTTTTGTTTCTGTGACCACCTCTTGCGGCACCCACTGACCTTGCGGCCAATACGTGCGCTTTCAGTCTTTGAAAACTTGCGCCGTGCCATATGCTCTCACCCCTCTCAGAGCATGTTGTACCACAGAGCCGGCCTGGCCGGCGTCGAGGCCAACAGCCGTGCCCACTGGTTTTCTGTGTAGTCACGAGGGTCAAGCCACTCGACGTCACACCTGTCGTTTGGCCGTATGGGTGGCAACCCCACAAACTTGTCACCGGCAAACCGGCGGGTGAGCCACTGAGCTCTCGTCAATACCACGCCGTGCCGGCGCAACGAGTCACCACCTGTGCGTGCGTCCTTGAAAGCCACCCATTGGCCATGTGGGTTGTCCTCACCAGTGGCGGCCTCGTGTTCTCTCAACATTTGCTCTTGAGCCACCCTCATGGGCTCTGTGCGTGCCCATAACTCAGCACGTGTCATGACTGTGTGTACCTTGCCGGCCTTGAGGTGACCACCCTCGACAATGAGGTTGGCAACCTTGCGTGGTGTCAGTCCAACCATGTGCCCTTGCGTCAACACTGAGCGTATGTGGTTGGCCGTCTGACTGGTCAAGGCACTGAGGTACTGGTGGCTGAGCCGGTTGTACGCCGTGAGGTACCTGGCGTCAGTGGCTCGTATGTCGAGTATGACGCCGTCGAGCCCAACTGAGGCTCGTGTTTTGGCCGCCATGTATGCCTCACTCAAGGCTTTTTGAGTCAGCGTTGACCCCTTAGCCAAGAGGTGCAACCTCAACTCACTCTCACAGAGCCGGCGCAACGAGGCCAAGAGCTCACGGTTTTGTGCCGTGTCGAGTATGGTGCCGGCCTTGCTCAACTCGAGCTTGTCAAGGAAACGGTCAAACGCACGCTGTATTTTGGCCACAAGTACCTTTTCAGAGGCACCAATGCCGTCGAGCACGCCACTCTCAATGTCGTCGAGCTCACCAAAAAAGACTTGCCTGGCCTCTGTCAAGTCCTTGCCTGTCACACCCGCCGGCAACATGTCACTCAGCCTCGTCACTAGGTAGTGGGCCACCCGTTGGCCTGTTGAGCACGTCAGCCTGTGCCTTGGCGCCCATTGCAGACAACTCGTCACGCACTTTCAGGTTGTCCTCGAGGTTGGCACGTGCCTTGTCACGTGGCACGTCAGGGTTGTACTCGAGGTATATGTCAATTTGTGAAATGGCACCTTGAGCCAACAGCCACTCTTGCTCTGAGCGTTTTTCTCGAGGGTCAGTTGGTATGACCTGTGTGTCAAAGTCAACAACGAGCTCGTCAATGGCGTTGACGTCAGGCACCGTGGTGTGGTCAATACCACCCTTGGCGTTGTTGTGTACCGTGAGCATTTCAAACGCCAGGCGCCACAGGTCAAGCTCACTCTGCCGGTACAACTCACGCTTGCGTGTCAGTGCCGTGAGAAATGGCCGCCACCTGAGGCTCAAGGCATACCCACTCTCAGTTTCACCGGCGCTCACATTGACGAGTTTGACCGGCACCCTGGCCTGGTTGCTCACCCACGTCAGCCACCAGTCAAAAAACTGCAAGAGCTCACCCAACGGTGCGCCTGGCCTCAAGTATTTGGCGTCAACCCCCTCACCTGGTATTTGCAGTGCGCGGCCAGGTCCAACCTCGAGCTCACCGGCCACACCACCTGTTATGACCAGTTGAGCAAACCCTTGTTTGTTGACCAACTGGGCAAACTTGGTGAGGTACTCGTTGAGCGTGCGGTTGCCCTTGCTCACGTCTGAAATTGGCGTCATACCGTACCAACTGGCGGGGTCAAATCGTGCGCGAAACGGCACAATGGGCAACGTGGGCCAGTACGGGTTGAGGCCGGCGTCAATACGGTCACGGCCCCAAAACACCTCATACGTGCCCTTGTCGGTCCAACGCTCGAGGTACACTCTCTCTTGCAGTCTGCCGTCAACCATGCGTGCCTGAGGAAACGCCACGTCAAAACCAATGAGGGTTTCATGGTCACCCTCTGCCGGCCAAGGTGTCACGTACTCAGCACTATATGGTTGAAACCTGAGCCGGCGTGTCTTTGGGTTGAAACGCGGCACCACCGCACACGTGCCGCTGACCTCTGTTATGAGTTGCACTTTCTCAGTCCAAAAGAGCTTGCCACCGGCCCATTTGACCAGGCTCTCGAGTAATTTCTGTTGAGCCTCAAAGCCGGCGCCTGAAAACTTGCGGTCAACGCCAAGGCCGTATATGTTGTCAACGTATGCGTCAACTATTGGTGCGGTGACGTTGAGGGTGTGTTTGTGTTTGGTGTCAAACTCTGTTTTTGTCTCACGCTCGTTGCGCTGAAAATACAGGTCAGTCTCACCGCGGTAAAAGTCCCAGTTGCGTTGGCATTGCTCTGCAAACCTCACCTCGTCACCAGTGAGTATGCCACGCACGCTCTGTTTGACCACCTCACCCGCTCTTGACTCAAACAATGGTATGGTCAATGCCTCTCACCTCTCTCAGCGGCCTCATGCCGGCACCGTCACTGGCCTTGGCTCTCTCAGCGCACCTCTCAGTGCAATGACAATGGCGTCAACAATGTCGTTGGGCTCGTCAGGGAAGTCACACAACTGTTGTATGGCCACCTCGAGCTCAGGCCGAACAAAAAACTCACCACGCTGACACCTGGCGGCCAAGTCCTGGTATGGTGCGCCGGCAATGGTGGCGGTTTTACCCTTGCCTCGAGGCTTGCCTTGAGTGGTGTGTATTGGCATGACCCTCGTGACACCCCTCGAGCGTGCGTGCTGTGCCATGACGAGTTGGTACCCATTTGACTCAACAAACGTGCGCCGGCGGTTGAGGAAACGGTCATTGGCACGGCGTATGGCGTCAACTTGCTCGTCGAGCGTGAGCCTGGCCGTGTAACAGTCCAACAGAAACGTGCGCCACTCAGTGGCCGGCCTGTGAAAGTGGGCAATGCCAATGGTGGCAGTTGCAAACTTAGAGCTCTCAGCGTCGTTGGGCACCTCACCCTCAGCGTCACCCTCGTACTCAATGGTGTCGTCGAGTGCCGCGGCCAGGTCCACTCCCACAAACACGGTGAGGTCACTCAGGTCAATGGCTCTGAGCTCGTATGGCCTGAGCCACCGGCGCTGTATGAGCCGGCCAGTCATTTCTTTGGGGTCACACTGGTACTGTGCGTTGAATGGCGCCGGCCCCATTGCCTGACGCTGTTGTATGAGGTCAAGTGCGGTGCGTACCTCGTGCCATAGCACTGGCCCAAACACCTTGCGTGCCCATGACCCCTTGTCAGGTAGTGCCGGCAACACCATGACGTTACCTCTAAAGTGAGGGTCATTGGCCTCAACCTCACCGGCCAAGTCGTACGGATTGACCCTCACACCAACCCAAAACAGGGTTGGGTCAGGCTCGTCGTCTGCCAACCTGGTACTGGCCTTTTGGTAGAAATGGCCCTTGACTGTTTCACGCTGACTGTGCGTGCGTTGGTCCTCAGGTTGGTATATGTCGTCGAGGTACAAACGCTTATAGTGCCCACTGAGCACCTGACCCTTGAGACTCAGTGCCGCAAATGTGGGCTCTTTGAAAATGCGTGTGCGGCCTCGTACGGTCCAACTCTCTTTGCCCCAGTCCTCAGAGCCACGTTGTGGCCCAAACACCCAGTCAATTTCTTCAGTTTCGAGGCTGTCACGTGCCGCCTGGCCAATGCGCTCTGACACACCGTCAACACGAGAAATGAGCCCCTCTCGAGTGTTGGGGTCAATGAGCACGTCATACACAATACCGTTGAGTATGCACGTGGTTGTCTTGGTGTGTCCTGGTGCCGTCAGCAACAGTGACCACAGGCCACGGCGCATTTCTTGAAACGTGAACATGGCCAGGTGTAGGTCATGAGTCTGACGGCCTAAAAGACTTTGCACCACGCAACGGCCAATGACTCTCGACCTCACTGACGACACGTCCTTGACTGCCGCCTTTATCAAACAGCGCCGTGAGTCTCTCAGCCGCGTCACGCTCTCTTGCAAGCTCAACCTGTAGCTCTGCCACTGTGAGCTCGCTGAGGTGGCCGTTGTCACCAGGCACCCCCTTGCCGGCTTGACCAGGTACCGGCGCAATGTCCTTGAGCAAGGTGACCACACGCATGAGCTCACCCACGGTCAGCACGTTTTCATGCCCACGTTTGCGTGCCTTGACCTCGAGCTCGAGCCTCAGCCACCTCTCGAGCTTGATGAGAGCACGGTTGAGCAACTCACCGGCCAAGGTCACGTTGTGTTTGGCGTGGGTGGCCCACTGGTCACGTATGTGTTTGGCAAATGGCGGGTGACGGTCCCAACGTCTGACAGTGTCCTCACAGACTCTCAACCGGCGTGCAATGGCCGCCTGAGACAAGTGACCGGCACCACGTAACGCAATAAACTCGAGGTGTTTGCCCTCAAACTCGTTGACGTCCTCAGGCAATGTGTGTGGCGCTTTTCGTTGGGTTTGACGAGGCACTGGCTGACACCACCCCTGAAATACACAGGCGCGTGCAACCAACTCACCAAATGACACAAACGTCGTGCCAGTGTCAACAGGTTTTTTTCCAACGAGAAACAGCCGGCCTCACCAGGTGCGGGGTTGCGCGGGGTTGCGCTGTCGTCAATACTCGTGAGAGTTGACGCACCAGTGAGCCGGCTGTTTTTTGACAACGGTTTGCAGTGTTCACTCAGGCATGGGTTTGGCCTCAAGACTAAATGCCTCGAGCAAGAGCCGGCCCTTGCCTGAGCGTGTAAACTCATGCTCGTCACGCTTGTTGTGTTCATGCTGTACGAGGTTGGCCTGGTGTCTAAACTCTCTCGTGCAAACAGCATACAGGTTGCGGGTGTCAGGCACCTTGGTGAGTTTGGGTGTCACAGAGGTCAGGGTACGTTTGAGAGCCTCAACGGCCACGTCGAGAGGTACCTTGCGCTCTTGGCTGAGTTTGAGTATGTTGGTGAGCCACGAGTACACCCTGAAACTGGGTGCGCAAGGCTCAAACGGCCTTGCTAGTGTTGTGAGCTCGTCACGGTCAGTTTTTGAAAGTGTTGAGAGACTGCGCACCGCGGCCTCTGTGGTTTCCTCTGAGTCACATGACCCCAACTGAGGTGAGGGTTGGTCAGAGGCACCCTGAGCCGGCGGTGCGCTTTTTTTTACGTAGTCTCTCTCTCTCTCTCCCTCTCTCTCTCCCTCTGTGAGTAACTCTTGGTTGTCACCTTGGGTTGTAACGTCAGGTGACGAATCAGAGTTACACCCGCCGGTTGTAACGTCAGGTTGTAACTTTTGAGCCTCACGGTACCTCTTTTGCCGGCGGTACTCACTGTTGTATTTTCTGTAGTTTGGCACACTTATGACGTTGTTAGCTCTGACCTGTATCATGCCGGCCTTGGCAAAAAGAGCCTTGGCCTCAGCCCACAAATATGGTGTCAAATTGAGGGTTGTTCGCAGTTGTAAATCAGTGTACCCAACACCTCGTGCCGGTTGTATGAGCCCGTCGTCACTGTACGCACCGTCAGTCACGAGGCACAATATGTCACCCCAAATGCCTCTCATGGCCGCACATTTCAGTGGCGTCAAGGCCATAAACATACGCTCTTTGGGTGTGGGGTCACGTCCCTCAGGCTCACGGCCTCTCAGTGCCCCTCTGAGTACCTGGTCAGCAAAAACCTTGTGCCACGTGCGGTGCGACAATTTCTCACCCCCCTCTGTCGTCAACGGTCCCAGTCACCCTCAGGCGCACCGTTGAGCTCGTCATACCGGCGTGCCCAACGCTCTCGTGCGCGGTGCCCTTGTGGGCTCTCAGTAAACTCGTACGGGTCAAGAGCGTTGTTGACCTCGAGTTGGTCAGGCTCGAGCGGTCCTTGGTGAGCCTTGCGGTACGGTCCTGGCCTGAAACCCGCAAACTGGCCGTTGACCACCTCGAGCTCGTCAAGAGCGCCGTCTGAGTCATAACAGAATAGGCGCCGGCCTGGCGGCAACTCACCGGCGGCAACCAGGCGCTCAACCACACCCTCAGCGTCGTTGGTCACCGTAAAGTGTACGGTCCACGGTCCCAAGTCACGTATGACAAGCCTCTCAGGTGAGCTCTCTCGTGACATAATGTCAAACCTTGCCGGTTGTCCCATGTGCAACCCCCTTGCGTTGTCTGCCGGCCTCAACGTCAGCCATGACGGCCTGACCCTTGAGAGCGCGGTCAAGAGCCTCAATACCGGCCACAGCCACAGCGGCCACTTGCACGAGCTCAGCACGGTACTGCAACAGGTCACGCTCGAGCACGGCCTTGCAAGCCTCGCCGGTTTCCTCAGTCAGTATGACAAGCCAGCAGGCGGGGTGGTGGTCCTGTTGACCCCACTTGGCCTCTTGGCGCTCTCTCTCGTTGACCACCTCACCGTACACGTCACTCATGGCCACCACCTCACCAGGTCAATACCCTCAGGTAAGTCGTCCTGGTCAGTCAAGTCGTCCTCATAGTCGTCAAAGAGCAACCCCTTGAGCTCGTACTGAGGGTCAGGGTGGTATTGCTCGTCAAGAGATACCGGCGTGAAAGCGTCCCAGTCGTTGAAAGCCTCACGCTCAGCCTCAATGTGCGCCGTGACCCACTCGTTGTGCCGGTCCCAAATGCGCCTGTGGTGGTGGCCACAAAACCAGTGCCCACAGAGCTCATGAGTGCCCAAGTGGCCACACTGCCGTGGCAACTCACGCCGGCCCGGTGGTGTGACCTCAAAGTCACAGTACCCCTTGTCACCCTCGTCAGCATTGAGAGGTGCCCACAACCAGGGTGGCGTGGGTACCTCATGTGTGTCGTCAGCCGGCATGTGCCAAACCCTCTTGCCTTGACCACAACCTGGTGAAACGGTACCGGCGCCGGCGTCGAGGCCGCCTGTATGGTACATAGTCAGTTGGCTCGAGCCAAAAAGAGGCCACAAATGAGGGTGCAAATGGGTGTATTGCCCCAGTGGCCTCAGCCACCGCCAGGTATGCCAGGTCAGTGTTGTCACGAGCTCGAGCATACGCGGGGTGTGGCAGAAATGTGACCTGGTCATGGTACACGAGAGCCGACAGGTACGGGTTGTGACCCTGAGCCACCCAACGCTCGAACATGGCCCAAAACGAGGCCACAAACCAACCCTGGCACTCGAGCTCAGCAAGCCTCGTGTTGACGTTTTCAGGCACCATGCCACGGTAGTACACGAGCATGGTGTACGGCATACGTATGAGAGGCCGGCACCTCTTGAGCGCCACTTGAGCTCTCATGACTGGTACCTCAGAGGTGGCGTGGTGTACCTCTCAATGGCGTCGTAGTGTTGCCAACATACGTACAGCGTTTGACCACACACCTTGACCTTGAAACCTCGTTGTGCTGAGCGCCGGCACTGCCGCGGGTGGTCCTTGCCGGCGTCACCTCGTGACACATGCCGGCAACACCACTCAACAATAGGCTCGTCACCCTCGCCAGGTACATACACCCAGTCAGGCATTTGGCTCTGTTTTCTCATGGTCCGTGCTCCTATATGTGTCTGTCATGTCCTTGCCAGTCGCAACCTCGAAAACCTGTAATATCTCAATCATGTCCGCGCTCGCCTTACCGTCAGTCGCCCAGGGCTCGTTTATCTGCGCCCCGTCAGGTATCCGCACCCGCGCCTCAAGCGGCCTCTCTGGAAAGTTGACCGCACACCACGACCGCGAGCCGAAATGAAAGCCTGGATATGAACACAAGACCCGTTCGTCGGCAGCGAATATCTCGCCATCACGCAGCCGGTTGTGTCCGACATGGTACTGGTAGCCGTTGTTGCAGAGCCCCGCGTTCAAGCGTTTCCAGTAACAGTTGCCCTGTTCAACTCCCATAGGTTTCAGTAAATCTTTCGCGTTGCGGAGGTCCGCGTAGCTGAGGTCCGCGTTGCGGAGGACCGCGTTGCAGAGGTCCGCGTTGCTGAGGTCCGCGTTGCTGAGGTCCGCGTTGCTGAGGTCCGCGTTGCTGAGGTCCGCGTTGCTGAGGTCCGCGTAGCTGAGGTCCGCGTTGCTGAGGACCGCGTTGCTGAGGTCCGCGTAGCTGAGGTCCGCGTTGCGGAGGACCGCGTTGCGGAGGACCGCGTAGCGGAGGTCCGCGTTGCTAAGCTCCGCGTAGCTGAGGTCCGCGTTGCTGAGGTCCGCGTTGCTGAGGACCGCGTTGCGGAGGTCCGCGTTGCGGAGGACCGCGTTGCGGAGGTCCGCGTTGCGGAGGTCCGCGTTGCGGAGGTCCGCGTTGCTGAGGTCCGCGCGTGTGCCTGTATTATCGCCCATCAGCCATCTAGTATGAGCATCTAATATTGACTTTAGTTTCGAGATTTTCATTGATACCCTCACTTGCAAAAGCCGGCCACAGAGGGTGGCCAGGGCACGACAACCTCAGCCCTTGCCGGCGTGTTGACGGTGCAATGACCGTTGGCGCCTGGCGTGCAAGGCCATATGTTGCGTGCGCTCTGACCAACCACTCTGTCAGCCGGCATTTCAGTTTCACTCGTCACCCCATATAAGCTCGTCAATGCGCTCAGCCAACTCAGCCGTGTACGCCGGCCTGTGCCATATGGCCTTGAGCCGGCGCACAAACGCCACATGCCCCAAGTCTCTGTCATAGTATTGACCCCATGTGAGCTCGAGTGGCTGAGGCTCACCAACCCAGTCAAACTCATGCACGAGTCTCAGGCTCACCTGGTCACCGTCGTCGTACACGGCCAGGCTCGTCATGCTCAAACTCGAGGCCAGGTCAACGCCAACAATATGAGTGAGCCGCGGTTTCTCAGGCCGCCGTGGCCAGCGCCCAAGAGCCAACCCCAACACCCACGGCGCCAGTGGCCCAAGAGGTACGTGCCATACTACCCACAACAGCACCCGCCGGCGGTAGTGTACCAGGTGTATGAGCACCAGGCCGGCGGCAATGACTGACCAGTACAACCACGTGGGTATGCCCATGTCACCACCTCACACTCATAACAGTCACGCCGTACCCAGTGCCAACCCACATGACGCCGGTGACCTTTTCAACAGTCATGCCAAACACATACTGGTCAAGGTCAATGACACTCTGCCGGTCCCACAACAGCCGGCCTCGAGGCAAACAGTTGAGCCGGTATATTTGTGACCCAACAGCAACCATGAGCCACGTTTGGTACCAGTCAACGGCCTCACATTGAGCGCACTTGGGGTGACCTGGTGGCAACCAGGCGGCACCGTCAACCAAACGCGGCCTCACTGGCGTGCTCACGTCAATGACTTGCACACCCTGAGTGCCAGCCGGCACATATGCGTATGGGTACTTGAGCGCCGGCCTCTTGGCCATGTCAGGCACAGTGCAATGGCCCAGTATGGTGACCTGAGGCTCACTCATGCTCGTCACCCAGTGCAGTTGCATGAGGCCGCACTTGCTCATGTACGTGAAATGGCCGCGGTACCTCAGGCACACCAGGCGCCATGCCCTTTACGTCAGCCTCGTCACCGGCCTCAGTCTCAGGCTGACCACCAGGCTCACCATACCCCCTCGTTGGTGTGGCGGGTGCCGGCGTGGCCGGTTGCTCAGCCACCTCACTGACCTCAACAACCTTGCCGCTGAGCACCTCAACCTTGCGCTCTCGCGTGAAAACCTCAGTGACCAATGCCGGCGCCGGCGCCGGTCCCATTTGGCCAATGGTGAGTTTGCCCACAGCGTGCCAACCGGCCAGTTTGAGTGCCGTGTGCATGTCCGACATGGCACCCTCAAGGCCGCTGACCGTGAGAGTTTCGACGACGTGTTTGGTACTTTTCACTGCAACCCCCTTGTGTTGCGGGTGAGCTCGTCACCCTGGTTTATGGTGTCACGTCCTGAGGCTCAGCCTCAGGGTCACCGTTGACCACGTCCTCGTCAGGTACGTCATGCCGGCTTGCCGGCGTGTATGTGGCTCGAGCCGTCTAAGCCTCTCGAGCTCAGGGTGTGTGGCCGGCCACAACGGCGTTTCACGCATGGCCTTGAGCAATGCGTGTTTCAACAACCCTGTCACAATGCACCCCCTTGCCTGGTCATGAGCTCAGCCGGTGCCTCGAGTATTTTGGTGGCTCTCATGAGTTTGAGGTACAAGCTCGAGGTTGGGTGCCGGTGCATTGACCACCAACTGACCTCACGCTCACCATGCTCGAGTGACCACCCCCCCCAACAACCATTGCGGTGCCGGCGCTGACTTGTACCGGCCTTGAAAGCCTTGACACACTCAGCGCACCAACCCGCAATGACAGCCGCGTTTTTGGTGTACTGAAACACATGACCACAAAACGCCACCGCCGGCCTGTCAGGGTGGTCAACACAACTGACTGTCACTTTCACGTCACAACCCCCTGTGTATTTTCAGGTTTCGTTTGTTTGGCCGGCCAGGTATGGTTGCCGGCGCCTGGTCCCTCGAGGGTACGGCCTTGCGTTTCAGCGGTCCTCGAGTTGGTGTGGGCACCTTGAGCTCAAACCCCTCAGAGCATATGTGCTCAAACAGTGCCTTGAGCTCTTGCCTGTGCTCGTCGCCGTCAGGCACCCACAGAGCAAACATGAGGTGTGCCTGGCGGCGGTCAAACGCAACAAACCCGTCGAGCTCGAGCGTGACGGTGCCGGCCTCGAGAGTCACAGGCTTGTCAAATGTCCCAAGCCACTTGTTGACGGCCATGACCTCACCTCGAGCGTGCGGCCTCGGGCTCACGGTTGAGAGCCAAGGCCAACTCTGTGACACGCTCAAACGTGAGCGTAAACGGCGTCAGTTTGTCAGGTATGCCGCCACCCAACTGTTGGTTGGCATTGAGTACCTGAGCCACCAACTCAGTCATGAGCTCACCAATACCCTCAGGTCCGTCAGGCCGTATGTACCTGACACGTTGCCCACAGAGCACCCGCGGTACCTCAATGCACACGTCACTGGGTGAGCGTCCCTCTTGCTCACGGTAGTGTTTGAGGCCAACCTGTAACAGTGCCTCAATCGGGTCAAACGTGCTCTCTCGAGGTGAAATGACGAGAGCACCACCCTCAATGCGTATGTCCTCACGCTGTACTTGGGCCATTGCAACCCCCTCTCTTGGTGTCCTCTGCCGCCTTATTCCACCGCCTGAGTTTCTCAAGCTCTCTCTCGTGTTTCTCTTGCCACTTGCGGTTGAGTTGACGGTCAGCGTACTCACGCTTGAATTGCTCAGCGTACTTGCACGTTTTGAAATGCAACTGTCGTGTGGCACGGTCCAACACAATAACGTTGCCCTTGCGTGACGTGCTCAGTATGACCTCAGCGTTGCAACGCCGGCACCGCGTCAGTTTCTCACCCCAACCGTCAGCCTTGGTCATGACTGGCCCAACCCAAATGGCCCCTTGAGTATGTTGGGGTCAATGGGCATTGGCACCTGACGTGCGGCCTGGTTGAGTCCAATGAGCGCATGTGCCGCGGCCACAAACGCACAAACACCGCCACCGTCACGGCGCATGGCCCACGCGGGACACCCAACACCAACGCACAGAGGTATGGTGGCACCCTGACCACCACCCTCTTGCAATGCCAGTGCGGCCATTGAGAAAAAACAAATGTGTTGCGGCCTCTCCGGCACCACACCTCAAACGGCCACCCTGGTTGTGTCTCTTACCCCTCACTCTCAGAGGTTGGCTCAATGAGCCTGTCAAACGACGTGCGCACCTGTATGCCAGGCGTTGCATACTTGGCCTTGACGTCTGCCGGTATGTCATACGAGGTGTACTTAGTGCCCTTGGCGGTGGCCATAAAGTCACCAACAATGACACGGTGTATGTCACCAACCTCAAACCTGGCCGGCAACGTGGCCTTGACAGCGGCCTTGGCGTGTTTGTCGAGCTCGTCATACCTCTTGCGTGCCTCGTCGAGTTTCTCACGCTCGACGAGCTCAGCGGCCAACTCAGGGTCACTCAGCATGACAATGCCAGGTCCGTGGTCAAGCTCAGGGTTGCACTGCCGGCCACGCCACTCACAACGCCGGCAATGTGACGGGTCAGAGTGAAATGGCGGCACCTCGTCACGCTTGAGGTACTCAACAACCTTTTCACAGTGGCTCAGCACCCACTCAGCCACCTCGAGGTCAAGAGTGACGTCAAACACCTTGAGGCCACCCAAGAGGTTGTCAAGGACAATGAGCCCCTCACTCTCATCAGCGGCCAAGAGGTACCCTTGTATTTGCCACAGGTACCGCTCAGTCCACGGCCACGTGTGCAAGTCCTCGAGGCACCGCACCTGTGCAAAGAAATTGGGGTGCATACTCTTGCACTCATACACAGGCTTGGCGCCGTGCCACCTCAGGCGCCCGTCAATGCGCCCAGTGGCCACGAGGGTGCCGTCACGGCCATTGAGCTCAAACGGCCTCTGACCCTCGACGAGCTCAAAACCAATGTCCTCGAGCAACCGGCCAATGACACGCTCACGCTCGTTGCCAATGGCAAACCTGGCCTTGAGGTCAGGTGACACCGGCGGCCTGGCATCCCAGTGAGTTATGCTGAGCACCTCAGCACGCAAACACTTGTCAAGCGTACCCAGTGTTGGGTTGCGCTTGTGCCACTTGCCGGCGTCCTCTTGGGCCAACCGGCGCCAATATGCCTCACGTGCCTCGAGTATGGCCGCGGCCAGGCTTGGCCTCTCACTCACGCTCTGCAAACTTGGCTCGTTGCTCTGCGGCAAAGTCCTCACCCCCTAACTCGACGAGCTTGTCAACAGCCTCGTCGTACATACTGCGCGGTATGTCAGAAACACCGGCCACCTGAAACTGACTGGGCAACCAGTCATGTACCCACGCTTGCACGTCCTCACTGGCCATACCAACGGCACGGCCAGCGGCATATGCAATGGCCCAAAACCTATTTGCCTGTGGTCCTGAAATGGTGCGTGTGTCAGCCTCACCGTTGGGTGGTGGCGCCTGTGCGGCCTCTTTTTGTTTCTTGCCCTTGTACTCAATGTTGCTCACCTTGGCGCCGTCGAGGCCGCCGGCTTTCAAGTCCTCGATGGTCATGCCTTGCAAGCCGGCCAACCGTGGCACCGCTCTCGAGTACCAGTTGGTTTCCGCGGCCTTGGCCACGTCCCACTCGTCGAGCACACCCTTTTGGTTGGCAAAAAACTCGTCACTCGAGGTGCGTGCCCCAGTTATGAGTGGCAGTTGCACACCCAGTGTGCGTGAGTATGCGCCGGCACGGTACACGTACGTGTACGAGCCGTCAGGGTTGTTTATGCGCTGTACCTGAGGCTCAATGACGACGAGGCCAAGCAACGGCGCAATGCGCTGACAACCCTTTTCCTCGAGGTGGTACACCATTTTGCCGCCGGCGGCCTTGTGTCCAACCCAGTCACCGGCGTACGTGGCCTTTATGAGAGCCGGCTTGAGCATACGCAAGAGCTCAACCATTTTCTCAATCATTTGCACGGTTTTGGCGGGGTCAAGCCGCACCAACGCGGCCATGTGCTCAGGTGACCACAGTTTGTCAGGCACAAACGCGGCCTCAGTTTCAGGCTCTCGTGGCGGCAATACCTCAACCTCAGGCTCAGCCGCCTTGTCTTTTTCAGCCATACAACACCCCTCTCAGTTACGTGGCCAGGCGGCATGTCACCACCTGGCCACAGGTCAATGGCTCAGTGTTTTCTCAATGAGCCGGCGCGTATGCTCACAGAGGTCAACAACAACCGCGGTGAGCACCTTGACAGTACAGTCACCCCACTTGCTCTCGTACCACTGACAGTCAGTACCAAGGCATTGCCGCCAAGTCTCATGAGCTCGTTGCGGCCTGTCAGGTTGGGTGCGGTCAGCGTGTTCAAACAGTGGGCATTTGCGTGTTTCGGCCATGCCTCACCTCACTGAGCCAACAGGCTTGTCGGCACCACGCTCACCACATGCGCTGACCTTGGCGTGCGTCAACCCCTTGACTATGCCATTGATGACAAATGCCGGGCATGTGGTGTCACCTTGGCAGAGGTCAACAACCCTGACGCTGTGCCGCAAGAGGTCAGCCCGTGTGCGCTGAGGGTTGAGCACCTCAACCTCAGGCACCAAGAGCACGTGGTACCTCTTGACCTCGTCAACGTGTTTCGCTTGGCTGTCACAAATGTCACAGACATGTGCCATGTCGCAACCCCCTTGAGGTGTGGTGAGGGTGCCGCCGGCTTTCACAACATGCGTACCAGTGGGTAGTTTCTGACGCACAACTAACTACTCAGCCGGCACGGCACACCCTCACCACGTCAAAACAACTCACACTGCCGTGGCCGTTTTCTTAGGTCCACTAGAGAAACGCCGGCCACCACCAGGTGCAACCCGTCCTCGTGAGCGTGCTGTTTCACCCCCTCGAGCTCACGCGGGTCAAGTGTCAACAACTCAGAGTGACGTGCCCCCCCTCTGCCGTGGTATTTGCCGCCACATATACAGCGGCACTCAGTACCTTTTGCCTCGTGGCACTTAGCGTCACAACGGCCAACACAACCGTCAGAGTTATACAACGCCAGTATGGTTGCCATCCTTATGACTCAATGCCAAGAGCACTGCGCAATGACTTACACTTGGGTACATGACCCAAGAGCACGTCAATGACGTCAGCGGTGTGTTTGGGTTTGTCGTTGCCCTTGCGGCCTTGCAGTTTGCCGGCCAACCTGGTCAACTCTGTGCGTGCCTCGTTGCGACATTTCACACGTACGACTTTGTATAGTGGCTTGCCCATATTCCCCCTCACAGTCAAGAGCTCTCGCCTCAGTTGTCGTCAACCGGCCAGGTGAGCTTGAGCCGGTACCCCCATGTGGCACAGGGTGGCCCACTGGTGCTCAGGTGTCAAGAGGAAAAACAGACAAAAGAGGGTGGCCAATTATTGGCCACCCCCTTGCGGTGGTGTCAGTTGGTGTCAGTTGGTGTCAGTTGGTGTCAGTTGGTGTCAGTTGGTGTCAGTTATGGTGGCCGCCGGCGGTAGTGGTGAAACCGCACTGTGGCCCATGCCAGGCGCACCGTGAGCCCAGTTTGGACAGCGGCCACCCTTGCCTTGAGCCATGAGTGGCTGTATGGCCTCACAACCGGCCTAAAACGGCCTGTTTGTGGCCTCTCTCTCAGAGGCTCTCAGAGGCATTTTCTCAGGTGGCCCCTCACTGTTTCACCTGGTGGCCTCTCTTGAGCCTGGTGGCGCCTGGCGCCTGTGGCCAGTGACCCCCTCAAACAGCCGGCACACACGGCAGTCTGGCCAGGCTGAGTGGCCGTGGCCTCAAATGGGTGTCAGGGTGGCACTGCAAGTGGCAGTGGTCCCAGTGCCGGCGGTACTTGTCGAGCTCACCGTACACACATGCCCACAGGTTGCCGCCGGTGGCATACACCCACAGTTGGTTGAGGTACAAGGCCAGGTCACCCATTTGTGCGCGGGTCAGCCCAGTCGAGTTGCGGCCAATGTCCACACCACGCCACCACGCATGTACTGAGCGTGGGTTGTCAGGCCGGTACACTGACGTGACGCACACCGCTGAGCCAAACTGGTCAAGGACAAAACCGGCGGCCTCGTACACCATTTGAGTCAGCCGTGGTGTGCGACTGCGTAACTCGTCAAACTGCCGGCGCAACTCTTGGCGCCTGGCCGGTGTGTCGTCGAGCTCACCAAACCTGAGTTGCATGTTAGTACCTCAGCCGGCCACGAGGCCGGTTGGTTGGTTGGTTGCACATGCACCTGTATGTTAGTGGCCAGGTGCCGGCTGAGGTTTCATGTCCTCAGGCAACAGGTCAACCCAACTCTCACCCTTGGCCACGAGCTTGTTGAGCATACCAACCAAGAGTGTGAGCGCCACCCGTATGGCGTCGTCGTCGAAACGCTCTGCAATGACGCCAAATGGGCCACCAATGTCAATGACGTCGTCGAGCACGCGGGTGACGGCCTCGAGCTTGAGTTGGCCGGCCTGAGTGTCAGGGTTGGCCTCTTTGATAGCGGCCACCGCAACCTCAGCCGCGGCCATGAGGCCAATGACGAGCGTGGCCAGTGCCTCACCCGTTTGTTTGAGCTCTGTCAGACTGTCAAACGGGTTGCCCCTTATGAGAGCCACCAGTTTGCGCCAGGTGCTCTTGAGCTTGTCGAGGTCAACTGCCGTACTTATGTACGCAATGACTTGCTCGAGCGCCTTTTTGTCAATGCTCACTGTACTCATTAGAAAACCCCCTTGGCTCGTGCGCCTAAAACCACTGCCACAGCGTCGTACGCATGTTGTTTCAACTCTCTCTTTTGCCTGGCGTCAGTTGTAGCCGGCCCCAACCAGTGAGGCAAGCTCTCAAACTCACTCTCAATGCCTCGTTTCATGTCAGCCTTGGTGGCTGACACAATACCACCACTTGCCACCCTGGCCGCCGTCGCGGGGTTGACCTCTTTGAGCTCGAGGTCAAAGTCAGCCGTGAGGCACAACAACAAGCCATATGTCACCCAGTTGGGTGCGCCACCGGCCTTGACATACTTACCTTGAGCTCTGTGTATGGGTTGCTCAATGGCAACGCCACGCACGCGGTACGTTTGCAGAAATGGCCTCAGGTTGAGCCTGAGGTCAAGTACGCTGTCAGCCGTACCCCATGCCAACACCCTGGTTGCCACCACGTTGGTGACGCACCACCCTGGCGTTGGGCCACCGTCAACGCCAATGAGTGCCTCTTGCCCCATAGTCATACCTTTTGAGTGCGCCCACGCTGAAACCAACCCAACGCAAACCACATGGGTGCGCTGAGAGCCTCGAGGTTGCCGTTTTTGACGCACAGTGCCACATACCCCCCAACGAGTATGACGGCCACAATGCTCATGCCTGTACTCACTTTGAGGCCGCTGACCTCGACGTGTGGCGGCATTTTCATGTATGGCGGTACTTTCATGACGCACCTCTCTTTGCCTTGACCTCTTGAGCCTTGAGTGCCGCAATGCTCTCACCATGACGGTTGAGCCGGCTGAAAATAGTTTCATGCTCTCGTGTGTGCATTGCCGCACACTTTTCGAGTGCCGTTGTCATGTCCTTTTTGAGCTCACGCCGGTCACCCTCAAGGTCAGCCTTGAGTTGTTCACGCTGTTTCACCTCAACCTCGAGCAATGCCTTGAGCTTGGTGACACTGCCATTGAGTGAGCCAACAGTGCGCCCAAGAGCAAACCACACCCCCACGGCAACCGTACCACCAAGGGGAACACCAACCGCGGCACCCAGTTTGACGAGCTCTGCCGTGTCCAATGGTCAACCCCCCAGTTTGCCAATGTTATATGGGCTCGAGTCAGCCGCACCAATGCTGAAAGTCTGTTGCTTGTAACGCCGGCGGCTGAGGTAGTCAGTGTATTTGGTGGTGACCCGCCACTGGGTGTTGGCGGGTGTTATGTCAGAGTTGCGGTACAACTCAAATACAAACGTGCCGTCAGCGGCAGTGGTGGTGTCAAATGGGCTCATAACAAACGCGCCCGTTGAGGTGACTGTGGGTATGTTGGTGTACCCTGGCGGCACTACAAGCTCACACTCAATGGTCACGTTGGGCACACCCTGGCCGGTACCCTCTTGCAAGTACCCAACGGCCATGACTCTCATGGGGTTGACTGGGTCACCAGGGTCAAACTCATACCCCAAGAGGCTGTCAGTGACAGCCGTTTGGTACACAAAGAGGCTTTCAGCCGCGGGAAACTGCACGCCACCAGGCACAGTTTCACCGCCAACCAAGAGGGTGTCAGGGTTGTCGGGCTCAGGGTACGTGAAACTGAAAACGCCGGCGCTGTTGGCACGGCCATGAGCAACAACCCAACCGTCACTCGAGCGCACGGTCACAGTGGCCGCCGGCACAGCCGCGTCAGGTGTTTGTGACGTGTCCACACAGACAATGGTGACCGGCACATTGCCAAATATGTCAAAGTCGTCACTGACTTGCCAACGGTCCACAGAGGGTGGCGTGCGCCCTTGTACGGTGTATATGACTGACCGGCACACATAGTCACCTTGTACGCCGGCGCTGTCAGCGTCAATGACCTTGCCCCACAGTCCTGGCCCCAAACTGTCACCGTAGTCAACCCGCCACAGCGTGGCCACACCGTTGACCACTAGGTACGTGCGCATGACGACACTGTCAATTTCAGCCTCGTACAACTCGTATGCGTTGCCCAGTGAGTCAGCCGGCACAACCGGCACGAGGTGTTTGGTGCCAGGTACGTGTATGTGCTGAGCCACGGCCACCGTGAGCACGCACTGGTTGACGACGAGAGCCAAGAGCACTGCCATGACGGCAACACACAACCTCTGTGAGCGTGTCATTTCACACCCCCCATATAATACGAGCCGGCGTCAGCCACGTTGCCTGTGACGCATACCACTGGTTGCCGGCGGCCACTTGGCGGCACAGCCGGCGGTGTGTACTCAATGTATAGGTACGGTTGGTTTGACCCAAAGTCATATGTGTAAAAGTCGAAAAAGTGGTTGCCTGTTGGTTGTGGGCCAGCACATGACTCAATCCTGGTGGTGCCAACTCCCAAGCACAGGTACGCGCCAGTACCCATGTGCGCGGTGACGGTGTCAGCGTTGACCGCAATGTGGTTGTATTGACCCACGCTGACTGGAAACGCCTTGCTGCCAATAAAGACACCGCCGGTGCCGTAGTCACTCGAGTCAATAGGCCAGTCGTCAGCAATGCGTTTGACTGTTATTGACCCAAGAGTCTCACTGTTGCGCCATATAAACACTCTGAGCTCTGCCGTGGTCACAGTACCCTTGAGTCCACTGAGGTCAAACCTCACGCGGCCACGCCAAAAAACAAAATCGGTTTGAGCCGCTGTGTACCTTGCGCCAACTGGTATGGTCCCAAACGATGTGTTGGCGTTTTTTGACCCCCACGTGCCTGAGCAAATGTGCCACCACGTGTAAAAAGGTAAGAACTCAGTGCCTTGACAATATGTGTACCCGTCGTCACCACTGGCGGCAACGTACACTGTGGCCACGTCAGCCTGTGAGGTGCCGCACAACAGGGTCAGGCCAAGGGTCAGCGTCAGAAACAGCACCCTCAGGCTGTGTGGGCAGTATGTGTGGCGGTTGTTGTGCGGCACTCTCATGTTGTCACCTCATGCGTCAGC
>Ga0180438_10001764_pt1 | contig 37499 bp, 33 predicted proteins | sample SS_ome_12_FD_132455 | JGI IMG/M metagenome (GOLD analysis project Ga0180438, IMG submission 132455) | Hypersaline lake sediment archaeal communities from the Salton Sea, California, USA - SS_3_D_2 metaG | ecosystem: Environmental > Aquatic > Non-marine Saline and Alkaline > Hypersaline >... | reverse complement strand
GCTTCCTCTTTGGTAGCCTTCATCGCCGCCTCGGCTGCTTCTTGAGCCCGTTTCGCTGCCTCTTCAGCCCGTGCAGCCGCATCCATGGATGCCTTCAGAGCAGCTTTAGCAGCCTCCTCGGCTGTCTTAGTTGCTTCCCCAGCAGCCAATCTGGCTGCTTCACCTACCTCTTCCGCCCTGGCAGCTGCAGTGACAGCCGCTTCCCTGGCCTCCTCTGCCTTGGCGGCAGCCTCCTCTCCAGCAGCCTTCATAGTCGACTCAGCTGCCTCCCTGCTTGACTGTGACGCTCTCGTAGCGGCTTCAGCAGCCTCCTCGGCCGCTTTGGCCAATGCTTCAGCTCTGCTTATCAGTTGATGCAAGATATGCGCCGCTGACTCGATAGCTTCGTCACCAGCTATATCAGCTTGCTCAGCTCTCTTGCGGGTGTCGTCAGCTACGTCAAAACCGGTGGCCGCTGCCTCTTTGGCATCCCTTCCTGCCTCATCAGCACTTTCGGCAACCGGTCCCGATACTTTCGCCGCTGCCCCAATGGCTTCATCACCAGCTATGTCAGCTAGCTCAGCTTTCCTCCTGAGATCTTCAGCCGCATGGAAGGCAGCTGCGGCTGCTCGTTTGGCCTTTCTCCCTGCATCCTCAGACTCCGCGGCTGTCTCTGCAGTAGGGCTTTTTGCCACTTTGGCGACGGCTTCCTTGGCTGCTTTCGTCCTTTCTTGAGCCTGCTTGCCAGCAGCCTTCGCTGCTTCGATGGCTTTGTCAACGGCATCTTTAGCCAACCTGGCTGTATCTTCAGCCCTTTCGGCAGCCTCCTCAGCCGCGCTGGCAGCAGCAGCCGCAGCTTCCCTCGCTGCGAGCTCTACCTCCTCGGCTTTTGTGGTGGCTTCCTCAGCAGCATATTTGGCACCTCTGGCCGTTTCCTCCGCCTTAAGAGACGCCTCTTCAGCCCTTTCCGCAGCTTCTGCGGCCACCCTTATTGCTTCCTCAGCAGCTTCTCTGGCAGCGGCACTTGCCTCCTCAGCCCTCTTAGCCGCTTCAGCAGCTGCCTTCTCCAATTCCTTCATAGCTGCCTCGGCAGCCTCCCTAGCAGCAACGCTCGCCCCCTCAGCCCTCTTGGCAGCTTCGTCAGCCGCTATTTTGAACGCCTTGGCAGCTTCTACGGCAGCTCTATCTGCCTCCTCGGCCTTCCTGGCTGCTTCCTCAGCTGCTTGTCTGGCCGCCCTGGCTGTTTCCTCGGCTTTAGCTGCTGCTTCAGCAGCTGCCCGAGTAGCTGTCTCGGCAGCCTTTTCCCCAGCCTTACGGGCCTCCTCAGCTCTTTTGGCAGCTTCCCCGGATGCCTGAGTAGCTGCCCCAGCAGCCTCTCTAGCTGCCCTAGCCGCCCCTTCAGCCCTCCTTGCCGCCTCGGCAGCCGCTCTAATATTGTCATCCATCTCGTCGAGAATCTGGGGAAGCGGTTTCTTCATTATTTTCGGTTCTTCCACGTTCCTCCCCTCCTGCTCTTTGGGTGATCCAACATTTTTGTCAACCATTTCGCCCTCCTTCCTATATCATCTCCGACCCATGACGTTCCTACTGGGATGCCCTTTTCTTACCTTGACTGGCTGATTCCTTCTCCTGTGTGAGTCTCTTCTGCGCAGCAGTCGTTCCTTCCATAACCGCTAACTGTAATAACTCAGCCAGTTGCAGAGCATTCCTGGCGATTTGCTCAACCCTGCCTATCGCTTCGGCAGCCACTCTTGCAGCTTCGCTAGCAGCCTTTTCCCCGGCTTTACGGGCTTCTTCTGCCGCCTTTCTAGCATCCTTGGCAGCATCATTAGCTGCCCTAATGCTATCCTCGATCTCATCAAGGATTCGAGGTAGAGGCTCCGTCATTATTTTGGACGCTCTTTTTTCATCATCCATTTCTGTATCTCCTATCCAAACTTTCGCTCTTGCGGCCTCAAATTATATCCGATGTAAGTTCTTAACAGAGACGATGAAGCTTAGACTTCTTTCACTTCGCCCACTTATCCCTGAAGGCGTCAATTTCTTTTACGAATGCATCGGAACCGTGGATGTTGGCGTTCCTAATGACTAGAGCCAGCTCGAGAGCCAAGTCCTCCACTTCAGCGGCTATTTCTCCCGCCTTCCTGGTCGCCTCCGCAGCAGCCTCTTTGGCTATCTTCTCCGCTTCTTCGGCTGCATCATGAGCTTTTTTTGCTGCTTCTGCCAAGGCTTCCCTGGCTTGTCTGGTAGCCTCTTCTGCTGCCTTCTCTGCAGCACGGCGTGCCTCTTCTGAAGATTCGGTTGCCGCTGCCGCTGCCGCCCTCGAGGTCTCAGCGGCTTCCTCAGCTCTTCTCGCTGCCTCAGCCGCCAGACGGATGTTTTCCTCCATGTCGTCCAGAATGCTGGGCAGCGTCTTGGTCAGTATCTTATGCTGCTCCCCTGCATCCGGTTTCGCTGTTGTTGCCATATTTTTTCTCCTTTTTCTAATTTTGGTCCAAACTTACGTCCTAAAGTTCATTTTGCCCTTTCGTGTCAAGCAGGTCAACGAGCTTGCTGCGATAAATTCTAGTTGAAATCACACCCCGCTGTCTCACCATAACGGGCTCTTTCAACTCGGGTATCTCTTTATCCGGCACACTCAGCATATCTACTACCTCCCAGGGCTTACAATGCCACGAATATAACCAGACTGGAAACATCGCTCATGCCCGCTATACCTGTCTTTCCTTAGACACGAATTTTCGCCAGATGTAGGACATTAGCTTCGAGCTAGTGAATTTTTTGTTACTCACGTAGTCCCAGCAAAAAATCCCGACCGCCTTAGTTACCTAGCACCCCTTACCCTCGACAAACCGGTAGTATAATTCTAGTAATTGTCAAGTGTTTTGTAAAGGAGCGTAAAAGAATTTTAGGATGTACCTGGGAATGGCTAACTGGGGGCTGTTTACGACTCACAGCTTGGTGTGGGCGTCCATCGACAAGAATCCCGCAGGGACGGCTAGACAAATAGGTGCTGATTTTTGGCCTGACTGAAAGGACAACTCACAAGATAATTCTTGACCTCGACGAAGCGGCATACATCAGTAGAAGCAAAGTCGGCAGAAATAACACATATAGCATTCACCCCAGTTTAAATTGCCAACTGGCAACATAATCCACTATAATATGCCAATATATTTTCTTTAGGATAGATGAAATCCATTAACTGTCAGAAGGGGTGTAGTCTGAGGCAAATTACCAATTCCGCTCTTCGCCTCGCTGTGATTGCTGTATTTGTTCTCTTGAGTACCATCTTCTTTATTCCTAGTCCTGTCCAAGCGCAGCCAAGCATTTTCCCCAGTTCCCTGCCAGAAGCACAGGAGGATGTTTCTTATACGACAACTCTGGTTGCTGCCCCACTAACATGCCCCTGCACCTGGACAGTAACAAGTGGCTCCCTGCCACCAGGGCTCAATCTGAATGCATCCACAGGGACTATTTCGGGCACTCCCAGTTCAACTGGAACCTATACCTTCTTCGTCACTGTCACTGACACAGTTGGCACTTCGCCCCAGCAAGGATTCTCTATCATTGTTATTTCGCCTCCCATAACCTTCGATACAACCAGCTTGCCCCGGGCAGAGGAAGGCGACGATTACTATGAAAGAATAAGAGTTTCTGGAGGCAAATCCCCGTATAACTGGAGTGTCTCCAGCGGAGCACTGCCTTCGGGACTAGTTTTAGAATCAGGAGAATCAGACAGAGGTGTTATTTCAGGGACGCCCGAGTACGGGACTGCTGGCACTCACAGTTTCACCATTAAGGTCACTGATAGTTCATGGCCACAGCTCTCCGCGCAACATACCTTCAGCATCGTCATCAGAGAAGGCGCCTATGAATCAATTATCACCATCGGACCCAGCTTATCGGCCGGTGAGACGGATGTCTTCGTTGATGGAGATTTTGAAGCTGTTTTGGAAGGCGGCGAGTCTATTAGCTTCAATTTTGACCCGGACACAAGCCAGGTCATAACCATTGACTCCGTTGTACAACACCCAACGGATACTGCTGTCAGGTTTGGAGCCGAAGTGGATAGAATTGTAGTAAGTGAGCTTTCACCCGACGCTTATTTTGACTATTATGCCGAGTATTTTCTCGAATTCGGAATTAATCCATCCCAGATTGCTCAGTTGACAGGCTCCGGCTGGTATAAAGAAGGGTACCAACTGAAGACCAGCGCCCCGGCTGAGATCGAGGACACACCGGGTACACAGTACCGTTTTTCTCATTGGATGCTACCCACTGGTGAAACAAGCAGGAATCAGGATTTGACCCTGACTATCAGCATGCCAGGAGATATCATTGCTAATTACGATACCTATTACTTGCTAACGCTGACCTCCCCTTACGGTGACCCGATGGACAGCACCTGGTTCAAGGCCGGCAGTGAAGCTCGATGGGCTATCGAACCTGAGAGGGTCCCCATGTCCGGCATACTTGGTTTCTTTGGAGGCAGCCTGCAGCCTGTTAATACCAGCGGCACCACGATTATGAATGGCCCCAAGACCATAGCTATAAAATGGGATCCCGACTATGCAAAACCAGCCATCCTCATATCCTTACTGGCCGTGGCAATCGGTCTTGTGGCCTATGCTTTGTATCGCCGTCGGCCATTTGCCCGACCTGAACCGGTCCCCGTTGGCATGACTCCTCCATCTTTACCTTCCCCACAAACTACGGTCGTGATGATAGGAGATGGATCCAAAAGGTCACCTCTTTCCACGAGAGAGCATCTTCTACAGACGCTCGGTGATCTCCTTGAGAGATATGAGGAGGAGATAAAAGCTTCAGTAGAAACAGGGGAACAAAGGCAGATACGAAAAGGCGAAAGCCTTGACGAAGACCGTATGCTGCCGCCATCGCCTACACCCGATGCGCAGGACAATATTGAACCGGAGGGGACATTGTGCACTTTCACCGCAAAAAAACTGCTACGGGCAGTTGTTACCAGCTGGAGACAGACGAAAGTCAAAAATATAACTTTGCCACCGGCTGACAAAAAGGCAGGAGAAGCTCGCCCTGGTTTTGAAATAACTTGGACACGAGACGTCTACAATGAGTGGGAAATTCTGACTTGCTCACTACCTTGGGGGCATAAAGGAACCCATGAAGGCAGCCGGCAAATAGGCTATAGCGTGCTAAACTCAATCACCGAAAGAATTGTCTACAGTCGAGAGGAAGACCTGACACCTCCGACACCACACTTTACTGACGGCATGCCAGCGGTAGAAATAGAAGCTGATGAGGTTATCCCCCCTCAGCAATTACCTTCCGAGACTCTATCATAACGCATCCACCCATACAGAAGACACCCGGCAAAGTATTTGATGAGTGCTATCGATTCTTAATAATTAGCAAGGGGGCTGGATCTAGCGCTTCCCTATCTCCAGGGCTGAAATATCGAACTCCCTCAGACGATATCTGTCTCTCTTACTACTTTAAAAGGCACAAGGTTCTTGTCTTTCTTAAGAGATTCAATTATCCCTTTTCCCCTGACCTGTTGAACTTCAGCTATAGACTCAGGTGTCCAATCGTAAAGACCCTTGCCATTCTTGGTGCCTAAGCAGCCCTTTCTCGCACAATCCACTAATAGCGGCGAGGGGTCGGTCGCACGGCATAAGTCCTTCATCAGATACTCAGATATAGCCAAGAAGACGTCGACACCTCCTAAATCAGCACTTTCGATAGGTCCGGTTATAGGTAGCCGCCGCCCAAAACTCCATTTCACCACATTATCTACATCCTTCATGCTGGCTACACCTTGCTCAACAAGGTAGAGAGCCTCGCGCAGCAGGGCAAACTGTAATCTGTTGCCGATGAACCCCGGCACCTCCTTTTGAACTAGGACGGGTGCTTTACCTATGATAACCATTAACTCAGTGGTCACCTTAGCCACCTTCCCAGCAGTCTTTCGGCCTCGCACAATCTCTACCAAAGGTATCAGATGGGGAGGGTTCCAGAAATGTGTCACTATCACCCTATCTGGCCTCCGAGTAGCTGAGGCGATCTCTGTGATGCTGAGACCCGAGGTGTTGGAGGCGAAAATAGATTCCCTGGGACAAACTGCGTCTAACCTTGAGAATATGTCTTTCTTGATAACCATATCCTCAGCTACCGCCTCGATGACAAAGTGAGCATCCTTGGCAGCCTCCTCCAGGCTCTTAACACCTTTGATCCTGGAGAGGACCAACTGCTCGTCTCCCTTCCTTAGCAAATCGTTCTCCAAACAAGTTTGAAGGTTAGCCTGCAATAGGTTGAAACCACGGTGGAGGCTTTGGTCGGTTCTCCCCCACATGCTAACGTTATAGCCTGACTGGGCACAGAGTTGAGCGATGCCTGGAGCCATTGCACCGGTGCCCAAGATTGAAATGTTACGAATATCCGCTACCTTCATATTAACTCCATCTTTTTTTATGATCTCGAATAAGCCATTCTTGATTCAGGGCCCTACCAGACAGCACCATTCTTATAATCACAACCTCAGAGAATTACTCCTTCGTCCTTAAGTTTGAGAATGTAATCCCAACTGTAGCCATATTCTAAGAGCACCTCCTCAGTATGCTGCCCCAACAAAGGCGGTGGCATCCTTGTTGAAGAAGACATCTCGCTGAAACTAACCGGCGAATTCACCATCCTCAGCTTACCTAGTTCCGAATGTTCCACCTGAATAACAAATTGATTAGCCTCAGTCTGTGGGTCTTCAATAGCGCTCTTGGCAGTGTGCACATAAGCCCAAAACAATCCATATTTATCAAATATTGGTGCCCATTCTTCAGAGCTTTTGGTAGCTATAATCCCTTCGATAACAGAAACAAGTTCACTGCAATTCTCCACTCGCTTCTCGGTGGTTTCAAACCTAGGGTCGTGTTCTAACTGCTCTATACCCAAAGCCGAGCAGAATGACGGCCAAAATCGCTCCGGTTCAACAAGCATGACAAAGATAAACCAACGACCATCCTTGGCTTGATAAATATTGAACATAGGATTGGGCAAATCCTTTCGAGAGACTTGCTTGGCATCCTGATTGGTGAGAAGAGTAGCTTGCATTTGCCAATCGGCTATCCACATCCCTGTGCCCATCAAGGATATGTCTACCCGCTGACCTACGCCACGTTTCTCCCGAGCATAAAGAGCCGCAATAATGCCAGCAGTTAAGTACCCGGTGGTCATATGGTCACCCATCGCAGGACGTTGGAAGGCAGGGGGAGTGCCAGCCTCACCAATGAGGGACATTATGCCTGAGCTAGCCCAGAAGGCCGAGTAATCAAAGCCGGGTTTTTCCCAATTTGGCCCTTTACGTCCATATCCAGTGAGATGAGCATATATAATCTTAGAGTTGACCTGTTTTAACTTCTCATAATCCATTCCTATCTTCTGCAGAGAAGGCTCCTGCAAATTGGAGGCGAAGATATCTGCCTTCTCAACTAACTTATAGGCAATTTCCCTCCCCAGCTCTTTGGATAAGTCTAAACAGATACTACTCTTGCTACGGTTATCCGCAAGCCACCCAATTCCAAGAGGAGAGGAGGGTGGCAACCATCCCAGGCCAGCCCAACCTCGAGTTGGATCGCCGCCCGCAGGATGCTCAATTTTAATAACACTGGCTCCCCAATCGCCCAGAATTTCACAGGCACAGGGCACAACTGCCCAGGTGGACAGTTCAACAACTTTTACACCTTCCAGTGGATCCATTGACTTATCTCCTTCACCATCGGTTCTTTTTTTGGAAAATGCAAACTGCCGCTGTCATGTTGCACATGGCAGCTAACTTGGCAACTTACCAATCAATTACCTCAGACCGCCATTCAGATTCTTTCCACGGACCTGGATTAGGTCAATACTGACTCGGTTTTTCCGATAATCCTAGCATCTGCCTTGCCTGTTTTGGGGTGGCTATCTCCCTGCCCAGTTCCCTGGCGATCCTTAGCACCTTCTCTACTAACTGGGCATTGTCCCTGCAGAGTTCGTGTCGCCGATAGTATACATTGTCCTCCATACCAGTTCGCACGTGGAGTCCCAAGAGTATACCCATGGTGATCATAGGCGCTTGGAGGGAGCCAACACCAAGGACGAAGAAATGAGAAGGCATGGGGGCACTATCCAGCATGTGAAGGAGCTCCTTGGGAGTAGCATATGCACCGCTCTGAAAGCCCATGACAAACTGTATGAGGTAAGGCGGTTTCACCAGTCCCTTCTCAATCAGGTTGTGTACCAGCCACAGCTGACCTGTGTGCCAGACCTCCATCTCTGGCTTCACCCCCTTCTCCTCCATAGCCTTGGCAAACTTTTCGGTTTCACTAAAAGTAGCGGTGGTAGGATGAACCATGTCAATCTCAAAGTCCTTCAGGGCCATCCTTATAACCAGAGGTCCCATGTCCAAGCTGGCTACCTCCGCCGGCGCATATATCGATGCCAAGCGGTCTCCAATAGTAGCACCCGCACCTGAAGTGGTGTTGTTGATGATTATGTCCGGACACTTCTCCCTGATTAGCGCGTCAACCTTTCGGTAGACCGCTACATCGTTGCTGGGCATGGAGAGATTATTGGGGTCCCTGGCGTGTATATGTACCATAGAGGCACCAGCGTTGTAGCAGTCATAGGTCTGTGCGGCCTGCTCCTCAGGCATAACTGGGTGGTTGGGATTGAGCTCCTTACCCGTGAAGCCGCCAGTGATAGCTACCGCGATAATAAGGGGCGGGAAATCCCCCCGCGCTACCCGCTTAAGCCACTCCTGCTGGTTTGTGTAGTTCCAGACTCCCGAAAACTCTTCCATTTTATCCCCCTTCCCTCATTTTATTCTAGCACGACCAAGCCAATTCTGAAATGCTAACCCTCACTACCCCACCTCCTAGCAAGCTCCATGTTCAAGTCTTCGAACTCCTTTTCTATGTTTAACCTACCTTACCAACCAATCGGGGCAAAATAGAGGATGTTAAACAAGGAAACCACTGTGCACCCTTACCATCAATTAACAAGCAGTGTAAAATATGCTTATCAGGACGTATTACAGATGCGAAACAATCTGGTTTCAGGAAAATAGATGATGCTCTGCAGTGCCTGTGTCAAGGAGGTATGACAATTTTCCTCAAAGGAAGTATCTGTTATACCTTTTTTGTTCGCAATGTGCTAAGAATTGTGGAAAGCTATTATCCAATGGGTAGAGGCTACGTGTATAGCACTGCTTAGGTTGAAAGACCAATGGAGGAAGCCAGATGTGACTTTGACAAGACGACCGAAATTGTTAACAAAATCCGTGTGAAGTGCGAAATGCCAGCCTCAGAACGTTGGTGCAGATTTTCAGAGCATGTGGTAACAAAGCAGACAAGGAGATAGGTAAATGGGTCAGAGATTAAAAGGCAAAAATGCGGTGGTAACTGGTTCCAGCCTTGGTATTGGTAAGGCGATAGCCTTAGCCCTGGCTGCTGAAGGAGCGAGTGTGGTGGTTAATAGCTCTGGGTCTAGCCCAGAAGGCCCGGGCACCGATTTGAAGCCACTTAATAATGTGGCGGATGAAATCAAGGCTAAGGGAGGAATGGCTATCGCCAGTTGTGGTTCAGTGGCTGATTTCGCCTATGCCGGGACGCTCATCAAGACTTGTGTGGACAACTTCGGCAGTATTGATATTCTGGTGAACTGTGCTGGCATCGGAGAGGTGGGCACGATAATAGATGTGCCTCCAGAGGTGTGGCAGCATGTGGTCGATGTTCATCTCAATGGAACATTTAATTGCTGTAGACACGCCTGCCCCCTCATGGCACAGCAGAGTAATGGGCGGTTAATAAACGTCGGTTCTCATGCCTTCTTGGGCATCTACGGTGGAACCGGCTATGCTGCGGCAAAGGGAGGAATAATAAGTCTTACCAGGGCTATAGCCAGGGATATGGAAGAGTATGGAGTAACTTGTAATGCCTTATGTCCAGGAGCGAAAACCAGGTTAGCATCAGGGCAGTGGTACGAAGAGTATATTAGGGCGTTGCATGCCAGGGGATTGTTAACCGAAGAGCAAAAAAAGTATGCGCTTAATCCTCCCGACCCTCACTTCGTACCACCACTTATCCTGTACCTTGCAACTGACGAGGCAGCCAATATAACTGGCCAGGTGTTTACAGTTGCCGGTGGACACGTGGGACTGTTCCCGGAGCCAAAGGAGGTGACCCTGATATACAAGAACTATAAAAAGTATGGGCCCTGGACGATTGATGAAATAGCAGAGCTTCTGCCCTCAAAGATCAGTGCGAACCTGGTGAACTCATCGCCAGCGAAGCCATCCGGTGAGGAGTTAGCGTAACAACTATGACCGATTTTGACTCTGTCCGAGTAATAGGAGGTCATTCTGCTACAGAAACCTGCCTTGCCACCGATTTGATGCGGAAATCCAGGGCAAAATGCTCCGAACCTATTCAGGGTCGGTTAATCTGAAGTCAGCTGTCCCGTCGCTCCCTTAGCCTGGCAATCAGGTATAGAAATTCTGAAGTCCTGAAAGCTCAGGCCCCTGCACTCCACCCTGTTTCCCTGCTTCCTGCTATCCCCTGTAAAGAAAACTGCCACCTTGAAAAAGTTACGACGAAGCAACCTGTATACGAGAATGCAAGTTGGAGAACTAGCATTAGCAGGTATAGGCCTCCTAAAAGCTTGCAGGCAGCTCAGTCATGTTATATAATGCCTGAATTATTTTAAGCCTAGAAAGGTTGAGGTACAAAGAGATGAGAAATGAGATGGTAAAAGGAAAGTGGTTTTGTGTGCTGGCAGTAGCGTTGGCAGCCTTGCTTCTCGTTACTGCCTGTGCCTCATCAACGACCCCGCCCACAGGAGAGAAGGTGTTGGAAATTGGCCACCTAGCTCAACTTACTGGCGGCGGCGCCAGCGCTGACCAACCTTGTTTTATGGCCGTCCAGGATTATGTCAGATACTTTAATGAGGAGAGAGGCATTCCCGGGGTAACTATTGAAGTCGTGTGGAGGGACTCGGCAACAGATAACGCCGCCTTCATAAGCGGCTACCGCATACTTGCCGACCGCGGGGTACCACTTATTTACTCAAGTTCAACTAACGGGTTAGAAGCGACCAAGTCACGATTTGAGAAGGACCAGATACCCGCTGTTGCGGGAGGGGCGACGGGGCCGCTGGTTTACCCCCCGGGCTGGGTTTACTGTGCCTGGGCTACGCAGGGCGAGGCAGCTACAGCCGTGTTGGACTATTTTATCGAGAACTGGAATGAGGACAGGCCCCCCAGGTTACAGTTTTTCGTCGTAGACGGTTCCTTCGGTAGAGGTCCGGCAGAGGAAGCCACAATGTACGCTGAAAGTATAGGATTCGAAGTGCTACCACTTGAACTCTGTGGTTATGTGGTAATAGACGCCACTACCCAGTTGCTGAGGATACGAGAGCGTGAGGCAGACCTGGTTTACATTCAGAACATTATTACGGGAGCCGGGCCCATCATGAGGGATGCCGAGAGACTGGGACTCCAAGAGAATATGCATTTTGCTGGCACTGAGTGGAGCGTGGGAGAACCGTTGATTGAGATGGCTCCAGTTAGCGCCGAGGGTTTTCTTGCCTCAAGGGCCATACCCTGGTTCGGGGAGACGGAAATTCCAGGCATAAAGACGATGATAGATAGACAGACGAGGTACCACGGGAAAGCAGAGGAGCGCCCTGAGTATATGGGCGGCTGGGTTTATGGGGCCATAGTATGTGAATCTGTAAAGCTAGCTCTGGACGATGTAGGCTATGAGAACCTCGATGGTCCTGCGGTGAAGAGAGCCCTGGAGAGCATGAAGGACTTCGACGTCGATGGAATGGTGAAAATCACCTTTGGACTGGAAGACCGCAGGGGCACCCGTGACTACGCAGTGTACCAGGTCCAGAGCGGGAAGCTGGTCCGTCTGACCGACTGGCGAGAGGTTCCTATACTTGTGCCACAGATGTGACACAGTATTATCACAGTAAAGAAAGCGCTCATCGCTTGGCATGAAGATGGGATGGAGTCCGTTCCAGTCCCTGCAGATAGAAAATCAATAGAGGGGAGACTAGGATGTCAGAAATGAAGGATTACAGCGGCCCGTTTAAGCCCGACCTGAAGTGGGAGGATTTTTCCAAAGACATCCTTGGTGAGTATGTTAGAGAGGTCAGCAAGATCTACGTATTGATGGGTGGTATCTGGTTCGGATATCTCAGGGAGAGGTTCAGCGCACAGAGAGCAGATGAGTTGCACATGGAATTGTGGGAAACCCTAGGCAACAAGCACGAGTTCAATCGCGCTAGGGCAGCTATGAGTATCTGCGGACGCGATGTCGAATCCTTCCTCAAGTTTGCGCAGATAGACCCTGGCATAGGGATGATCTTCGATATCGATTGTGAGCTAAAGAACAAAATTCACGGCATTTTGACGATCAAGATGTGCACCGCCCTCAGCTTTGCCGAGAGGCATCGGGACACCCAGATACAGGAAAACGGCTGTGGCATAGATGTTTGGGCAATCCCCAAGGTCGTTCGTTCCCTCCATCCCGACATGGTAGCCATCCCCTTGAAGCTGCCGCCTCGAAGGAGCCCTGATGAGCCAGCCTGCATCTGGGAGATTAAGATGGACCCAACACATCCGAGCATTACAAACCCAGAGCTACCGGAATACGCTCTGTGGCGATGGCAAAGACTGAGTGGGACTGGCCATTGTTCCCATAGCCAACCGGCTCCAAGGATAACAGCTATCGAGAAAAAGGATATTACATGGAAGAGATGCAAGACTACAGAGGGCCACTAAGGCGCGACCTGCATGCTAACGTGTCCCTCGCAGCTTTTTCCAAAGACGCCGTCATCAGGATGGCCCTGGAAACAGACAAGCTCCTTCTCTGCTTCGGTGGCTGTTGGAATACTCTTAACAGGAGGATATTCGGCGAAGAAACCGCCATGGATATGGACATGGAGGTTTGGTTGGAGAGGGCCACGCCACAGATAGTTGCCCGGCTCAGAAAGCTGTTTAATATCCAGGGTAATAATGTCTCCTCTTTCCTGAAATTTCTGCAGATTGAGCCGCTGTTTGCTACCAGCGTTGTCGAATACACTCTGGCCACGGACAATCTAGCCACAGTAACCGTCCACCGCTGCCGCGCCCTCGAGTATTTCGAGAGGCACGGCGAGACCGTCTTACAGAAACATGCCTGCGACACCCATGCCTCTGGCTTCGCTAGGAGTGCCTTGAACTTCCACCGCGATCTAAAGGTTCGGCCCCTGAAGCTGCCACCCCGACAAATTACCTTTGGCAAGGCAGGAAGAAATCAACCGCCAATAGCATGCCAGTGGGAGATCAAGCTCGCTACGTGAGCAACTAATATGACGCCGAGATTCAAACCGGTAATAAAAGAGAAAAAGGAGGCAAAAGATGTCAGAGATGAACGACTACAGCAGCCCGTTTAAGCCCGACCTGAAGTGGGAGGACTTTTCCAAGGATTTCCTCATCAAGCTGATGAAGGTTTGGCAGTATGCATGGCTTGAGATGGCTGGGCAGTGGCACACCGCAGTCGAGAAGAGGTTCGGCTTTGAAGCAGCCAGTGAATGCGAGTATGATGCCTGGGTTAACGTGGCCAAGCGCGTTAACCCGAGGTACGCTAAGATAGCGAATATAGAGCTGAATACGGTGCTCGATTCCCTGAAGGCCATGCAGTTGCCGCTGGATAATACCGTAGGCGCGGTGTTCCCTGTCGAGTACGATATCAAAAATGAGAACCATGTCATAGTAACCGTAAGGAGGTGCCCTCCTCTCGAGTACTTTGAGAGGGAAGCTCCCGAGAGGATATATCCGATGTGTCATGTGGCGGCACCGGTGATCGACAATCTATATGCTATCAATCCCAAGGTGAAGGGAACGCCCCTGAAGCTGCCACCCCGGAAAAGTCCGGAGGAGCCAGCCTGCATATGGGAATGGAAGCTGGAGGAGTAGTACTAGCAGGAAAGGTCTCCCGGAGGTGGAGTCGAGACCGAGGCTTTAAGTACTACTGATAGGAAGTCTGCGCAGGGCATTTACGCCCGCATTGTGAGGACGCGCAAAAACTGGAAAGAAAGGTAAGGTTGGGAAATGAAGGCACTTATAATAGGTGGAACAGGATTCACCGGGCCATACATAGTGGACGGACTTCTTGAGAGGGGCTATCAGGTGACTGTGCTGAATCGTGGGGTACACCGAGACGATTTACCGCCTGAGGTAGAGCGTATCCACACTGACCCCCACTGGCTGGAATCCTTAAAGGAGGCCCTTGAGGGCAGGACTTTTGATGTGGTGGTATCAACCTATGGGAGGCTTAGGCATGTGGCAGAGGCCATCAAGGGCCATACCCAGCGTCTGGTCTCGGTTGGAGGAGAAGCAGTCTTCAAGGGGTGGTTAAAGGTTACTGACCCTAACGTATTTCAAAATCAGGAGCCATCACCGATACCGGTACCTGAGGAGGGGTTCCTCGAGGAAATGGGTGTTGACCACTTCGTCGATCGCATGCTTGAGACGGAGCGGCTAATAATGCAGGCTCACAAGGAGGGCCATTACAATGTTACCCATTTTCGCTATGCTATGGGATATGGCCCCCGTCATCTTGCTCCCCCAGAGTGGTGCATAATAAGGCGGATACTGGAGGGAAGGAAGCAGTTCATTCTTCCCCAAGGAGGCCAGGTCATCGTGTGCAAGGGCTATGGTGAAAATGAGGCCCATGCCTTGCTGCTGGCCATCGACGACCCTGATGCCTCGGCGGGACAAATATACAACATAAGCGATGAAACCAAAATGCCCAACCGCGAGTGGGTAAGGGCTGTTGCCGCTGTTATGAACCACGAGTTTGAGTTCGTCGATATGCCCCTGAGCATAGTCCGTCCGGGCTACGGCTATGCTTATCCCTCTGCCCTCACCTATCCTTATCATCAGATAATGGATATAACCAAAGTCAGGGAACAGCTGGCATACCGCGACAAAGTGCCTACGGAGAAGGCAATAGAGAAATCGGTAGAGTGGCTGTTGGAGAACCGGCCTGAACCGGGTGGAGAAGAGGAGAGAAACTTGATGGATCCCTTTGACTACGCCACAGAGGACCGACTCATCCATGTATTGACCAGTACATGGGAACGACTTCGCGATGAAGCTCCTGCCGTTAAATACGATTGGGCCCACCCCTATCCCCATCCCAAGCGTCCCGGAGACCTGAAGTAGTATCTCTGTGATCTGAACAATTGTCAGTCTCATTTACTGCTAGCGCAAGGGAGTTACAATGGTGGAACATGCTATAGAGCAGTTAGTGGAGGGCAAAAGCGTAGAAGAGTAATAACTTTCGTTTTGGTTGGGTCTATTAAAACAGTTTGGACTTATCTCTTTGACAGGGATGGGAGGTAACCCCTGTAGCCTGCTCTTAATTCCAACAAAAACATTTCCCAACAAGCAACTACGCCATAAAGCCTTGGTGTAGTTTTCGCCATTGGCTTGTCAAAGCTAGTTTAAGGAGAACACTCGAGAATCATGAGCATTACGTAAGCACTAGGGCTCCTTCATACCTAAATATTTCCTGAGTACTATAATCGAAATGATAGGAAGGAGGTTTTGTGTCACCAATGTAGTGAACGAGAACAACCCTTTGACAAGGTTGATTTTTGCGCTTAAAATGGATATGCGTTGTGCGGGTGTAACTCAGCGGTAGAGTGCTTGCTTCCCAAGCAAGACGTCGTGGGTTCGAATCCCATCACCCGCTTTTGTTGACACTTCGCAGCCAGCAAAAATATAATTAGAAAATGCGGATAAAGCTAAATAATAAGCAATTATCCGGTTTATCACATCACCTCCCCTTCGAGGTGGTATTGGAAGACCCGAGAGATGTTAAGGGTTTACTGGAAATATTAGGCCATAATATGCCTTGGGATGATATGGGGCTTAATAAATTTGGCGATCCCCTTAGAAAGCCAAACAGAGTAACGTTCTCCGTGGATGCAGTTGACGGCGGGTTTATCTGTGACATTCACCCCGCTTTCGCCTGCTACATTTCTAATCTTTTGACCTCAGAAAAATAAGCTGCGCATTATTTACAAAGTCATGGGCCGTTAGCTCAGTTGGCAGAGCACCTGACTTTTAATCAGGGTGTCCAGGGTTCGAATCCCTGACGGCCTACCAGAACCCGATTTCAAAGCTAATTTCCCCCTCCCAGATAAAAAATCCCCCCGAAACGCAGTTCTTTTGAGCACCTGACTTGTGAAAAAAGGAGGATAGCGTTAATGGCAAAGGAACTTCCATCTCTGGACAGGCTCATCGATAACGACCTCTTATGCTGCACAGCCGAGGGGAAGAGCAGGAAAACAATCGAATGGTACAGAGCGAACCTCAAACGATTCAGCCAGTTCCTCAAGAGGGAGTACCTTGACCATTCAGTAGCGGACATCGGCCCCCCACAAGCGCGCACCTTTATCCTTCACCTTCAGAACGATGTCAGGAGGTGGGAGACAAGTCCCTTTATCAGTGACACGAAGGGACTGTCTCCCCTCACCATACACGGCTATGCCAGGGCCATAAAGGCATTCTGGTCCTGGCTTCTGGATGAAGGCTACATTCCCGAGAACTCCATGGCCAGGCTCAAATGCCCGAGAACGCCACGCAAAATCATCCCCACCTTCAGCACAGACCAGATACAGCGACTCTTGGGCGCACTTGATCCTAGGACTCCCACTGGCTTCAGGGACTATGCCATTATTCTGGTATTTATCGATACCGGCATCAGGTTATCTGAGCTCGTCAACCTCCAGCTGGAGGACGTCGATTTCGGCCAATCCTGCTTTCTGGTCAATGGCAAGGGGAACAAGGAAAGGGTGGTCCCCTTTGGGAGCCAGGTGCGCCGGATTTTATGGAGATACCTCAGCGCCTTCAGACCCGACCCGCCCTCCTCACAGGCGAGCCATTTCTTCCTATCACGCGAGGGTTTTCCCCTGAGGCCAAGAGCAGTGCAGTCAATTATATCCCGCGTGGGCAGAAAGGCGAATGTCTCGGGGATCACGTGCTCGCCACACACCTTCCGCCACACCTTTGCCAGACAATACTTGCTGAATGGCGGTGATGTCTTCTCTCTACAGAGGATCCTCGGCCATACTAGTCTTGAGACAGTGAAGCTTTATGTCAATATGACGTCCCTTGACCTATCCCGGCAGCACAGAAAGTTCCCCCCCGTTGATACCATGGGCCTCTCTGTCACCAGGTCCAGGAGAAGACACCCGTCCGCGGCAGGATCTGCCGGTTCGATATCCGGCTACCCTGCTACCCTGCCCTCCATAGACCGGGGACATTTTCAAGTGTCCCCAAATTTGAATCAAATACCAGAAAATGGTAGAATATAGACCTACAATAAATATAAAAGGAGGTAGACTAGATAGTAAACAAATAACATTACTAATCAGAGTCAAAGGCAACTGAAGTCGACAACGTCTAGGTTGACCGGATTGATCTGATCCGACTCCGACAACGGATAGGCCAGGCGGACATCTGGTAGCTTCTAGTCAAGTTATTAAATGGAAGCTAAGAACCTAGGCGATTTTGTTTTGATTTATGAGAAATTTGCAGCGAGCGAGAACAAGTCCAAGCGCACCATAGAAGATACCACGGCTGCTGTCAGGCAGTTCGACAAGTTCCTCGGCGGCCCTGTCGATGTACGCGACGTACAATCCGAGGATCTCCGGGAATATATAAGGTCACTCCAACAAAGACCGAGATGGACTGATCATCCCACCATCAAACCAAAAGAGACCGGGCTATCGCCCCACTCCATCGCCTCTTATGTCCGAAGCATCAGGTCATTCTTTTCATGGCTCAAGATGGAGGGTTTCATCGATGAAAACCCGATGGAAAGAGTGAAGCCTCCCAAAGCACCTCGCAAAATTGTAGCCACCCTCACAAGGGAGCAAGTCACCCGGCTATTGGAAGCAATTGCCAAGAAAGACAGTAGAGGTTTCAGGGACCAGGCCATAGTTATCACCCTATATGGTACCGGCCTCCGCATCAGCGAGTTGCTACAGCTGAGACTGGAGGACTTGAATTTCGACAGCGGACAGATGAAGGTCATGGGAAAGGGAGGTAAAGAACGCACCGTTTTCATGAGCCCTACCGTCTTCAAGATACTTTTCAAGTATGTGCACCGCTGGAGGACCAAAACCACGACCGACTACGTCTTTATTCATAACAATGGCCAGCCTCTAACGAGGTTCTACGTTGCGCACCGGCTCCAGACATATGCAAGAAAGGCAGGTATCAGCGCCATAAAGTGCTCACCTCACGTCTTCCGTCACAGTTTTTCTGTGGAATACTTACGCAACGGCGCCGATACCTTTACCCTACAGAAGATTCTCGGGCCACTCAACGCTTGAGATGACGCGGCACTATGCCGAAATCTCCGATAGCGACGTCGAAACAAAGCAAAAAACCCTCTCGCCTGCTGAGAAGCTTATGGTGAAGCTGTAAATGCCACGGAACTTTTAGACAAAACTAACAAAGAAGAAGGTAAATTCATGATTAACCGAAAGCTAGCAAATCAGAAATCACGTACCAAATTGCGAACTCAAATGGACTTCAAGGGCATCAATATAGAAACAAAGTTGAAATTAAAGATAATGGCTGCCAATAGAGGCATTCCCCTCTACCAGCTTCTGGATAAAATGGTGGACGAAGCCTTCGAAAAGGAAGGAGACATGCCTTTAAGGCCTGGGCTTTCCAGCAAAATTGCCAAGGAAGTACGAAGACTTCAAGGCTCAGGTGTGAGCTAAGAGTTCACTATGCCAATCAGTGTATTGCAGCGGGAATCAATTATCGCACCTTGAGTTTTCAGAGGTATCAATTCAGGGTTGCTGGCAATGGATCTTGCTATGTGGTAGCCACATCCACGCTGCGTTGCAAAGTCGCAGGTGACATACTATGACACTTTTGCTTAAAATTTGCCTCAAAAATGCGCAATTTACCATCGATAGCCACGTACTTAGGGTAGAAATGCCACAGAAAGGAGCAAAATGCGGCCCATTCCACTGCTTAGACTAATAAGAAAGCCGAGAAAATATCCGATAATGAGGGATGAGTATGGTATATCTGCCAGGCGACAGGCCTTCGGTGCTTTTGATCGTGGCAAAAGACCTGGCGAAGTTGCGCAAATGGCTGAAATCAGCCCCCGGACTGCCTACCGGTACTTTGCAGACTGGAAGAAGCTGCCGCAGAATCTGGAATTAAACTACCGCATAGCCAGAACAGCATTGAAAAATCATCCAGAATTCTCAGCAAAGACGATAAGAGCTGTGGCTAGCCATCTGGATATATCAGAAGCTGAAGTTATAGAGCGGCTGGAAAAACCCTGGGGCCTTAAGCAACTCATGATGGGCAAGTGGCCGAACTACAGGACAGAAAAGCTGAAGAGTGATCGTGAAGCCCGCCTGGAGGCCGCTCTCAAGCTCGTTGTGTTGGTTGAGCAATCTGGAATGACGCTTGAGGAGGCGACTGTGGCAATTGACAGACTTATCGAGGAAGCCACAATACGTGAAGCTGAATAGGGAGGAGTAAAGTGATCACAACGATAACACGGTAAGAAACAGCTGCTTGAATTCTAAGCATCTTTGCCACGCAACCCCTCTTCTATCACCGCAAGAATTTGCCTCACATCTTGGACATGCTTCAAAGCGGTTCTGGGGACGGCACCTGGTTATCAATTGGAATGTCGCTCGAGTCTCGTCTCCCGCTCCAGTTAGCTTCAAAAACCGCCTGATGTAGCGGTTTTCCTGTTTCAGAGACACACTGCCTAAAAAGCAGGTTGTCGGTGATATCAAATAAGTCCTGTATAAAATTCGCTATCCGATGACCTGCCTGAGTACAATACATAGTGTCAAAATACTAAATACTTGCCTGACTCTCATTCAGAACAAATTCAGGCAAGTATTGTGGTTTTTTACTTGCTGGCATAGACCTGCGGTTTCCTAGAGTGGGAGTCCAGGTTCGACTCCCTGGCGGCTCACCAAGTAGCCAATTTAGCTTCAAAATTCGACTCTGATAATCCTCGTTGCCGATTCTATATCTGTATCCTTAGCGACCTCGCATTGACAGCAACAATTATGGTACTTACGGACATCAGTGCCGCGCCAACAGCAGGACTCAGCAATATGCCGAAGCTATATAGCGCTCCTGCTGCCAGAGGAATGGCGATAACATTATAGCCCGTTGCCCAACCCAGGTTTTGCAGCATCTTTTTATAGGTAGCCCGCGCCAGCCCGATTACGGATACCGCATCCATGGGATTGCTCTTTACCAATATGATGTCCGCTGTAGCCGCCGCTACGTCCGTGCCCGCACCAATAGCTATGCCCACATCCGCCTGGGCCAGTGCAGGAGCATCATTCACTCCGTCTCCAGTCATAGCCACGATAATACCCCGGGATTGGACTTCTTTCACCTTCTCGGCTTTCTTATCGGGCAGAACTTCAGCGAAGTACTCATCCAGACCGACTTCGCCGGCAACCCACTCGGCTACCTGTTTGTTGTCACCTGTTATCATCATGCACCTGATGCCCATATCCTTGAGTTTGGAGATTGCCTGTTTGGATTCCGGACGGATAATATCAGCCAGAGCAATAGCTCCTGCGGGTTTTCCATCGACAAGGACAAACACAATTGTCTTGCCCTGTCCGGCCAATTTCTGGATTCTGGTATCGTTAAACTCGATTTTGTTCTCTTGGAGGTAACCTGGGCTTACAACTTTCACATCTCTACCATTCACTTTCCCCTGTGCACCTTTCCCCGGAATTGATTTAAAGTCATCCACGGTGAACTTATCCTCGGCTGAAGAAACAATTCCCTTAGCTATAGGATGTTCAGAGTTACTTTCGACCGAGGCGGCATATTTTAATAGCTCCTGTTCACTTATATCATCATCTAGCATAATAGAATCGGTAACCCCGAACTCACCCCGGGTGAGCGTTCCTGTCTTATCAAACACTATCGCCTGGATTTTCCTTGCCTTTTCGAAATTATTGCGGTTTTTTATCAGCAATCCGTTTTTTGCCGACAGTGCTGTAGAAACGGCAACCACAAGCGGCACCGCCAGGCCCAAAGCGTGGGGACATGTAATGACCATCACAGTGACCATGCGTTCCAGTGAAAAGACGAATTCCCTGTTAAAAACAGTCAGCCACACGATGATGGTTATGATACCGGCGCTGATGGCGATGATTGTCAGCCAGAAGGCAGCACGGTCAGCCAGGTTCTGGCTCCTAGATTTACTCTCCTGAGCTTCCTTAACCATATTTGTCATTTGCGATAGGTAGGACTCTTCGCCCGTCTTTTCAGTTTCTACAGTAATAGAACCTTCACTATTGACGGAACCGCCGATAACCTTGTCGCCAACCTGCTTGGGTACCGGGTTAGATTCCCCTGTAAGCATAGCCTCGTTAACCGATGTTTCTCCCTTAAACACTTTGCCGTCGACTGGTATCTTCTCACCGGGTTTGACCAGGACTCTGTCACCGACTTTGAGTTCATGCAGTGGAACGTCTGTGGTATCACCATCTGAAGCGACTTTATGAGCCTCCGCAGGCATGAGTTGCGCTAACTCCTCCAGCGCCGATGACGCTCCCATGATGGACTTCATCTCCAGCCAGTGCCCCAGCAGCATAATATCAATTAAAGTCGCCAGCTCCCAGAAGAAGACCTTTCCGGTGACTCCAAATACAACGGCGCTGCTGTATATGTAAGCAACGGAAATCGCCAGTCCGATGAGTGTCATCATACCCGGCGACTTTGATTTCAACTCGTCAAACAATCCCTTGATGAAGGGATATCCACCATAGGCAAATATAGCCGTGGACAGCCCCCACAGGACATAAGCATCGCCGGGGAAGGTGACAATGTCTTCAATACCAAAGAACCCCTGAATTAACGGGGATAGTATTAGAACAGGGACAGTGATACCCAGTGATATCCAGAAGCGCCTTCTGAAATCGGCTACCATCATGGCATGGTGGCTCTGCTGGTCATGTCCCTGATGTTCCTGCTTTTGTTGTTTACTTTTTCCCATGTGCCATCAATTAAAACTTACAGAGAATATCGGAACTCCCTGATTCCGACGGACGAGCAAGAAATGTCCAAAGTCCCTCCTCAATGTTAGCTAATGTCAACTCACTTTCCAGTTCGTCAATATGGGTTGCAGTTCGGTATTATAGCTTCCACAGGGCAAAGCTGCATTTTTTCTTTCCTGTGCATGGGCCATCCACGATTACCTCCTGAACTACGCCTCATGGAGTCCACTCAGTGTTGTCGGTACCAGTTCCGAAAGTGCCGGGTGAATATGAATTCCCTGGTATATCTCGTTCACGTGCCCTCCCGATGTAATTGCATTCACCACTTCCTGGATGAGCATCGGCGCATAGGGTCCTACGATATGGAACCCCAGGATCCTTTCACTCTCTTTATCCAGGATAGCTTTGGCGAAACCCTCCTTCTCCATCATGGCTTCTCCTTTGGCAACCGCATAATAACTTGTTATTCCCACCAGAATTTGATGGTCCTGCTTTGCCGCTTGCTCTGACAATCCTACCGAGGCGATTTCAGGATAAGAGTAAACTGCGTGTGGCACGGCGCTACGGTTAATCGTATCTTTATCATCATGGAGCACGTTGCTGATAGCCACTGACGCCTCTCGATTAGCCACATGGGTGAACATCTGCTCGCCGTTGGCATCTCCCACGGCAAATATGCTTTTTTTATTGCTCTCTAAATACTCGTTGACTTTGATAAAGCCCCTTTTGTCCAATTCTAATCCTGTGCTTTCCGTTTTAAGCAAATCAGAGTTAGCCCTCCTGCCTATAGCTACCATGCTTGTCTTCGCGCTAAATTCCGTTCGCTTTCCGCTGCTTGCATCTTCCGACACCACTTTGACACCATCTTTATCCTTGTTTACTTCTACTACCTTGGCATTGAGTGCAATGGTCATCCGCCTTCCCAGTGCCTTGAACAAAGCGTCGGCAATTTCGGGCTCCTCAGACAGAACAAGTCGGTCCGCCATCTCAATGACAGTCACCTTTGTTCCCATGGCCTCGAAAAAATGCGCATACTCTACCCCGATGTATCCACCGCCTATGATTATCATGCTTTCAGGTTTGTCCTTGAGTTCGAGGACGGTCTCGTTAGTAAGAAAATCAACATCTTCCAATCCTTTGATTGGAGGAACAAGAGGCCGGGAGCCGGAAGCGATGAATATCCTATCACCCTTGATCTTCTCAGCATTGACCTCCAGGGTATACTCTTCCACAAAGTGCCCTTCACCTTCGTAGAAGTCAAGGCCCTGCAATTGAGTAATGCCATCCCTGATCTCTTTTTCCTCTTCATCCCTGCTCTTTCTCATTCTGCTCATTATGGCACTGAAGTCGATACCTTCTACCCTCACCTCAATACCCAGTTCTCTGGCTTTCTGCATCTCCATTGCTCTGTCTGCTGCATGGATTAACATCTTGGACGGTATGCATCCGTAGTTGAGACAGGTGCCTCCCAGCCGCGGACCTTTATCTACAAGAGCAACCTTGGCTCCATGAGATAAGGCTTCGTTAACTATGAGCATACCCGAACCAGAACCAATTACAATAATATCGTATTCTTTCATTGCTCCTCCCCTACTTGTTGGAATTGTCTATATTATCTTGTTTCACAGTCAGTATCCCAACTTGTACTATTCCAGACTCTACTTTACATAGCCCATCTTCTAATAGTCCTTAGCGCCCGTTCCAAATCCTCAGCGCTGATTGGAGTAAGCCCTTCGATAGCAGTTTTGAGACGATATCAGACCACAGTGACTACCGCTTGAGCTCGAACCATTCCAAGTTCCTCTAAGTATCTATCCCTTTCTCCAGCAGTCTCGCCTAATCCCGTAATCAATGCTGAGCTAATGTGAAGTTTTATTCGGCTTCCATCTCCTTAACTTCTTCGACACCCTCCGCCAGCCACTTGTCTTCATCACCGGTAAGCACCTGGAGCAGCCTTGAAAATTCGCCGATGTGTTGACGTTCCTCGTTGGCAACATCAATCAGCACCCTTTTAGCCAGAGGGTGATCAGTAGCATCGGCGTGGGCCATGTACAGGTGTACTGCCTCGTGCTCGGCGGCAATATTCAGCCTGATAGCCCTTATTAACTCCCCCTCCGTGAGCTTCCGGTCTGGGATTTTACCACTGAAAGGGTTGACAAATTCTGGCATTATCACACCTCCTATTTTGTGAATTTATTACTCAGACTGGCTGAAACTGGTCCTTGGCAGCCCCGCATACCGGACATACCCAGCTGTCTGGAATGTCCTCAAAGGCTGTGCCTGGCTCTATACCGCCGTCAGGGTCTCCCTGTTCAGGGTCATAAATGTAACCACATACCTGGCATTCGTACTTACTCAAAACAGTAACCTCCTTTCCTAAGACATTCTATAAGCTGGCCTCCTAAGCTCACACTGTAGCCGCCTCTTTCACCGACCAATACGCTCAGGTAGTCTTTATTTCTTTTTCTGACTGCCATAGGCCATGTATGTTACACAGGGCAGCAGCATAAAGGATACCTGACTTGTCAGTCTTCATGGATATGCTTGCCTCGTGGTGAGTATAGATGGAGCTGGTATCTGGCCCTTCCGTTGATTCCCCGTGGGCACAGAAGTCAAAGTGTCCTATTTGATAGGGGAACTTCGCTCCTTCCGGATGGAAATATATGGAAATCCAGCGAATATGATGCTCAGTAGTGTTGGGATGTGCCACTTCTTTGCCCAGACTTGCCTTTACCGGGAACATCTCCCCAGCCTTCACCTGGTCCGGACATTCGATTACCGGGACGTGTTTTTCGGTCTTCCAGTCAGCGGTCTGAAACATTTCTCCAAATGGTTTCATTTTTCTACCTCCCTTATTTCTTTGTAGTTTTTACTCTGGTTTGCCGATTTCTCCAAGTGCTCTATCCAAATATGTTTTCAGGGCTACTGCATTGTTATGTTCTCGGTCCTTAGAGCCGTAGAGTAGAGTCACATCTCCATCCTGTGCCGCCTTCAGGATGGGTTCCCATGCTTCCGGTGCCCTGTTAAGTTCTTCATAGTACCTTTTCTTAAATTCCTGCCACCTCTCGGGCTGACCATGGAACCACCGGCGCAGCTCGGTACTGGGAGCGACCTCTTTTAGCCAACCCTCCACGTTAAGCTCATCCTTTTTGATACCTCGCGGCCACATACGGTCAACCAGAAATGTCTTTTCCTTTCTCTGCCCCTTGTTTTCGTAGACACGCTTAGTATAAATCATACTTCTGTATCAGCCTCCCAGTGCCTGGATAATTGCTTTATTGAATGCAGGCAGGTCTGATGGCTTGCGCGAAGTAATCAGGTTCCCATCTTTCACCACTTCTTCGTCGACCCAATCAGCTCCGGCGTTCTTTAAATCCACTGCCACCGACGGCCACGAGGTCATACGTTTACCCCTCACTATGTCCGCTGAGATGAGCAGTTGTGGTCCGTGGCATACGGCAGCGACCAGTCTCCCGCCCTCATAAGCCCTTATCACCATATCAATCATGGGCTTGTGAAGGCGCATCTTATCGGGAGCATATCCGCCGGGCACGATAATGGCATCGAAATCCTGCGGATTGACTCCGTCAGCGGCGGCATCCGAGACGATTTCCGCCTTATTTCTCTTACCGCGATACTTAGCCCCTGCTTTGCTCCCCACAATCGTGACCTCGGCGCCGGCTTCTTTCATAGCCTGGAGCGGCGATGTGAGCTCATCATCCTCAAAGTCAGCTTCCACAAGTATAGCTATCTTTTTACCTTCAAGTGACAACTCAGCAATCTCCTTCCTTAATGACAGTCTAGCGGAACTCCTCGACCAGAACCTCTGCTCGTGCGGGCTCAATATTTTGCCTCACGAGCGGTCCTTTCCGTAACGCACTCTGCCGTTCTTCGAATGTCGTCCGCTCCTCCCTGTAGATTACTCCCAGGGGTATCTTTTCACCCCATTCCTCGACCTTTGCCCTCACCTGCCGTTTATCCCCCGAATCATAGTTGTCCTCGTCCAGTTTATACACTCGCTCCCTGTACCACTGATAGGTGTTTTTATGATTGAAAGACACACAGGGTTGTAATATGTCAATAAAAGAAAACCCTTTGTGCTGGATCCCTTGCTTAATCAAAGAGGAAAGATGTTCGATATCGCCGGCAAAGCCACGGGCAACAAAACTGGCACCGCCCATTAAGGCAAGACCTACCGGATTCAGTGCCGGGACGGCGCCCTGAGGGGTGGTTTTTGTGACAAAATCTTCATCACTGGTCGGTGATGCCTGACCCTTGGTAAGCCCATATATCTGGTTATCGTGCACCATATAGGTGATATCATGATTGCGGTGCAATGAATGGAGGAAATGGTTGCCTCCTTCAGCGTAGCCATCGCCGTCACCGCCTACGGCAATCACCGTAAGCTCTGGGTTGGCCAGTTTGGCTCCGATTGCTACCGGCAAAGCTCTTCCATGCAGCGAGTTGAATACATTAGCTCTGGAATAGTGAGGCAGCTTTCCAGCCTGGCCGATTCCGGAGACCATCAACAGCTGATGCGGTTTTATATTTAGCTCCGCCAGTGCCTTGTTAACGGCCCGCAGAATGCCAAAATTGCCGCAGCCGGGACACCAGGCTGGCTTCAGTCCAATGAAGTCCTGTGCAGTTACCATGGTGTTATTTCCCCTTTCTTTACTCTTCCGGCTATATACGCCGGTGTAAATGGACGGCCGTCGTATTTCAATATCTTTCCACTGACCTTTATTCCCGTTTCGGTGCGGATAAGACGGGCTAGCTGACCGCTGGCATTACCTTCAACTACATAGCTGGTATGTACCTTTTGCAACGCATCGCTCAGTTCTCGCGCGGGGAAGGGCCATAGCTGGTTTAGCTGCAGCATATTGACCGACATACTCTCTCCCCTCAATACATCAACAGCTTCACGCACCGCTCCATAGGTGGTTCCCCAGCTGATAAGTGTAGTCTCTGCTTTGCTTTCGCCATAGCTTAATGGGGGCTCAGTTTCCTTTCGAAGACCATTGTATTTTCGTAAACGTTTATCCACCTGGCTGGTCCGTATCCCTGCATCCTCTATTAAATGACCCTCCTCACCATGCTCATCGGCATCGGTCGCCACCAGAGCTTCGCTCAAGCCAGGGAAAGCGCGGGGCGAGATTCCCGATTTCGTACTGAGGTGTCTCCGATAATTTTCAGGTTTGCCATGTTTCTTCGCCTCGTAAAGATCTCCGCGGTCTATTTTTATCTTCCTGAAATCAAAAGACTTCACAGTCTGATAGGAAGTCGCAAGGACGTGGTCGGTGAGCACAATCACCGGTATCTGGTACCTCTCCGCAAGGTTGAAGGCTTTAATTATCATATGGAACGCATCTTCTACCGTCGAGGGGGCCAGCACAGCGCGAGGGAAGTCCCCGTGATGGGCGTAGAGTACAAACTGGAGGTCGCCCTGTTCGGTCCGGGTGGGAAGACCAACAGCAGGTCCCGGCCGCTGTGCGTCTACTATTACCACGGGAGTCTCGGTTAAGCCGGCCAGTCCCAATCCCTCGACCATCAGACAAAAACCGCTCCCCGAGGTAGCCGTCATGGCCCGAACACCCGCGTAACCGGCACCGACTACCATATTTACCGCCGATATTTCATCTTCCGGCTGTACCACAATCAGGTCCATATCTTCAGCCTTAGAAGCCATGTACTCCAGTATTGAGCTGGCGGGGGTCATAGGATATCCGGCCATGAACTTACAACCGGCGGTGATAGCACCCAGCGCCAGTGCCTCATTGCCATTAAGCAATAATTTCCCTTTTTCAATGCCCGCCTTCAGATTGATATGGAAGCCATCACGGAAGTTCTCACGGGTGTACTTATGTCCAGCATGTAACGCTTTAACGTTGGCCTCGCTAGCCTGGCTGCCGAAGGTTTCTTTTAGCGGCACCTCGACTATATCTGGCTCATACTCAATCAGCCCCAGGCAGGCCCCCAGGGCAACTGTATTAGCCATAAGCTTATTACCCGTCTCTTTCTCCGCCAGCTCACTTAGAGGCACGCCTAACAGTCCTTTGCCTTGTAATTCCGGCGCCTTCTCCCGGTCGAATATAACTACCCCTCCTTCGACCAGCTCCTTACGGTGAAGATCAATGCTTTCTTGATTAAGAGCCAGCAGCAAGTCAAGGTTTCCATCTATAGCACCAACCTCATTGTCCTTTACTCTAATTCGGAAAAAGTTATGTCCGCCCCTCACCCGGGACTCATAGTCCTGGTCGCTGTAAACATGATACCCCCCACGGGCAAATGTTCTGGCAAGAATGTTCCCAACCGATTGAACTCCCTGACCTGCTTCACCGGCCACCATGAGTTTTGCTTCGACCATGTATACCTCCTTAGAACCGCCTGGCTACCTCAGTTGAAAATGCCCGGCCGACCAGTTCATAGTCTTCTGTTTCCATACGCCATTCACTGGCCCCGGCATTCTCTTCCAGGTGACTAATCTGAATTGCTTTGGGAATGGTAATCACCTGTTTCCTGGCGATGAGCCAGTTCAAATATATCTGGGCCGCCGTCCTGTGATATTTGCCAGCCAGGTGCGCAACAACATCAATCCCCTCGCCCGAATACTCAAACAGTCCTCCGGTAGCGAAAGGACTGTATGCAGTTATGGTTATATGCTCTCGCTCAGCAAACGGCAGCAAATCGCTTTCTATACCTCTCTCAAAGACATTGTATTTCACCTGATTGGAGACGATGCGATATCTGGTAAGTGCCTTCTGTGCCTGCTCCAGTTGCCCGACCGAAAAATTGCTCACGCCGATGAAACGAACAACCTTTTCATCCACCAGTTCTTCCATCGCTCGCATAGTCTCAGCAATAGGCACGTTTCTCGTTGGCCAGTGGAGCTGGTACAGGTCGATGTAGTCCGTACCCAGTCGCTTCAAGCTGCCTTTAGCAGCCTGCAAGACGCTGCTGTAGTGATAGTGCTCCGGTTCCACCTTGGTGGCGATAAAAAGCGCAGTCCGGTCGATATGCTTAATCGCCTGTCCGATAAGCTGTTCAGCATGACCATCTCCGTACATCTCAGCGGTATCGATGTGGGTGAGACCTCTCTCGATGCCGAAAATCAAAGCCTCGATTACCTTATCGTCATCGACCACAGCCGGAGCATATTCATCAGGCGGAGCCACGTTCCAGGTACCCATCCCGATTACCGGAATATCAATATCCGTATGACCGAGTTTTTTAGTATCCATCTATTGCCTTCACATCTATATGAATGAACTCAACCAGTTTCCGACTTCAGACCGTTCATTACATGTTTAACGCCTTCACCAAGTCTGGTCTGGGGAGTGTAAGCTATCAACCTTTCAGCCAGGGAAATATCGCCGAACTCCCGGCGTATATCTCCTTCAGGCCACGGTTTGCGCTCAATCTGAGCTTTCCTGCCGGTGACTTCCCGTATCACGTTAATCAGGTCATTGATACTTGTTTCCAGCCCGGTGCCGATATTGAACACCTTCCCGATACTCTCATCGTTATGCGCTGCCAGTACATGAGCCCGTGCCACGTCCTTCACATAGACGAAGTCCCTTGTCTGGCTGCCATCGCCATAGACGGTCACCGGTCGTCCCTCCATTATGGCCAGGGTATAATGGGCAACTTCATCCAGACTGCTGTCCAAGTTTTCCCGCGGCCCATAGACATTGAAGGGGCGCAAACAGGTGGAGGGAAGGCCATACGCATTCGCAAACGCACTGCAGTAGTGCTCGCCACAAAGTTTGCTGGCCCCATATGGCGTCATGGGAACAGGCAAATCGGCCTCGGACAAGGGCAGCTTCTTGGGTTCACCATAGACTGCCGACGAGGACGTATAAACAAACCTCCTGACACCAGCTTCCCTCGCTGCCATCAATATATTATAGGTTCCCAAGGTGTTGCACCGAAAGTCCAGGTCGGGGTTTTCAATTGAATCCCGGGTTGAAGGTTGTGCCGCCACGTGAAAGACGATATCAATACCTTTCATGGCGCCCCACAATTTGCGCTGGTCAGCTATATCCATCTTGATTAAATGAACTTCCGGAGGCAGGTTTTCTTCCTTTCCTGTGGATAAATCGTCTATCACCACCACCTGCTTGCCACAGTCCAGAATTTCTTCACATAGATGAGATCCGATGAAGCCGGCGCCACCGGTTATAAGCACTCCGCTATAACCATCAAGCATCTTTACTCCTTACACTCGATTGCTTCTTTCAACCTTGTTTCCATTATTTTTTGCTCCAGGCAAGTCATCAAGGGGAATTCTAGACTTTCATGTAGACTCTGTGAGCAGCCAATACTTTTTGACCTTTTTTAGGGTCGTTTTACTATTCAGGACTGGCTTCCGGAGCACTCACCAGCATGACAGGTGTATTTCCCATATGCAGAACCCTATCTGCGACACTGCCAAAAGTCCAACGACTTACGCCCCATCGCCCGTGTGTTGCCATAGCCACCAGACCAGCTTTGCTTTCATCGGCCAGCTTTATAATCTCTTCCGAGACGGTGTTCATCTCTGCCTCTGTGAACTCTGCTTTGGTAACTATCCCCTTTTGCTCCAATTGAGCAGTCACCTTGGCAAGATAATCTTTGGAAGACGCTCTGAAAGACTCCAGTTGTTGGCGTTGGTCACCCTCAATAAACCAGTCTGGTGACAATATTTGAATGACCATAACTTCGGCTTTGAGTTTGGAAGCAAGTCCCTCGACATAGGGAATCACTGCTTCGCCCAGTTTTGAGCCATCCAGTGGAACTAATATTTTATCCAACGCACCTTTCTCACTAACATCAGGGTGGGTACCCTGGGCTCTCACAAGTACAACTGGCCGCTTTGCCAATCTCAGCACCTTGTCCGCCACGCTCCCCAACACCCATCGGCTGATTCCCGAACGTCCATGAGTTGCCATTACAATCAGGTCAGCATTAGTCTTATCTGCATAATCCAGGATTTCCTGGGCAGGATATCCAGCCAGGATTTCTGACGCTATCCTGGCCTCCTTCCCTGGAGCCCCGTTAACATACCTTTCGGCAATGCGTTTATTAGCAGCAGTTATTGCCTGGAGATAGAACTCGGCCATCCGATCATACACTGCAGCAGCCGGTTCGTTTACATATACCAATATTGTTTCAGAGCCTAACCTCCCTGTGAGTTCTGCGGCACAGGGCAGCACAACCTCGGCTGTTTCGGAACCATCCAGCGGGACAAGTATTTTCTCGTACATCCTTTCACTTCCTTTCTTGTTGTTTTGCCTCGGGAGCGTAAAATGACTATCTAAAGTATCTAATAATTGATTAACGACGGGGTATCCGTAACCATACGCAATATTGACTGGAAAAACCCTAATTACCTATTTCCCAATTGCAGGGTGCCCTTTATCTGCCAAATCAAGCAACCTTGTGCCGGCTAAAATCATGCACACCTGAGCAAGCAGCTAATGAAACACCATTACTCAAAGAAAGCAATGTAACAATAGGTTTGATTTCTTTGATTTCAGCCATTAGAGAGCCTTGAAGTTTGAATAATGACAAAGCCCGAAAAAGATTCCTTCTGTCTACCTCTTGCATACACCAGATAGCAGACAGGCTAGCAAAGAGCCAAATCGGGCTACAATAAAACAAAATCCCGCTTGCATCAGGACGAGACAATTACCAAGAGGCTAGGAGCAGGCAGCTATTCCTTACCGGTTACAACCTTTCCCTCAGTTCCACCCCAGGTCTGCATATCGGCTACAAAAACGCCTGCCAGTTCAGGCTCCCTCCTTTCATTCAGCATACACATCAAGCACCACAGCAAACGCCTATCTGATCTACCCTCAGGACCGGGACAGCCTCTGCACCTCCCAAGAATCTTCAATATTGCTGGTTTCTTACCATCTTGCATTGCCCACCACCTTCGCATGCTTTATACTATCAATGGTAGACCGTCACGGTGGGGCGGACTATCCGTAAAGCTACGCAATATCAACCATTTGCCCCGCAATATATAAAAGTCTTCCCTCTGAGCTTCTCCGGTCTGAAAGGGATAATCGGCTATTTCCTACCTTCTCCTCAATTCCCAACTCATTCCGGCCTCTTTGGGCAAAATGATATTCATATCTTTCATCTGTGCAACATCAATAGAGCTAGCATTATGTTGACACCAGCCCAGGTGTGTTAGAATTATGATACTCATAAACACTCGTCCATAGCGGGTAACTGGCGCCATAATGGCCCATTGGGAGGTGCGACATGGCCGTGAGTAAGAACAAATGTAATCAGCACAACGAAAAGAAAAGCATCAGAGGGACGACTTCAGCGTCGACTAAGAAGACAGTATCAGCGCAGAAAGAACCTTTGCGCATTATCGGCATCGGCGCTTCCGCCGGTGGGCTGGAAGCCTTTCAGCAATTCTTCAGCCACATGCCGCCGGACAGCAGCATGGCTTTTGTCATCGTACAGCACCTGGACCCTTCCCGACATAGCTCTGTGCCTGACATTTTGACCCGTTACACCAGCATGCCAATACGAGAGGCTACCGATGGCATGAAGGTAGAGCCAGACTCCGTCTACCTGATACCACCCAACAAGAGCATGGGGATAAAGAACGGTGCACTGTACCTCCAGGAGCCGGCGCAATCCCCAGCGTTAAAGCTGCCGGTAGATTTCTTCTTCCGTTCCCTGGCCATGGAAAAGGGATCCGATGCTATTTGCATCATACTCTCGGGGACAGGTACCGATGGTACACTCGGCCTGAGGGCTATCAAAACGGAACTGGGGACAGTTTTTGTCCAGGACCCCAAATCGGCGAAGTATGATGGCATGCCGCGCAGCGCTGTTGATACCGGACTGGCCGATTTTGTGTTGTCGCCGGAACAGATGCCCCAGCAGCTTATCAAGTTTGTCCACCACTCAGCTATCAATGGCGCCAAGATCGACGCCTCTGCGGAGGAAGAGAAGGAGCCACTTCAGCAGATTTTTTCTACTATGCGCGCCAGGACCGGCCACGATTTTTCCTGTTACAAGCAGACCACTATCCGCCGGCGGCTGGAGCGGCGGATGAGCGTCAACCAGATTGGCGACATCGCCGATTATGCACTCTTGCTCAGAGAAAACGAGGTAGAGGTGAAGGCCCTGCTGAAGGACATTCTGATAAGCGTTACCAGCTTTTTCCGTGACCCTGAAGCTTTCGACGCCCTGAAGGACAGTCTGAAGAGGCAGATGGAAAAGAAGGCTGATGGTGAAGTCGTGCGCATCTGGGTGCCCGGCTGCGCTACCGGAGAAGAGGCCTACTCAGTGGCCATAATCGTTTCAGAATGTCTCGATGAGCTGGAAAAACACGCGCCAGTACAGATGTATGCCACCGATATTGGCACCGATGCTCTGTTCGCAGCCCGGACGGGCAGCTATCCGACCAACATCGCCGCCGACGTTACACCGGAAAGGTTAAGGCGCTTCTTTATCAAGGAATCAAACGCCTACCGCATCAGGAAAGAGCTGAGGGAGATGGTGGTCTTCGCACCCCAGAACTTCATCAAGGACCCGCCTTTCTCCAGAATGGACCTCATCTGCTGCCGCAACCTTCTTATCTACCTGGAAAGCGATGCCCAGAAGATGATGTTTCCCTTGCTGCACTACGCTCTGAAACCCGGCGGACTTCTATTCCTCGGGCCATCCGAGACCATAGGCAGCGCTACCGACCTGTTCAGCTTGCTGGACAGGAAATGGAAAATATACCAGTGCCGTGAAGCGGTAGTCCACGCGGAGAGACTGAAATTTCCCCCAGCATTTGCACCAGCAATACAAGAGCGCTGGGCAACCGATGAACCGACAAAAGCGATGAATGAAATCAGGATACCGGAGCTCGCCGAGAAGATATTTATGGACGACTATGCTCCCACCTTTGCCGTGATTGATGAGAAATACCGACTGGTCTATGTCCGCGGAAGGACCGGAAAGTACCTGCAGATCGCTTCCGGTCAGCCGAGCCTGAGCATCCTGGAGATGGCGAGGGAAGACCTTAGGACCGAGCTTGCCTCGGCGGTATACCGCGCCATTTCCGACAGGAAGAAGATTGTCCTTGAAGGGGTGCGCGTTAAATACAACAGCGGCTTTCAAGTCATAAATCTCACAGTGGCTCCTCTTTCCGATTACAGGATGCCGCCGGGACTGCTAATAGTGGTCTTTCAGGAGGTAGAGGAGGTCACTGCTAAGGCAAAGACAAGACCCGCTGCCAGGAGCCGTAAACAGGTTGCCGAACTGGAGGAAGAGCTAAAGTTCAGCAAGGAGAACCTCCAGACCACAATCGAAGAACTGGAGGCGACCAACGAAGAGCTTAAGTCCGCCAACGAGGAGCTACAGTCCAATAACGAGGAACTGCAAAACGCAAATGAAGAGCTGGACACTTCTCGGGAAGAGCTGCAGTCGCTTAACACAGAACTGACAACTGTGAACGCCGAGCTTCAAGACAAGAACGAGCAACTGACCAGGGCTAACGATGACCTGAGGAACTTTCTAAACCGTACTGATATCGCCATAATCTTCCTGGACAGTGAGCTCAAAATCAGGAGCTTCACGCCGGCAAGCACTGACGTGTTTAACCTGAGGGATATCGACGTAGGCCGTCCTCTTGATGATATCACCTCCCGCCTGGACCATGATAACCTGGCTGATGATGCCCGTGAGGTACTCCGGACACTCAAAGCGAAAGAAATAGAAGTACAGCGCAAAGACAGTCACTGGTACAACATGCGTATTCTGCCCTACCTTACTACCCATAACCAGATCAGCGGCCTGGTGATGAGCTTTCTGGATATAGACAAACAGAAAAAGGCAGCAGATGAGCTGGCTGGTGCTAATCGGAGACTTGAAGAGGCTCTGAGTGATACCGAAGAAGCAGAAGAGCGTTTCCGTATCATGGCAAATAGCACTCCTCTCATTATCTGGGTTACTGACGCAGACGGCAGGATACAGTTCATCAACCGTGCTTACTCTGACTTCTTTGGCGTCAACCTGCGAGAAGTCCAGGAATCCGGCTGGCAGCCGCTGGTACATCCGGAAGACTCTGAAACTTATATCAACGAGTATATAACAGCCAACCGGGAGTTCATTCCATTCCACGCCGAGGCACGTGTCCGTCATGCCGACGGCACGTGGCGCTGGGTGGAGTCACAAGGACAGCCTCGGGTTTCACCTTCCGGGGAATTCCTCGGCATAGCAGGCAGCAGCCTGGACATCACAGAACGCAAGAAAGCCCAAGATGCTGTTAGAGAGGAAAGGGACAGACTGCTGGCCCTGGTGAACAGTACCGAGGACGAAATCTGGTTTGCTGATATACATGGCAATTTCATCCTGCAGAATGACGCCGCACGCCGTGAGTTCAAAATGGACCACGTTAGCACGGTCAATATTGAGAAGCTGGCAAAGGGTATCGAAGTATATCGACCCGATGGCAGCCGGCGACCTGCCGAAGATACCCCGGCCCTGCGTGCGCTGAAAGGTGTAACTATCAGTAACGAGGAGGAAATCATACGAACCCCAGTACGCGGCGAGCTTCGGCATCGACAGCTAAATGCCTCTCCGGTGAGAGACGTCAATGGCAACATCATGGGGTCCGTTACGGTGGTGCGCGATATCACGGAGCTCAAAAATATGGAAGAAAGAATTCACAAGCTTCTGGAGGAACGAAGCAGGGAACTGGAATACTCTCAATTTAATTTTGCATTACTGGTCAGGACCATAGCCGAAGGGGTTATCGTGGTGGATAATCAGGGATGCATACTGTTTGGCAACCCGGCTGCCGCAGCTGTTCTCAACATACCCGAAAAGGAGCTTCCAGGGTATCACTTCGGGATCCCGGTATCTCTAGGAATTACCGAGGTTGAAATCCCAGTCGGACAAAGGGTAAAAATTATAGAACTTGACTCGGTTGAAGTCAACTGGGATGGGCAACAGGGACATCTGGCTACCATGAGGGATATCACACAGCAGAAACGGACTGCTGAAATTATAAGGACGCTATCACAACGTCTGGTGGAAGCTCAGGAAAAGGAACGCCGAGAAATCGGGCACGAGCTACACGATGAGGTCGGGGGCGCCCTGACTGCTGTCAAGATAGCACTCGGCAGGGCAAAAAAGAAGCTCGGAGAGAAGTCGGCATCAGAGCTGAATAGAGTGGATGAAATCCTTAGTGAAACGATGGATACGGTCAGCATGCTCTCCCAGAATATGCGACCGGACATACTCAGCGATTTCGGGCTCGCGGAAGCACTGAAATGGCACTTTGAGCGCTATACCGGGCAGACTGGAATAAAGGTCCACTTTAGACAGAAGTTGGATGCCGAAAAATACTCCGCAACTATCGAGGTTACTGCCTACCGGATAATACAGGAGGCACTGACCAATGTAGTACGTTATGCCGGGGTCAAGGAAGTTACTGTGGATGTCCACAGCGATTCGGAAAAGCTCTACATTAGGGTTGAAGACCACGGTCGTGGGTTTGATCCTCAGCAATTAGAGGAGGGATTAAGTGGTATCACGGGAATGCAGGACAGGGCGTTTCTGTTGGGTGGTGAGTTATTTGTTGATTCCTCTCCCGGCAGAGGAACATGTGTCAGTTTTGAGCTGCCCCTGAGACACGGTTAGAAAGCGTTCTTTTTGGCGAAAATTCAGTAAGCTTACGGATGGCTCAAAAAAGAACCGCCTATTATTATTGACAGAATGGTTAAAATAGTGCTGGCAGATGATCACGGCCTGGCCAGAGTATATGTAAAAGACTTGCTCAGTGACGAACAAGATTTAGAAATCATTGGTGAAGCAAGTGACGGGGTCGAGGCTGTCGAGCTAACCGCCAGGCTGAAGCCGGATATCCTGGTTACCGACTTCAAGATGCCACGCTTGAATGGAATAGAGGTAACTACCCGCATCAGACAGCTGTCCCCCGATACCCGCGTCATTATACTTTCCCTGTATGGTGACAAGGCATATGTGGATTCTGCACTTAAGGCCGGGGCGCAAGCCTATGTGCTCAAGAAATTCAGTGCCGATGGGTTAACGGATGCCATACGAGCTGTGGTTGCCGGGAAGAATTATCTCAGCCCGTCAATATCGGGAAATACCACAGGCTTTTCTGAATCATAGTATGGCTTAACTTTAATCTGGCGCGGCAATCCCACTTTCCTCTCCCCTGGAGGGAGATGACCAAGGTGAGGGGGATTTACACCCCCAAATACTAAATCCTAAATCCAAATACTACAATTCCTCTCTGTTTTGTGCTTTGGTCATTGGTGTTTCGATATTGTTTAGTATTCGGGATTTCGTGCTTGGGGTTTTCCCGAGATTGCTTCGGCTGGCTCCGCCATCCTCGCAATGACAAGGGGGTTCCTCGTATAGACCGAGGGAATATCTTATTGCGAGCCCCGACTTGTCGGGGCGTG
>Ga0180438_10001763_pt1 | contig 37507 bp, 53 predicted proteins | sample SS_ome_12_FD_132455 | JGI IMG/M metagenome (GOLD analysis project Ga0180438, IMG submission 132455) | Hypersaline lake sediment archaeal communities from the Salton Sea, California, USA - SS_3_D_2 metaG | ecosystem: Environmental > Aquatic > Non-marine Saline and Alkaline > Hypersaline >... | reverse complement strand
GGTTTCGGTTATACCTTACCACAGAGATCAGATTCCCGCAAGAGGGAAATTTCCCCGTTACTATATAGAGTGCCTTTTCCCATAAAAACTTTCTAAATGCAACAGAAGATGTATTATCAGACGTTAAAAGAGTACATATCGAAAAAAGATATCTTATCATCTAGGTAGTCTAAATATAGGGGTATTTTTTCTGTAAATCATCAGGAAGTTCAGGGACGGGCAGCCAAGCAACAAAATCCTTGAACTAACGAACCATTGCTCAATCATATGTTTTGTCCCAAGATTCCATCATCAACCTAACTTCACCATAAAATTGTGCGAGGCTTCTAGAATCCGTTGGGTCGGTACCCTTCATCATTCCCCGTATTATAGATAGGAACTTCCCACTAGGGTCTGCAACAAGTAAAGCCTCTATCTGTTGGATGCGACTTTTGCAACAATCACACCTATCTTCTTCCTTATCTTCTACGGGTTTATCTTTGACTTTCCAGTAGCCACGTTTGTCAGTTGTTAGGTAAGGAACCTTTCCTCTATGGTCAGGTCGTATGGGTCTCCACCATTTCACTCCATATTCTCCATAGCTTTCCTCATCTCCATCAAAGCGTGCCCAATAGAATTTGGTGTATCCATCATCTCCGATATTTCGTATGAAACAAGCATAGTCACGGTTAACAGAACGTATGCGTTGATCTTCCTTATAGATAACCTCTACATATTGAAAGAGAGGAGGCATCTTTTTTTTGGTGCTTATCCATCCATATGGGTTCATTCTTCTTTCCTCACTGCTGTAAATCCTGACTTGCAACGTCGTTCCACTTCATCAGCCTTCTTGTGTCTCATTAAATACTTGGGGTCAAAGTCTGTATGTTGGGGTGACCACCACCACACCATGTATGTTCTGTTCGGATACCATAGACTTTGATCGGAAGGAGGGTATATTATATAGGAGACATCATAATACTTAGCGCATCTGTCCCACTTAGCGATTCCCTCATCATTCGGGAGGTGGTAGGGTTCAGTCAGTATAAATAAAGGAAAAGACTCACCTTTACGTCTCCACTGTGTAGTATGGTCAAATCCATCTGGATGGCTTCCATAGCTTCCACCTCGTTTATGTTTCAAACCCTGGATGCTGAAGTTGTTTCCAGAACGAATGAGTCCCGTTTCATCCATGAAATTAATGTATCGCATTGAAATAAGGGCAGCTTCCTTGCCATAATGCGTAGCTGATGAGTGATAATAACCCTTGTTTTCGTAGTGTTCGGGTTTGTCTTTGCACTCCATGCTTACCCATCCACTACCGTCCTGTTCAGTGTAAAAGCTTGTTATTCGTGGCATTAGAGAATTTCCTCTTTTTTAAGCTTGGCACCTTTAGCTGGTATTCCCCTGTATTGCAGATAGGTTTCTTCTGAGATGATTGCCATCTCTTTTATCTTTCCGCTCTTTAATACAGCAGCTACTTGGTAGAAATCACGGGCAATGTCTCTCACCCATTTGATGACCTTATCAGCCTCGGATATGTATATTTTTCCGACATTTTTGACCGCTTCCTCTGCTTCATGTACGATTTTCTTACATTGGTCTGCATTGTTCTTGTGAGAATTCTGCACATCTACTAGGAGGCCCTTTGACTGATTGCGAATCTCCTCGATTGACTTGACGTACTTGTCTGCTGCAACTCCGATCTTCTTTTCCTGGTCCTTCAAACGCCTCTTTATGTCCGCCACATCTTTCTTCTGCTTCTCTGCTGTTTTTGTTATCAGAGAGATAGCATCATCGAGTCTTTTCTGGTAATTGTACTCACGTTGTCTAAGCTCAATGATCACGCCAGACAGCGTATTCATCCGTTTGCTCAGAACAATGAGAGTCCCTGCCATGGTTAAAGTGGAAAGAGAGAGTATGACCTCTAGCATCTGGTTACCTCCTGGAGTTGTTGAAGTGTACGAATGTTTCGTACGATCCAGTCAGCTTTCTCATGCGTGATCTTGAGTTTGATCATGAGCATTGGAGCCGCTAGACGTCCAAAGTTGGCGTACATTTCGTGTATGACATTGGCTTCGTTCTCCGAAAGCCAATAGTTTTTGTCTTGTTTCTTCATTCATTTCCTCGAACATCACCTCAATGATGATCTCTAAAAGTTTACGCTTCTCGTCGGCGTTGTAGTCATTGAGTATGTTGCCCCATCTCGTCATTGGCACTCTCCCTTTTTTGCTTTATGTGTTTGTCTATGGCCTTTTGCGCAGCAGACTGAAAACGATCGTTGCGATCCCTTTCGAACGCAAAGTAGGGAAAGTATTGAGCGTCGGCATTTTCCTTTTCAACCTTCTTGCTTGGATACCCGACGAAGAAACCACCATTTTTCTTTCTAATGTACTTACAACCATTGAGGTGAAGTCCCCATTCAGGAATGAAAAAATTCACCAATGCAACCACTGAAGATCGCTCGTCACCCGTTGGATAATAACTCGTTATCTCAAGCATTTTTCACCTCATGTTATCTGTAGGATAGGATATCTCGAAAGGAAATTTATAGCAACGAAAAAACCATTGCTATATAGAAACGATATTTATAGACAAAAAAAACCATTAAATACTATCTTGAATGCAAGAGAACAGGCATCGCTAGCCCCCGTTAAGGGCACTGTCTCTTAGATTAAAGCTGTATGGGCGTCTCGCAAGCGCCAATTAAGAGGAAACATGACAGAAACAGAAAACGCTAACGTAGATCAGGAAGTCGTTAATCCTGCTGTAGAAGAAGTTTCCCAGGCGCAAGATCAAGCGGTTGGGCAAGAAGGGAATCCAGGTCAAGAACAGGTCGGCCAACCTGAGAATGACAAGGAATACAACTTCAAGCAAATCCGTGAGAACAATGCGCGATTACAGGCACAACTTGAGCAAGAACGTCGAGAACGTGAGCAGCTTCAGCAGATGGTTGAACAGAAGTTTGCCGATCAACTCAAACCTCAAGCAGAGGAAGAAGTTGACGAGCTAGCAGATGTTGCCGAGGACGACTGGCTGACTCGAAAGCATGCGGAAAAACTTGCCGAAAGGCGAGCACGAGAGATCGTGAAAAACATGCTGGCTGAGGAAAACCAGAAACGTGCAATCCAGGAGCTACCCAATCGTTTAAAGACTGAACATGCTGATTTTGAGTCTGTGGTCACTAAGGAAAATGTGGAATATTTAAAGGCTAACAAGCCTTATATTGCTGCAACCTTGGCGGCTACGAAAGACCCATACGCGCAAGCTTTAGCGGCCTATGATGCAATCAAGGCTTTTTGTCCGACTGCTCAGATGAAAGAGGAGGAGGATAGGATGGCTCAAAATGCTCAAAAGCCCGGGACACTCGGTGCTGCTCAGGCGCCTTCACCACTCACCGAGGCAAAAGCCTTGGAAAGGGGATTAACCCCTGAGATGAAGGCAAAGTATCATAAAGAAATGATCGCAGCCATGAGAGGTAGTTAGCCCCAACCTAAGGGGATAACTATATGAGTATCACAACTACGGGTGTTTTACCGGCTCCGGTACAACAATCGTTCTCGTATAAGTTGCTTTCCGTTCCAGTACCTTACATGATCCACAAGATCCCTGCGATGCTTAAGCAAATGCCTCGCAATGGGGGTACTACTCTACGGATGAGACGTTATAATCCTCTGAATACTGCTACAGTTCCGCTGGGCAACTCAGGGATTCAGCCGCCTCCACAGCAGCTAACGGCTGTAAATATCGATGCTGAGATGGATTTCTACGGCACCTATATTTACTTGAACGAACAAGTAACTCTACAAAACCAAGACCCTGTGCTTAATGAAGCATCTCAGCGTCTTGGGGTCTCACTACGTCAAACAGAAGATGAGTTGACTCGCGATATGCTCGCATCGTCTGCTTCCTTCGTGAACGGCGTTAACGGGACTAACGGCGATAATCCGACAGATTTGGCTCGTGAAGATATTGATGATATCATCCGCGTGCTTCTCTCTAACAATGCTTACAGCATCGCTGATGGCATCGAAGGGGAAGATCGTTTCGGTACATCACCAGTAAGAGACGCCTTCTTTGCGCTAGGAAACACAAACCTTATCGGCGACCTTGACAGAGTCACAGGTTTCATCGCTAAGATTCAGTATCCTAACCAAGATCGCACTCTTCGACCTGAATACGGTTCTGTTTCGAACCTCCGATTCTTACTCTCAAGCATCGGAAGCTTAACCCAAAACGCATCGCTTAACGGCGCTGACGTCTACAACATTTTCTGTTGTGGTTTGGAGGCTTTCTGCTGCATCGAGCAAGACGGCTATTCTTCACAGTTTATTTATAGACCACCTATCTATGACGGTCCTTTGGCCCTCAACGCTAGCGTGGGATACAAATTTGCTGAAGTACCTCGTATCACCAACGATGCGTGGGTCATTAACTACCGCGTAACACTATCAGTATAAGGAGGATTGACAAATGCCTGATTTTCAATTAGTAGCATCTGGTTCCTTCACAAGTGATGGGAACGCAAAGAACATTCCACTTCGCTCTGACTTCGATTTCTTCGAAACAGAGAATCACACTCAAATGGCGACTACCCAGGCTACTGGCCGTGGTGTTGTCTTCAATTGGAGACGTGGTTATGCAGCAGATTCCGCTTGGATGGTATCCAAGGAAGACGCCGCTAACACTGTGACTTATGAAGTGGTCACAAGCGGTGGATTTACTCGCGTAGATACATCAGTACAGGCTCCCGAAGCTGCACAAGCAACTTCAGGAACCGACGTTACAGCAGCAGACCCTGCGGTTGTTACCGTTACAGCTCACGGATACTCCACTGGAGATCGCGTAAGAATGTACGGTACGACTGCAATGCTTCAGATTGCAGGAATGGAATTCCATGTCACTCGTGTGGATGCGAACTCCTTCCAGCTTACATATCTGGACGCTTCTGGTTTTGCCGCCGCAGCGACAGCCGGATTTGCTCGTCGAATCCCAAATAACCCTATTTATGCGCCAGCTAAGAATTACATCACTGCGATCACACAAGCTGATCCAATGGTTGTAACTCTTTCACTGACTCATAACTTGGCTGTTGGCGACAAAGTGCGTCTGCATGTTTCTTCCGATTTCGGAATGACTCAAGCAGATGGCCTTGTTGGTGAAGTGACAGCCGTCAGCACAGCGAATAACACAATCACCCTAGGTGACATTGATTCGTCTGCGTTTGACGCGTTTGCTTTCCCAACATCTGCCGTTGCAGCTGGTGGGGTAACCCACGCTCACATCGTTCCTTTTGGAACAGTGGCAAACGGTGTTGACCAAGCATTGGACAACCAAGCGCAGATTATCATGCAGCTAGCCGCAGGTGCTGATAGTCCAGCAGGGTCTAACAATGACGTCATCTACTGGAGAGCATGGAAAGCCGGATTCGTTAACAACGAGTAGGTTTAGGAGGGTGGGGACGTCATGTCCCCTCCCGTTTCTACCAAATCGGTAGAAATTGGTAGGAAACTTGTAATAAGGAGCAAAACATGTCAGTCGAAGTAATTTCATCCACAGGGGTAGCGCACACAAAGAAGCGCGTATCTCCTGATGAGATTGAAAAAATGCGCAAAGACGCAAACAAAATGGTCAAAGGCGTATTCCGTTGCCATGAGCCAAGAGGTGGATCAGTGACTCTCGTATGGAGAGAGTATAAAGGTGATCCCATGAGACGCTGGACGTTTCAAGATGGCCAAGAGTATGAGATCCCTAAGGGTCTTGCAAAACACCTAAACTCAAATTGCAAATACTACAAGCATTCGCACATCTTGGGTCCAGACGGAAACCCCTTGGTTGACCAGAAAGGGAAAGAAGTCAGCCGAATGAACTTTGAATCTTTGGAGTTTTACGGATGACAATCTACCAGCCAAGCTTTTTCAAGCTTAGCGACGCGGATTATATCCCTAAACGTCGTGAGATTTCCGACGTTACTAATGCTTTAAATGCAGAAGTGACCACGACGGAAGACCACGGATATGCAGTGGGGCAGTTGGTAAGACTGCACGTGGACAAACGGTATGGAATGGAGCTTAACACAGTCAAAGCGACGGTCCTTACAGTACCAACAGCGACAACGTTCACCACTGATTTAGATACTACCCCGTTGGCAGCTTATGTGACGCCAACCTACAGCGATGGGAACGGATTTACTCAGTCACACGTCGTCCCAATCGATGGAGTTTTAGACAACGTGGCCACTTAAGGAGGCAAAATGAGTACATTGGCAAGAATACGCAAAAAGGTAAGGCGACTGACTGCGACGCCCGATGTGATTCAGCTTCCTGATTCAGAAATTGATGAGTACATCGACACCTTCTACGAACAAGACTTTCCGGCTCATCTCAAGCTTTTCTCTCTGCATAAAGTCTATTCCTTCTTTACAGAGCCGAACGAAGACAAGTACCAACTACCCGTAAACATCTACGGTTCCATCAATCCACCAATTTACATTGCTGGATACCAAAGCTACTACGATCAGGATCGAGAGAGTTTCTACAGAGTGTACCCCTTCATTGCCTACGATGAAGATGTGTCAACAGGAGACGGTTCAGCTGGTCCTTACACCTTTACTCTGACTAACACGCCGGTTCTCAAAAGGGAGTTTTCAGTATCCGCAGTGGATACTAACGGGGATACAATCACTCTCCAAGACGACGGAAGTGGGAATTTAACGCTTCCTGGGGACGCAACAGACCGTGGAGATATCAACTATGTCACAGGAGCTGTAACAGTCACTGACTGGAGCAATACAATCCCCACAACTAGCACCATCAACGCGCAGTATTTCCCTTACGTGGCAGCAAGACCCCTTGCGTGTCTCTTCTACGACAATGAGTTCGTTTTGCGCCCTGTTCCTGATAAGTCATACAAGGTCGAGGTGGAAGTCTACCAAAGACCCTCTCAGCTTCTAGACGCGGAGACTGATGAGCCAGACATTCAGCAGTGGTGGCAGTTCATCGCGTTTGGGGCAGCCTTAAAGATTTTGGAAGATAGACAAGACACTGAGACCATCGAGACTCTGATGCCACGCTTCGATGAGCAGAAGCAGCTTGTCTTACACAGGACGATTGTGCAGCAGACACCAGAGAGAACACCAACGATTTACTCAGAGCAATCGAGCTCGTTTTTCGGTGATAACCAAAGGCAGAGGTTTTAATGGGATACAATCCAAATGTGCCACAGCCTAATGACTTCGTGAGCCAGTCGCAAAAAGATATCCTGCAAAACTACCAGGAGATTGCGTCTCAGTTCATGCAAGATCACGTCATGATCGATCAAGAGGATATGAACCGTGGTAAGCACAAGAAAGTCACCTACAACGAGCAAGGATCAGACCCCACAACGATCGCTGATGAGATTGCTCTCTACACTAAGGATGTCTCAGGTCAGCCCGAGTATTTTGTCGCACCTGAGAGTGCCGGAACCGTATACCGCATTTCAAAAAGCGGCGACCTTCAGCCTGGACTCAAAGTGGAAGCGTCCGTGACATGGGACCTACAAGGAAACATCATCGAAGAAGATGCCCCTACAGAGGAAGACCCAGATCGCAAGAGACCCCTTCAGTTCAACGTCACCTCAGTGGTTCCTAACGAAGCATTGATTAATGGAGTTAATTTAGCCGACAACTGGACAGTTAACTTTACAAACGCCATTTCAACTACAGATTACTATTGGGTGCTTGGTTGGAACCTGGGTCCTACTATTCCAAGTTTGTTTCAAACTAGACCCGTTGTGTTTCACCCAACTAACAACGCAGCCTATGCATCCTCAGTAACAGCTAATTCAATTAGCATTACCGGATACCAATTAAACGACAACGTGACACCAAAGAGATCGCTAGGTAGAGGGTGGAGACTAAATTTAATCGTATATACGAGGAGTTAAGATGACATACAACCCAGACATTCCTCAGCCAAATGACGACATGTCATTGTCACAAGGTGACCTTCTCACGAACTTCACCGATCTGAACAACGTCTATGGAGTCAATGGCGATCACGTAGCCTTTGATGCTGCAGCAGATCGAGGAAAACACAACAAGACAACCTTTCCCTCTCTAGGAGCAGCGCCAGTTGATGGGTCCAACCTGACTCCTGCTGAGGAAGCCTATATACCGAACACAGAAGAAAACGACATGGCACTGTTCTCTTTGGAGGACAACAACGAGACCGAGCTTTTCTACCGCAAAGAGTCCAATGGCACAGTCAACCAAATGACAAAAGATAATGAGCTATTTATTCGCGCTCATCCCGTATTTGCCCTTAACTGGAGAGATCCATCACCTAACTCAAACACAGGAGCCGGAACCTACAACTTCACGGTGAGTAACAGCTTTAACTTTGACTCAGCCAACTCAAGAAGACTCACCTCAGGAAGGGCACGTTATGAATTTAGATTCACTGACCCAGTGTTGGACTCGGCTGGTAATCCAACTAATAATTATTTGTGGACAATCAGCGGCTTTGACTCCTCATCTAATCCGGTTGTTGGATTTGTTGATGAGACATCTACCTATGGAACATCTGTAGGCAACAACTTTATCCGCGTTGTCTTTAAGAACCAGAATGGAACGAGATTGTCCCAGCTGACTGCGGGATCAATCGTGTGTTGGAGATTTCAATAATGCCTAAATACTCTCCTACAACCATCGCTTATCAAGAGAGCGGGCTGATCCGAGATCGGCAGGCTTACGTCACGCCAAACGATGCTTTCGTTGAGCTTGATAATGCCTACGTTTGGAGAGGGATCACCAAGAGACGATTGGGTTATGAACTTCTTGGAAGACTGAGACGAAATCTAACAACGTTCAGCTACTTTGACACAGGAGCATCTCCTTGGTCCTTCAATCTGTTGACCATCAGTGGAAGAGTTTCGAATGTTGACATCTCCGGAGCACCTACCCTAGTCGTTACCACTCCGGTGGCGCATGGTCTATCTAACGGCGATGACGTGGTTTTTACAGGTGTTGGGGGTACAACTCAGCTCAACGGAAACACTTACACAATCGCCAATGTGACAGCGACTACCTTTGAGGTAACCCAAGCCGGACCAGGTGCCTACACTAGCGGCGGTTTCTGGATGTCAGACCGTGCTTTGGCAGATGAACCCAATGCTGACATCGAATGCGGATCGGTAGTGATTGTTTTGGACCCAGGTGGAGGGAACGAGGAAACTCTCACTGACCAGGGTGATGGCACCATGACTAGCACAGGTCCAGCCACTGGAACGATCAACTATGTGACAGGGGCCATTACCATTACTCATACGTTGGGAGCGGGCGTAGCCACCACAGTGTCTTATGCTTACCATCCCTGCTTGCCTTGCATGGGAGTGACCCAGAGGGAGCTCAATGCAATTAACGCTGAAGACACGATCTTTTTCGATCAGAAGTACGCCTATCAGTTTTCAGCTAGCACATTCGATGAGTTTCTTCCAGCTACAGGAATCAGCTGGAATAGCGACAACACGCAGTTTTTCTGGTGGACAAACTACTGGAACGTCAATCAAAACAAGCTTTTCTGGGTGACCAATTTCAATGCTGGAGCAGGAGGTGATCCGATCCGTTACACAGACGGGACGACCTGGACCAGCTTTTTACCGGCTCTTGATGGGGGCGCAACAACCTTCCTGCAACAAGCTTTAATGCTTATCCCCTATCGAGGCCGTCTCGTTGCGTTAAACACCTTTGAAGGTGCTACCCTAGCAGCTGCCACTCAAAACCCAAATAGAGCCCGTTGGAGCCAGAATGGGGACCCCACAGATCAGACCAACGGATGGAGGAGTGATGTACAAGGACGAGGAGGATTTGTCGACGCCCCAACAAACGAACATATTGTTAGTGCGGGATTTATCCGCGATACCCTCATCGTGTTTTTTGAAAGGTCAACTTGGAAGCTGCGATACACAGGCAATGAGATTCTTCCTTTTGTCTGGGAGAGAATTAATATTGAGCTTGGTGCGGAATCTACCTTTTCAATCGTTCGATTTGACAAAGGAATCTTGGCCGTTGGTGATAAGGCCATTGTCACCTGTGATGGAAACTACGTAGAGAGAATCGATCAGGCAATCCGTGATGAGGTATTCAAGATTCACAATGGCGATGATGGTGTAAAACGGGTACATGGAGTCCGGAATTTCTTCGAGCAGCTGGTTTATTGGGTATTTCCGTCAGCTGATGAAGACCCTATCTACCCGAATCGTGTGCTGATCTACAACTATGACAATCAGACTTGGGCGTTTTTCCGAGATAGTTTTACCGCATTGGGCACTTTCCAACGAACATCAGATGTGAGATGGTCAGACTTGGCAGGATTTAGCTGGCAAGAGTATATGAAAGCATGGAACGCCGGACGACAGCAAAGCCAGTTCCCTCTGATTGTTGGGGGAAATCAGCAAGGATTTATCCAGATTTTCAATCAGAAGGTGGGTAGCGATGCATCCTTACACATTACAGCTATCGCCACGGGCACCCCTCCTACCATTACTTCTCCTGATCATAATCTCGTTAACGGTGATATTGTGGAGATCAATGGGATCGTAGGGACAACGAGCAGCTTGAACGGATTTAGGTACCGTGTAGTCAATGTGACACAAAACACCTTTCAGATTCAGCAGAAGCCAAGATTCACGATTACGGCCATTAATACGGCCACTAATCAGGTTACGGCCACAGGAAACAACCTAAACGCTGGCGATCTCGTGCAGTTTGAAAATGTGGGGGGAACCGTTGAACTCAACGGACGAACCGGAACCGTTCTTGTGGGTGGCAACACTTTTACTGTCGACATCGACATGTCTGGAATGACAGCGTTTACAGCAGGGGGAACCGCAGAGAATTGCAATGGAATCTTTAACGATGTGGTGGTTGCGGGTGGTTCTACCTATCTTGGATGTGGAGAGATTAGAGTCGTTTCCAACTTCGTGATTCGTTCGAAGAAATTTAACATGCTAAATCAAGGGAGGAAGACCCAACTTGGATACATGGACTTCTTGGTTGATGTTACTTCTAATGGCCAAATTAGTGTTCCTCTCTATGTGGATTACAATGAATCACAAAGAGTAAATCCACGTAGCGGTGACTCTTTCTTCAACTGGGGCATCAATACGAAGCCTCAGGACAATTCCACCGAGAACCAGGAAAAAGAGTGGCACAGATTCTACTGCCCAGTGGAAGCACAGTTCATCCAGTATGAGCTCACACTTGACGAATCTCAGATGATTTCCAAGGAGATTCAAGAGAGCGGATTCAATCTAAATGCTGCGATCATGTGGCATGAGAAAGGAGCGAGGTTGGTACAATGACAAGTTTTTTACCTCCAGATTCCATTAACTCCTTCGTTCCAAACGACCTCATCATCCCCACAAACTTTGATGAGGCAAACCTTGTGCTTACGGATTATTTCCGTCAGACAGTGGATGCTCTCAATGACAAAGAGATCGCGCAGTACAGCACAACTGAGCTTGTGACTGGGCAAAAGTGGTTCATTCCTGGAGACCCGAACCAATACCGTTTCACCTATCGCAAGGTAATCGATTTTGGTGCTCTTCCAAATGCGGCAACGAAGTCAGTCGCGCATGGAATTACCACGACCAACACGACCATTTTTACCAGGATCTTTGCCACAGCAACAGACCCTGCAGCATCAACCGTTAACCAAGCGATTCCCATCCCTTATGTGGACCCGAACACCTTGGCAAATGGCATTGAAATCAATGTAGATGCGACCAACGTGAATATAACAACGGCGGCCAACTACACCGCCTATACAACAACCTACGTCGTTCTGGAGTATATCCAGAATGCACCATAACCAAGGGGGCTGATATGGCTTTTGATTTGATGGATTGGCTCGTCGGGCATAGCCCCGAGAAGAAGCAATTTGAAACACTCACCGGGCAACAGCAAGACTTTCAGAACATGATTCTGAACATGTTAGGAGGTCCTACCGGAATGGGATTTGATTTCCTTCAGCAAATTCTGTCTGGAGATGAAGACGCGTTTAAAGATTTCGAGGCGCCAATCAAGCGTCAGTTTGAGCAGGAAGTAGTTCCTGGTATCGCTGAGCGTTTTGCTGGCATGGGAACAGGAGGCGCGCAAAACTCATCTGCTATGCAACAAACCATGGGACGAGCAGGAACAGAGTTGTCTCAAAATTTAGCGCAGCTACGTTCTGGGCTGAAAATGGGTGCTTTGCAGCAGCTACAAGGATTAATGCAACCTGGCATGCAGTCCGCGTTTGAAAACGTCTACGATCCTGGTTCTTACGGTATCGTTGGAGGAATGTTACAAGGTGCTGGTGAAGGTGCAGGACAAGCAGCTGGAAAAGCTGGAATGCAATACTTTTTAGGTTAGGAGGAAAACGATGGTACAGATTCTACCACGCTTTGACCCAGGCGGTGAAATTGGGAAAGCTTTTGGCTCTGGACTCGGTCAGGGGGTTAGCAAAGAATATGACCGTCAACGCCTTCTGCAGGGGTTAAATTCTCTTAGCAATATCAAGCAAGAGGACCTGCAAAAGATGTCGTTCCCGGATCAGATGCAGACGCTCATGCGTCCATTTGTGGGGCTTCCAGGTGGTGAGATGATGATCACCGAAATGATGCCTAAGTGGATGGAGTATCTCCAGAACATGGCCGACATCGCTCCTGAGGATCTTTCTGATCCATCGAATGATGCACCAGCTGATTACACAGATGAGCAAAAGAGCCTGTGGTCTGCTACAGACAAGATTAATGAGGTGACAGGTGGTTCACAGCCTCCTAATCATCCTGAAGATGTCACTGAGGAAGTGAAAGAAACGGTCTATGGAAATGATCCTGAGCCGTTAACAAAAGTGGGTCCAAGCCGTCAGGGACTGCCTAACAACATGCCCGGACAGGTTCGTGAGATGGCTGCTGTGTTTCCTGAAATCAGAGCGATGGCACTGAGAGGTAATCCACAGGGTCTTTCCTTTGATGAGAAGCTGAAGTATACCAACCAGCTCACTCAAAGACGCGTGCCCAAAGATCAAGCGATCCGTCGTGTAGAGGATCTTAGCAACTACCTGCAACAGCAGGCGGGAGCATTCCAGGACATACAAAACAAGGTGACGGAAGAAGCACAGTCAATCTACGGTGGAACACCTTACTACTCGATGTTTCAACGTCAGATGCAAGCAGAAGCAGATAAGCAGGTCGATGAGGGTTTGATGGAGCCAAACAGTGTGATCAACGCTGCTAGGCAAAAAGCCAAGAACCTTGAGACTGTCATCAACAATGCACGGTCTGCTAAGGGTCGTCCAGTCTTTGAGATTGGAGTGGAAGACCGGCAAAAAGGATCAGCTAACTGGGTCGCCCCTTTGATTAAGAATGGGGAAATACAGACAGCAACTGAACTTTTGATGAAGAGTGACATCCCTCTTAAAGATGGAACGTCTGTACCTGGTCCGGACTGGGGTCCAGTTCGAGCAACTGAGATTGTGCAGAGTCAGTTGAAAGGATCGGATGTGATTCCACGTACCATCAAGTTTGCTGAGTCACTTCCAGACATGAGAGTGGGAACCTTTGCACAAGATCCATTTGGAGGCGCAACACGCAGGAAGAAGGTAGCTAACCGAGGAATGCAACAGCTTGAGGATTACATCGTCAATGACCTGCAACCTCAAGATAGCTTGGTCCTTTTGAGAGCCTACGCCAAAGAAAAGGGTGTGGAAGAAGATGAGTTCCGCACTGTTTTGGAAAAGGCAAAGCAACGTCGAGGAGACGAGTTTAGCGAGTATCAGAATTGGGAGGAGAGCACACTTCTTCCTTATGACGTCAAGCCAAGTCTCTACGAGGTGTTTACTGGTAAGAGAAAATGGTCTGACTTTTGGCAGGGGAAAAAATAATGGGATTCATTGAAGAAGCCGTCAGGTACGGATATCAAGCAGAAGAAATCTTAAAGATGATTGCGTCTCACAACCCGCAATTCAAAGAGAAGGTGGATGAAGCCGTCAAGTATGGCTACACCCCCACTTCGATCCTCCGTGATATGGCGAGATTCTTCAAAGGAACAAGAGGGGAAAAGACTGCTAAGGTGATGGGAATCAACCCGAAGTGGTCAAGGAATCTCGCGTTCAGTGAGGATCTTGATCCCGCTACTGTCATCCCCGAGCAGATGCAACCAGACGATGCAGGACGTAGCTTTCGCGATACTCTTGGAAATGTAGCAGGCGCAGGAGCGGGAGCAGCCATAGGATTTGCAACGGGAGGCCCTGCGGGTGCCGTAGGTGGCGCAACGGCTGGGTCAGAGATGTATCAGAAGCTTGTGGATAAGTATCGCCAACAAGGGCGCTCTATGAGCTTTGGTGACTTTGTCAAAACACTTGCTTCAGCTGCTGCAAAAGGAACAGCTACCGGATTCTCCGCCAAGTTTTTGATGGACGTTCTGAAGAACCTTACCTCTGAACCCTCTGAACAGGTTGAAGGGGAAGTCGTTCAAGAAGAAGGAGTTGCACCTGTTACCCCAACTCAAGAGGGTGCAGAGCAAGAAGTTCCTCCTAGCATGCCCGAAGAAAAAATCGAAGATGTGGTAGGCGCTGATAGCTATGAGATTTTTAGGGAAAGAGGCATTGAGCGCATCATTGATAGCTTTGCTACACAGATCACTCCTGAGCAAGGGCGACGTGGATTAAGGAATCTCTTCGGTGCGCAATACGTCAAAGACATTGAAAGAGAGACCAAGAAGCCGATAGAGAAAGTCTTATCTGAAGCGTTTGAGTTTGCTAAGCAGAAAGGAGGAGGTGGAGGACGCTCCTCGTTTGTCGATCAAGCCATGGAAGGGATAGAATTTAGCAGTCTGCCACGTCCAGTGCAAAATCGTGTCCGCATGATTAACCAGCAGATCGAAAGACTAGAGAAGAAAGGGGTGCCCTATGACAGCAAGCGCATACAAAAACTGCTCAAAAAAAGAGACAAGTTCATCCAAGGTGAGGGACTCAATGTAGCTGAAGAAGAAGAGGTAAGATTTGAGAAAGCGTATGGTAAGTCGGATGAACAAACCACGATGCAACCAGAACAAAGTGAGGTGTTTACAGAGATTTTCAAAAGCAGAATCCCTGAAACCGAAGAGGCTGGCACTTTACAGAAAAGCGTTAAACCATTGGATAATTCTCTCAAGTCTTCCAACGTGGTCGGCGCCTTTTTCGATGCCGATACAAATAAGATGCGCACTGTATTCCGATCTGGTGACATGTATGAGTACGATAATATTTCACTTGATGAACTAGAGAAAGTCACTGGAGGAAAAGCCAAACCGATCACAGAAGGGGCAACCCAGTACGGGTTTTGGTTCCCTGATAAAAAGAAGTCTGTTGGAGCTGCGTTTAGCAAGTTTATCAAGAAAAAAGCGGATGAGTTTCCCTATCGAAAGCTTGAGAAATCTGAGCTACGTCCCAATGAATCCCAGTTACGTGATGCCGTTCGCACCTTCAATACCTCTGGTATATTCGAACCGTTCAAGCAGTTCCGAAAAGGAGCACAGCAACTGGAAAAGGGTAAGATTCTTCGTGAGATGGAACCCGCATTGAAAGAAGTTGATGATGACTTTTTGCAGGAGATGGTCGCCATGATTGAAAGTGAACTTGGATTAAAGACCCCGATTAAGATGACTAGGCTGCAAAAAGAATTTAGGAAGGAGTTTTTGTAATGGCAATATCAGACAAATTGAAAGGAATGCTCGAAGGCTATTTGAAAGAAATGAACGAAAAAGAGATGCGTCTTGCTCTGCAAGCCATGAAACAAGAGCAAAAGCGAAGAAAAAGGAAGAAGAAAAAAAAGTAGTTTGATACATTGCTATATAGAAGACAATCTTTATAGCAACATGGTAGGAGGTATCCCATGGCAGTAGACAGAGACGGTCAAAACCCGACCGGGTACATGGGGGTTAATCCCTCAGAAAGACCAAAAAACATTCTAGCAAACCGCGCACCCACCACAACTGATCGAAGATTTAAGATCGGTACCATCTGGGTAGACCGCACAAACAATCAATCATATCAGCTGACTAACGTTTTGGCAGGATCAGCCACTTGGACTCTATTGGGACCAGGAGCATCCGATGTAGATACGTTGACCGGTGATTCAGGAGGTGCACTCAGCCCAACAGCTGGGAACATGAACATCCTGGGTGGCACTAATATGACAGTTGCAGGGGCCGGAAGCACATTGACTGTGAATATGGATGCGGCAATCTCGCTGGCAACAAGTGTAACATCGCCGATCTACACTACATCAGCCGCTGATATGAATATCAATTCAGCAGCCGGCCAAGACATCATCATGCAGATGGGTGATGCGGCAGCCGCCAATAAGATCAGTTTCGAGGATAATGCAAGTGCCGAGGTAGCAAGCTTGGATTCTAATGGTAACTTCGTTGCCTTAGGGTATTTCACAAGCGCAGCAGCTGCGGGTTGCAATCTTGTAGGTGCCACGCTAACAGCAGACGGATCAGATGCCAACATTGACTTGACTTTTGTCCCGAAGGGAACAGGCGACAACTTATTTACCGCAGGAGACATTAACGCTTCTGCGGGGGATATCATCGCTTCTCGTTCAAGTGCCTCAGGTGATGTGACTGTTGAGTGTACAAACTCAGACAACACAGCTGCAGATTCTGATGCATTCTTTGAGGTCGCAGTTGGTGGAACTTCAGGAGGTAATCCTGGGATTAGATTCCAAATTTCCGGTGGTCAAAACTATGCCATGGGAATTGATAACGCAGATAGCGACAAGCTAGTCATTTGCGCAGACAATGACCTTGGAACTGACGTTTTGATGAAGTTGGATGAGACTAGTAAGGATGTCGAGGTTCCTCAAGGAAACGTCTTGATTTCCGGTGCAGCTAAACAGCTTCAAGTGGAAGGTGGCGCTGCTACTGACTTCATTGGTCAAGCGACCCTAGTGGCTGGAACAGTGACCGTGGCTAACACAAACATCGCTGCAACTGATAAGATATTTGTGCAAAGAGAAGGCGTTGCAGCTTCAACGGCTCTTGGGGTTTTGGATGTGTCGATTTCAGCTGCTACAAGCTTCACAATCACCGCTTTGCAACCAGGAACACCAGGAAGCACAGAGACAAATGACGTATCAATCGTTAACTACTTTATCGTACGTCAGTTGTAAGAGGTAAACAGGGCGCCTGCGGGCGCCCTACCGTAAGGAGAAAGAATGGGCGTAGCAACAGGGTTAACATATAAAAACGTTGATATTTCATATCAGGATAATTTTAATATTGATGCTTTTGGTCGAGCAAGGGTGAGTAATCCTGAAACTCTTTTTGATTCAAAAAACATATTTGACGACGATGGATTAGCTTCCAATGTTGAGAATCAAGCCTTATTGTTTGATAACGCTGAAACGAGCGGTTCAGGAACTTCAACCAGTTTAAGAATAAACGAGGCAGCCCAACGAATAACCGTTGCTAATACTACAGCCGGAACACGTGTTAGACAAACAAAACAAAGATTTAATTACCAACCTGGAAAAAGTCAATTAATATTCACAACATTTAATTTTATAGCTAATGATGCAAATATCACAAAACGGGTAGGATATTTTGATGAAAACAACGGTATTTATTTTGAATCTGATGGAACAGATTTAAAAATTGTTAGACGTACATTTGTTTCAGGAGCTCCTGTCAATAACGAGGTGACACAATCTAGCTGGAATATTGACCCCATGGACGGAACCGGTCCATCTTTAAAAACTTTAGACATTACAAAAACACAAATTCTTTACATAGATTTCGAATGGCTAGGTGTCGGACGTGTAAGAGTTGGGTTTGTTATTGATGGATTAATTTATTACGTTCATGAATTTCTAAACGCAAACGTCTTGACAACGGTTTACATGTCTAAGCCAAATCTTCCAATACGATTTGAAATTACAAATGATGGAAGTGGAGCAGAAAGCAATTTAGATTGTATTTGTGCAAGCGTTCAGAGTGAAGGGGGTCAACAAGATTTAGGAATAGTGCGTTATGCTGCAAACACAACCTTAGTTGATGCTAATGACACTGGTACTATTTATGCTGTTTTAGGAATAAAATTGAAATCAGAATATATAGGGGCAGTAGTTAACATTATAAGCGTAAGTTTGTTAGAAACTGCTGGATCTAAAGATTTAGAATGGTCATTAAAATTCAATCCAACGGTTGCCGATACGTTTACCTATGTTGATGAACCAAATTCTTCAATACAAATAGCAAGAGGCGCCACAGCAAATGAAGTTTCAGATGGAATCAATATAGCTGGCGGTTACTTTAATTCTTCACAAGGAAATACGGCGGGTTCAGTATCGCAAGGAGTGTCTTCGGCTTTACGGCTTGGTTCAACAATAGCAGGTGTTACAGATGAGATTGTATTGTGTGTTAAGCCATTGACTGGGACAACAAATGCGGACGTGTGGGGTAGCATTACATGGAGAGAATTAACTTAAGGGGTTTTAAATGGCAGTATATAAAAGAGCATTAAGAACATTTGATACAGCAAGTTTATCCGCTAGCTTTCAAAATATTGGAGCTTCAGTCGGATTTCCAGTAAAGAAGGTGTCGATTGTGAACACGGCAAGCGTAGGTGTTTTGATTACGGATCAAAGCTCACAAGATGACATTGAAGTGCCAGGAGGCGGAACACTTTCGGTAGGAGAAGGATTGTCTAACGAAAACGGAACTAGCACAGGTGTAATTTTCCCTGCGAATGTACAACTCCAGGTCAAACAAGTGACAGCTTCAGGTGCTGGGAAGCTGATCATCAACTGTTTTGGGTGATAGATGGGCATATTTGCAACGTACGACGCTTTAACTGGTGGGGGGATCATCCCCGGAAATTTGGTCACGGCAACATCCAATATCACTGACGAAGCGATTGTTCGAGGAGACGGGGGTGCAAAGGGAGTTCAAGAATCTCTTGTTTTTATTAGCGATGCTGGAGCTGTAACAGGTGCTACTCTGTTCGAGGTGGATAACCTTCGTTTAGATGGAAACGCCATCTCTTCTACAAACACCAATGGAGACATTGAGTTAACTCCCGATGGTACGGGCCAAGTGGTCATTTCTTCTCTTACTGGGATCATGGCATCTAACGGTGCAAGTGGAATCTCAGCAAGAACATTGCAACAGCCGGCAGCTGGGATCACCATATCGAATGCCGACGGAACAGCAGGCGATCCAACATTTGCACTAGCCAATGACTTAGCAGCATTAGAAGGGTTGGCCTCTACTGCATTTGCGGTGAGGACAGGAGCCGATACTTGGGCACAGAGAACCTTGACTACTCCGGTTGACGGATTGAACGTAACCAATGGGGACGGGGTCTCTGGCAATCCTTCTTTTGCCCCAGCTAATGACCTTCTTGCCTTGGAGTCTCTTGCCTCGACTGGATATGCAGTTCGAACAGCAGCAGACACCTGGGCGCAACGCACAATCACTGCCGCATCCACAAAGATCAGCGTATCGAATGGGAACGGTGTATCTGGAAATACCGCATTAGACGTCGTAGAAGCGAATTTGACCTTAGACAATATCGGAGGTACCCTAGGGATACCAAAAGGTGGTACAGGGTCTACAACGGCCGCTGACGCTCGTGTTGCGCTTGGACTTGAGATCGGCGTTGATGTAGAAGCATGGGATGCTGACCTCGATGCTCTTGCAGCATTGGCAACAACAGGAATCATTTCACGTACAGGAGCCGCAACCTATGCCACCCGATCAATTACGCAGCCTGCAGCTGGAATTACTGTCTCTAACGGAGATGGGGTATCCGGAAATCCCACTCTCGCGCTTGCAAACGATTTGGCAGCTGTTGAAGGGATTGGAACAACCGGACTTGCAGTCAGAACAGCAGCAGATACCTGGACAACCCGGTCAATCGCTGTCACAGCGTCCACTGGTCTTAGCATCTCTAACGGGGATGGAGTCTCAGGAAACCCCACTCTCTCAGGAGTAGACGCAACCTCAAGCGTTAAAGGGGTAGCATCCTTCGACGAAAATGATTTTACAGTGACATCAGGTGATGTTGCGATAGCTGAAAGAGTCAGACAACGAGTGGCAATTCCTGGTGGGTATGTTGAGAACCTAGGGATTAGTTATTCAAGCAGTACCCTATCTATTACAGGGGCAGACGGAACTGCTCTTTCAGCCACCAATCCCGGATATGTGGTCCTCCAAGATAAGTCAACAGCTGGCCAGCTAAAGACATACGAGATAACATCTGACCAAGGATTTATCGACGCATCTGGTGCCTCAGAAATTACAGGCAATCTTTGGGGAATGGCAACAGGGGTAGCAACAAGCACAGATATTCCATTCTTTATTTATGCCGTCACTAATGATGTTGAAGACGCTATTGCGTTCATGATCAGTCGTGTCCCAGGATTTAAGGAGTCACCAGCAGCTGCAGACATAGCCGATCCAGGCGATCCCGTAGCAGATAACCAGTGGGGATTTTTTAGCTTCGACACAGTCACAGAAGCAGACTATGAGAGCAATCCATGCCTCATGATTGGCGGATTCAGAATGAAGATGGATGCCTCTGATGACTGGACAGTTCAAACACTTGGAGCAACTGATGGGATCGGATGTTTTCAAAATCACCGTTGGTGGCTTGTGCCTCCTGGGCAATTCGGCGCAGCAAGTGGGGGATTTTTCAGAGCAAACGGCGGAACAGCGCCAATTTTTACAACGCAAAGCTACTATTACAAGATTTACCCTTTCGAGCAGACTGCTTACCTTGCCATTGATTTTATTAACGTAAGTACCCAAGGGGTAGGGGCGGTGACGGCTAAGTTAGTCTCTCCATTTTACATCCCTCCAGCTTCTGGCAGTAGCTTTCCTAACTCAAAGGCCCAAGGAACATTTGTCGATTCATCTGCATCGAATGCCAGAAACTATGTTTCGACAGAAGGGGGGAATGTAGATTTAGCAAACATGTACCTAGAGGGTGGAACAGGTCCTATCCAAAACCAAGATTTTGACACGAACGACGATTTTAGGATGAACACCATGATAGCAATAAAAACAGGAACGTAAGATGTCAAGATTTGGAATACCCAGCTTTGGAAGAGACCCATTAGCCTATCAAGACGCTAGGCTCTCGGGTGTTCCAACAGTGGAGGGTCCAAGAGACCCAACAGTCAACGATACAAACTACCCTCTTCAGACAATTTGGAGAAACAGCGTCACTTTCCGAGAGTGCATGCTTGTCGGGTTCACAAACGGAGAGGCAATCTGGCGTTGCTTTACTGATGCAGATGGTTCCGTTCTTGAGCTAAGAGCCGACGACGGCAACCTGGTTCAGCCAGGTGGTGGAATTATCGACATTGAAGGGGAAGCAGTTACATCGGCAACCATTGCAGTCCCAGTCTTCACAAATGGAGGGACCGCCAACACAATGAAACTCCAGGTTCAACTTGGATCAGCTGTTAGCCCCACCCCAGTCGACCTAAATGATGCTGGACTCCTTAGCGCCAACAACAACCAATTCGTGGTTGATGCCACCTCTGGCATGTTCTCGTTGAAAGGAGATACTACAAACCAGGCTATTCAATCAGTAGACGTAGATTTCAATACAGCTCCCGGGACAGATCCCGTATTAGCAAACGCATCTGGTCAGATTTCAGTCAAAGGAAATACGGTCACAAACGCTACGAATGCAAACGCTCCGGTAGCCACACACTCAAGAGCGGCTAACGAGTTTCATGTGGAAGTGCAGCAAGCAACGACTGTAGCTCCTGCACCTGGTGATCCATTTGATATTGGACTTTCCAGCTACAACAATAAGCAATTCGATATTACAGGGAACGGATGGGTAAGCCTAAATTCATCACACTCACAAAGTCTTGGCTTTAGCAATATTGGATTTGATATTACCTCAGGTGTGTTTTCTGTAAGAGGCTCAGATGCTGACCTAAGCACGACCAATTACGCAACAGTAACTCTATTCAGCAAAGCCAATTCTGGCGAACTTGTCACAGTTAAAGTAGAAGCTAATCAATCATTTCAAGATGGTAACGCAACATCTGAAATTATTGGAAACCTGTTTGGTCTCACCACTGGTGTTGCTTCTACTCAAAACATTTTGTTCACAGTTTACGCTGTATTGAATGACGACGAGGATAACATCCAGTTTATGTTGTGTCGTCTTCCTGGACTTACAGTATCTCCATTAGCAGCTAATATAGGTGCGCCAGATGATGCGGTTGCTGATATCCAATCTGCATTTTGGAGTTTAGATAACATAGATGAAACCCTATACGATGCAAACCCATGTGTAGGAGTAGGAACTATCCTGATGATGAAAGACGCTTCAGATGATTGGACTGTTAGCGAAGTGTCATCAGCTTCTGGACTTGGAGATAGCGGAATAGGTCCAGGTTCTAGTGGTGTAAATAAGGTATTGGTGATGCCTGCTGGACAATTTGGGGCGGCATCTGGAAAAAGGTTCACAGACAATGGTGGTACAGCCCCAGGATTTAATGGGTTTTTCTACAATTACATCCTGGATGCTGAAAACCTTTTAGTGTCGATCGATTTCTCCTCTGGCAACAACGACGTAGCAGGGGTAGGAGCTGTCACGGCCGAGCTTGCCCTTCCATTTATTTTAGGCCCCAACATTTCAACAGCTAGACAGTATATCGCAGGAGGAGCTGTATTCTTTGACAACAGCGCGGGGACCTACACAAACTTAGTGGTGAACATTCCAGACAGCAGTAATTTAGCATCCTTTTATCTGAACGGAGGAACGGCTAAATTGCAGAACCAAGACTTCGATGCAAACGACAGGATTTTTGGTTTCTTCACCTATAGAATAAGTAACAATGAATAGGAGAAATTATGCAACCCCAATCAGTAGACCCTTCAGAAAACAGAGATGAATTTCAACGTAGACTTGAATCATCTAACTGCTGGAAGGAGCATTTTACGGACCTTGAAGTCATAGATGCGCTAATAGATGCAGATGCTGAAAAGCTTCAGAAAATCAGAGACATGAAAGCGGCCTGTGCAGCTCATGTTAAAAAATACATGGATCAATACGATGCAGCAAAAGACAAAGAAGCCAAGCAAGCCGTTGTCGGCTCTGTGGTCAAATACAAACCTGCGTAGGTGGATTGTGAGAATTGTAGTAGCGATGATACTGGCGGCGTGCACGTTTGGTGCTTGCTCTAAATTGAATCAATATATCGGTCTACCAGACGACAATCCTGCGGAAGAGATTCTAGAGCAACAGATTAAAAACGAAACTGGGTTTGAAGTTGACCTAACCCCCGAATCACCAGAACGTTAAAATTAAACTTGTCTCCAATCCGCGATCTTTATACATTCTTAACGAAAAATAAAGGGGGTATGAAACCCCCTTCGTTTACGCGATAGCAGCTTCACGTTCAGGACGTTTACGGTGTATCCAACCATGGCACTTAGTGCAAACCCAGATGACCTCAAGTGGCTTTGAGTAGTCATAATGGTGTCCTTCAACGTCTTTGCTTTCGCACCCACAAACCTGGCAGGTATTGAGCTTTGTCACTTCTCCTTTGAATACGGCGTAATTCAGGAGCTTGTGAGCCTTAATCCTGTCGGGATTGTTTTGATTCCATCGGCGAGTCACTTCCCTGTGTTTTTTCCTCGCTCGCTTTTGGTATTCGTTAACCTTGTCACGGTTATCGCGTTGCCATTGTCTACACACTTCCATGTGTTTCTCTCGATTTTCAGCATAATATTTCTTGGAGTGAGCGCATGAACATTCCTTGCAGACGGCACGTCTACCGTCCTTAAACCCCTTATGTCTGTGAAACGATTCGAGAGGAAGTGTCTTCTGACATTTCTTACATGTCTTCATCTTGCCTCCTACGTTATGAATTTGCGCTATAGGCCATGTTGTTGCCATATAGCGCCGATAACTATAGCAAAAGAAAGGTTTTTGGTCATTGCTCTTTCATGGCTGTGATCTTCCAAAACCCTATTTGCTCTCTACGAAACTCATCGAGGTCCTTCTTATCGATGTTGTACTTTTCGCACACCTTGTCCCAGTCGATCGTCCCTTTTTGGCTGACGCGAGTAAGACGGATTCCATACCCTTGGCAGTTCCCATCATCGGTGAATTCTATGAGTTTATCTCGGTAGAATTTCTCTTGCTGCTTTGCATGTTCAAGCGTCTCTTTTGCTTGCTGCCATGCCAACGCATTTTCACCAAAGTCAGGGTCATCGATCTCAATATGATCTCGATTTGATGGCGCCGGGGGGTCATATTCTAGAAGACAGTTGCGAAACTGTAAAGCTTCCTGAAAGGTTTTCTCTATGAAGTCTTCATCATAGGGAACCTCTACCACGCAGAGGTCATCTGAGTTCCATGAGCAGTAGTAAGCCTCTCTGCACCCAGAGACAAACATCTGCCACTGCACTTGCGGATAGTATTTCTCAGGTAAACGGCCCTCCTTGGCCTCCGCATGGTCATCCTTGTTACAGCATTTAATCTCGATCAATACATCATGTTCCTCATTATATCCATCTAAAGATGCAATGGCCCAGTCGTGTTCTTTGTGCTGCATGGTCTTATCGTCTAGCCTGTATCCCAGGCGCTGCTGCATCAACTCACGCACATGACTCTCGTTCTCATGCCCGAATCTCATCCCGGCATGCATCTGTTGCTCTGGCTCAAAGCCAAGCTTGCGTTTCCACAGAAGAAGCGGTGTGCAGTAAGGTGACACCCCAATGATAATCGGGATGTCACTTGCTCCGATCTTCTGCCTTCGCCATTCTTTCCACTCGTCTGTGTTTTGCTCAGGCAGATTAGACATTTACTTTTCCTCTCTGTTCGGTTGTTCCAAAGAAACGTGAGAGGAGACGCCATAAAAAGAGATAAGGTTTAGCTCCTTGACCTTCTCTAGCTCCTCGCTGATAATCTTTAGACACTCTCTTTTGTCTAGTGTGGCAGCCTTGGGTCCTTTTAGGTAAGCTTCGATGCAATTTTCGATCAAGCCAGTCAAAACAGACTTCTCCAAGATCGACACTTCTACTTGTACTTTCATGATATTCCTTGTGTTTAACGGTTAAAGAATTGTATGTTAGTTCCGTGGATGGAGGGAACATGTCGCCGTATGAGTTTAACACGATTTCGCAGTCCGGATAAACCACAACTGGCTTGGTTCCCACCATTACAATCTCTCTGAATGGTCCGAAGTTACTGAGCTTCAGATACGCATTCCTCCTCGTCTTTGTTTTCATTCTTCATCTTCTCCATTCTTACTTTCACAAACTTTCGGCAAGCCTCTAGTTGTGTTTCTTTTATCTCGTAAACACTCGTTACTTTACATAATTTCAAAACCTCTTTTCGTAAATCCTCATGACCATTGAGGTATTTATCGATCTCTTCAGCCTTTTCCTTGCTAACGACCGCCTCAACTTTAGGAGCTGGTGCCACACGCGCATCGGCCTGGTCCATCTCTTCCTCGGTGTAAAGACCACTGAGGTCAGCTGGGAACGCACGTCTAAGAGCGCGAGCCTCAGCACACTTTTCAATCATCACGTGAGGCATCTTGCGCCATAGACCCTGACCGGGATTGTATTCCTGAAGAAAAGCAGTCGCACTAATCTGGTGCCACATCCCATCAGCTGTCAGCTTCTTGACATATACCTTGGCTCCCATCAAACGGTTCTTGTCATCATAGATAAACTGCGTGTCATCACCAGGCGCATACTTGCCCGTTCTCTCTGCCACAAGACGGAAGCCATCAATACCCGTCTGAATGCACATGCGACCTCCACGCTTAATCGCGTAGATTTGCTTGGCAATTGGATCGAGATTCACCTGCTTGCATACGTGAGCAAACACCATCAGCTCATCATGTGTCAGACCAGGAGCAATGACATTCTGGATAATTTTGGCCTGTTCAGATGACCAATATTGCTCGATAGCCATCGAACTCTCCTGTTTTGCCGGAACGTTGCTAGTCATTGTGACCTCCTGCGCGCTCAAGTTCATTAACCCACACAAACTGCTGTAAGTTGTTGATCTTCTCTTTATGGTTTATCAGCTCACCAGCAAGAGTCTTGTTGGCTTGCTCAAGATATACGCATCGATCGTACAACTCAGTCACGCATTCACGCGTTGTGTAAACTTGGGTGCCTAGTATTGCTACCATCCCAATCAGTAATGAGAAAATTATTTTATTCATATCTAATCATTGCCTCTCGTTTTAATTGTTCAACTTCTTCCAATTCCATATCTTCCTCGTATTCCCAGCCGCACTCTTCAACGACTTGATCTCTGCACTCCTCAGAGCAGAGGGGATGTTCTTCCAAATGGTCCCACCAAGCGTAACGGACATCTGGGTTTTCACCATGCATTTCATCATGGAAAACAAAGAATTCTTTGCAGCATGGGCATTCTTCATATGTGTACCTCTCAACGTGGGGTTCTAGTGGTGGTTCACTGATTAGCATTTTGGTCCTCCTCGATAAGCATTTCTAATCCTGCCTTGTAGAGCATGATCATTTGTTTCTGGGTGAGATACTTCTGACCAGACACCGCTGTGATGTAGTAAGCAGACTTGTTCTTGGGCACGAAATACTCACTTGGGAAGCTTGGTCCGCGCTCTGTCATCTTGATAAACACTGGGGTATCCATCGGGATCTCCTGTTAAAGTTACCTCTATGATAGGGTGGTTGAGTATTTATCGCAAGGAAAAAGTTATCAGAGAGATAATTTTTCTTCTTGAACTCAAGCTATCTCTATGGTATTGTATGAAGGAGCGAAAACTAATCAGGTGGAATAGACGCATGTTATTACGAGATTATTTAAAAACAGAAAACATCATGGTCAAGCATTTTGCTGAGATGATGGGTACTTCACCTACTTATTTATCCCATATTTTGAAAGGAAGACGACGAGTAGGTATTGACCTTGCTAAAAAGATTGAGCAGTTAACGGATGGTAAGGTTAGTCGGGTAGAGGCCATTTACCCTGAAGACTTTGAGGAGAAGAATGGGGAACACACCCAGATGAAATTTAACACTCATCCGAAGCCTAACCCTTAATATATAGCAATAAAAAAAGGGTATCGTTATGATACCCCTTTATCGCAGACGGCATAAAGCCTCTATGATTTGGCGATCGTAGGCTTTATGCGATTGAAAACTGAAAGATGCGTGCTGTCTTGTATCTTCACAACACTGAGGTGATTAATGCAAGAATACCATAACACGCAAGAGAATACAACACAAGAATATCAATCCGTACCCTTCCTTTCCATCTGCGCAATAGCAGATTCGTACGAACACTCATTGACCATAGATAGAATACTTTACGAGATGACCGGCGACCTAGAGTCTGCTGCGATTATGTCCCGTTTGCGCTACTGGTTTTCTCCATCAAAGATAAACGGTCAGACAAGGGCCAAGTCTAGACACGATGGAAAACTATGGTTGGCGAGGAAAGATGATGAATGGGAAGAAGAAGCCTGTGTTCGTGTTAAGCAGATGCCGAGAGTAAAGAAACACCTCAAGAAGTTGGGGCTTGTGAACATTGCTATCTACAAATGGGATGGAAATCCGACCACTCATTGGCACCTTAATGTTCAGAAGTTTACGGAGATGTACAATGAAACAATTCAAAAAATGATTTCGAAATACCCCAATGGGGAAAAAGGGGATACCCCAATGGGGAAAAAGGAAAACCCCCAACGGGGAAAGTCCATTAACAAGCATATTCCTCATGCATCTTCCTCAAGCTCGATAGAGCATATATGCGCCGAAGGCGAAAATGCCTTTTCAGGAGAATTAGATGAATTAGGAAATGCTGTCTTCCACGAAACGTACAACCTCAAGGGTAAAGGTAAAGAAAACTACGATTCGCTCACAGAGGACCAGAAACGCGCTGTACGGCTATTACGCAATGTACCCCCTACCTCGAGTCAAGATTCCCGTTTTGAGCTCATCACGGCCTTTAATGTGGCTAGAAACAAGGGTCTTGATGGGGTTCGCAAAGCAATCATGGTCTACAAGCAGAGGTTGGAGAGAGGAGACACGCCTAATGTGATGGGCGCTTATCTTCTTAAGATCATCAATGAAGGTCATGAACCATTGCCGGAACACGCAGATCAAAACAAACGAGCGTGGTTAGATAAGAAGAGCAAGTTTCCTCATGGGAGCTATGACGAGAGATGGGATGGTGTGATCTTTCATTTTTATCCAAATCGGGAGTTGAACTACAGAATGTCACATGAGGTTTTTGTCACACAGCTTAGGAATGCATTCCAAGATTTGAAGGAGAGAGAATAATGTATAGCACAATGAAGACAAAGGAGTTTGTGTATCATGAAACCACGTTTCACTAAACACAAGTTTGGTGCCAAGCGTACGCAGACAGACGACATCAAGTTTGACTCAAAGCTAGAGGCTAACTACTACCGCAAGCTCAAGATGGCAGTTTCCTCCGGGGAGCTGCTCTTTTTTTTGCGTCAGCCGCTCTTTGATTTAGGAGGTGGGGTGACCTACAAGGCCGACTTTGCTGAGTATTGGGCAGACGGCGAGGTAAAGTTCACAGACGTAAAGGGTGTGGAAACGAAAGACTTCGTTATGAAAAAAAAATTGGTTGAATCACTTTACCCTATTACTATAAATGTGGTAAAAAAGGTTTAATATATAGCAATAGGAGCCTCTCATGCCCTTTGAGTCCGAAGCACAGAGACGTTTTATGCACGCTGTGAACCCTACTTTAGCGAAGGAATTTGAAAAGAAAACGCCGAAGGGAAAAAAGTTGCCTAAAAAAAAGAAGTCTCAGAGTGTGAGGGCCAAGGGGAAAAAGAAGTGAGAGCCGATATGAATTCCAAGCTTAAGCAGAAGAAGGTGGTTACGATTCATTTGACGCGTATCGACCTTGAGAACATACGGGCTGGTGAGTCCGTGAAGGCGCCGGTCAAGACGACCTTCGAAACTGAAGTACCTTATGAAGTGGTGGTGTTGTTAGATGGTAAAAAGGACGAGGATTACAGACAAGGATGTAGCTAATTTCGCTGCCCTCTTATGGGGATGGTCGCAGTCGCAGACATCGTGTTTCTTTTGTCAATTCTGGCGTTCTGTCGGAATGAGCGAGATGCAATTCTACCGCAGAGTATGGATGGCACAAGACCAGGTGCCGGACTTCAATCTAGATGAAATCAAGAAGAACCTAAAGAAGAACCGATTCTTGAAAAATCAAGGGAGTAGGTGTGTCAAAACCGCGGAAAAAATCAGTATCAATCATGAAAGGCAAGAAGGTTTCCCCGAAAAAAGCTGCAAGTATGCGCAAGAAGGCCGGAGGCTCTAATGTTGGTGAGTATTCTAAGTTGGGTAAGGGAGAGTTTGCGGGCCCGTCGGGAGGCGCGCCGAAGGGGTCTTATCCGATTAACACTAGAAAGCGGGCTAAAGCGGCGCTCGCCTATGCTCATAACGCCCCAAATCCTAGCGGCATCAAGAAAGCTGTCAAATCCAAGTACCCAAGCTTGGATACGGGGAAAAAGCCCAAAAGCAAGAAGTAGATTAACCATGGCACCATGTGGGGATTACTACCCGGACGCTGACTGGTGTCATACATTTGATGAGGATGAGCCATTTGAAGAAAGTATCGATCAATCAGAAGTGTGATCTTTGCCATGAGGCAACGGTTACCAACCTGCATGTGGTGTTGAAAGAGTTACGCCTATGCCAAGCATGTTCCCAAAAGCACAAGGACGATCAGACAACAGAGAAGTGTGAGGATTGCGGAGAGGAAGCGTTAGGCTGCAGGTGCGAGGATTACACATTGAAAGATGCTTACGATGATTTGAATGACATCCATGACCTTTTGATGTGTCTATTTGTCACAGCCAGTCACCCCGGCATCCATCAGTTTGAAGGCAAGCCGCATCTGACATTGATCAATCTTATTGGCAACCGCGTACATAGCGTCGCCGAAAACCTAAAGGATATTTATGAGTGAAGCACCCAAAGAGACAAAGGAGCTTGATCCAGAGGAAGAGATCCTAATCAAGCGTAAAGATTTCAAAGCTGAATTGCAGAAGGCTCATGAGAATGGCACCCAAGTGAAGTACATGATTTTGATGAACTTCCTCTTTGCCATGTGTGAGTTTTATGCGGACTCCTTCAAGCCGCCAAATGTAGCCATGAAGGATTTCCTCAAGTTCACGCTGTACACCCTAAATAAGGAGTATGAGAAAAAGTATGAGCCAAAAAAAGACGATGAAGAAGGCAAACAGCAAGCTCAAGAAAGTCAAGTCGCACCTGAAGGAGGACATCAAAATGTTCCAGAAGGAAGCGAAGGAGGACAAGAAGCTGATCAAAAGCCTAAAGAAGAAGAGGTGAGCAATGTGTAGGATGATCTTTCTAGCAATCACCACAGGTGCTTTGCTAACTAGCTGCCAAGGGATGGTAAGTGCCGGGTATCATTTGGATGCTGCCTGGAGTAACCCACAATCTCCACAGGAGAAACCATCGGAGGAGTAAATGTACTGGGATGAGAACGGAGTTGGCTATTTCCTTGATCCCACCCCAGACAGTGACTACGAAACCAGACAATGGAGACGTTTTCGAGAATATGATGAGCGAAACCCTCATATTTGGGAAGCGTTTAAAGCGATTACAGAGCAAGCGATAGGGAAGGGACACAAGAAGTTAGGGGCATCCTTTGTAGGGAACATCATTAGATGGGAAAGACCAGAGGTGGCAGAAGGGGACATATTCAAAGTCAACAACGACTTTTTCCCTTACTACGCCAGGAAATATATGAAGGAACACCCCGAGCACAGACGCGTGTTCGAGGTTAGGAAGCTGAGAGCCATATGAGTAAGAAGAGTAAAAGTAAGCCATTAGTCTGGACCGAGGAAAAACGCAAGGAGCTGGGTGAAAGCTTGGTGGAATTCTCTAAGCTGGACCATGTCTTTCATCTTGTCCAGTGGACTCGGGAGCAGAACAAGACATCTGCTTGGTGGTATGACATGCAACAAAAGTACCCGGACCTGGTTGAATACCATGAGCAAGCCAAGGAGATACTTGGTGGTAAAATCATGCGTTTGGCCTTTGAAAACGGCAATAACTGGGCCATACAGACATTCCTTCCCATATACCTTAAGGACCTCAAGAAACACCTCGATCAGAACCAAGATGAGGAGTATGCCCGTAAGAAGGACCTTGAGAAATACAAGAACAGCTTGAATCAGGCAAGAGAAGATGAGGCTCTGGCCAAGATAGAGAGATTTGATAAGAGCCAGGAACTCATGGTGCAGATGATGAAGCTCATGGATTTCCTGAAGGAAAAAGATTTACTGGAGGAGTTCCAAAATGAGCAAAGTGAAAGTTAAGTTCGAAGTTGTAGAAGAATTCAAAGGCACCACAGTCGACGCGATCAAGCAAGAAGCAGAAGATATCGTCGCTAAGGTGCAATCTGTCATTCCAAGTGCAACATTTCAAGACTTAGAGGTTGTGCCGGATGAACCTGACGTACCCGCTGAGTGATAAGCAAGTCCGCTCCTACGATGAGAGCAACAAACGTATCAACATATGGGAAGGCTCTGTTCGTTCTGGCAAGTCTTTTATTTCTATCCTGCGTCTTATTAAGGAGCTGCGGTTTGGAGCCCCTGGCCACGTCATGATTGTCGGTCCCACCCGGGACTCTATCCAACGTAATGTATTGGCTGAACTCTGTGACCTATTGGGGTTTCCAATCCCCACGCCAAAATCTACTCAGATGGTAATCTTCGATCGTGTTATACACCTGGTTGGGGCGTCAGATGAACGTTCTCAAAGGCGTATTCAAGGAAGCACGCTTGCCATAGCATATGTAGATGAAATCACCCTCATACCGCAGGGTTTCGTCAAAATGTTGCTGTCCCGTCTTTCAGTTCCTGGCGCCCGTCTTTTTGCCACGACGAACCCCGACAGTCCGTTTCACTGGCTCAAGACAGAGTTCCTTGAGAATGACAAGCTAGATTTAGCCTCCTGGAAGTTTCGTATCGATGACAACCCATCCCTTGATAAGGCATACGTTGACGCGCTGAAGAACGAGTATCAGGGTCTGTGGTACAGGCGATACATAGATGGTGACTGGGTCTTAGCTGACGGCACAGTGTATGAATTCTTCGATGAAGAGCAGCACGTCTTTGACTTTCCAAACAAAAGAGCCGAATACTACATCGTCGGCATTGACTACGGAACCACCAACCCCACCGTTTTCACCCTAATAGGGTACAACCCCTCTCACTATCCGAACATCTGGCTTGAGCGCGAGTATTACTATTCCTCCAAGGAACACAACAGGCAGAAGACAGACACCGAGTACGCAGAGGACCTCAAGGATTTCATCAGTGGCGTTAACGTCCAGGCAATCTATCTTGACCCATCCGCAGCGTCTTTCCGCGCCGAGCTTTATCGTCAAGGAGTGGACCAAGTCTACGACGCAGACAACGACGTGCTCAATGGCATTCGTTTTCAGTCTCAATTGCTAGCCAATGGTACCTACAAGATAAGCAAAAGGTGCAAGAATACTATCCGCGAATATGCTACATATGTATGGGATACGAAAGCTTCTGAGAAAGGAGACGATAAGCCAGTAAAAGACCATGACCACTGCATGGATGCGCAGCGTTATGCTCTATACACACACTTTGGCCAATCGCTTGACGGCATCATGAAGCCCGAAGATGTAGACCGTATGTACGCCGAAGCGATGGGTTTCAACCAGACCATCCCCCGTCAGTTTCAGCAGCCGTATGAAATTAGTGGAAATTCTTATTACTAATTGCTATAAATTATGGTATAAGAAAGATATTTATAGGAACGTAATTGATGGACTGGATCAAGGTATCAGATGACCTACCTGTGGACGATCGGCTTGTGTTGGCTTGGGGCCGTTACGTTGCTGATCGTAGCGATTGCCATGAAGTGGCTAAATTTCGAAGAGCGATAGGGTGGAACGTAGCTCCATTTATGGAGGTAGAAGCCTGGACATATTTTGACGAGCATCCATCGAGAAAGAGTGAAGCTCCTGCAGTGAAGGAGAGTGAGACTAAAAAAAAAGAGGTAGCTCCGGGATTATTTAACCGATGGTTCAATCCAGGTGAGTGATGAGTGATGACATGTGGGCAACCAACCAGTTGCAAAGTCTAAGGATCGTAGACGGCTGGTGTTTTTATAACAACGGGTGGTGGTACAAGGCTGGAAAGAGGTTTTGCTTCTACCAGGATGTCAATGTACCCACTGATTATCTCGTTCAGGCTCACTGGATGAATGGAGAAGAGACGTTAACGGATACGTTTCGCATTCAGCTGGATTATCCGATAGCAGGATTCAACAAAGTGCGTGAGGAAGAGATGTCAGTTGCACTACGCAAAGCCGAATCATGCATCAAAAAACATGCGGTAGAGGTGTAATATGACGTTGACCAGGAACAATATCAGTGAGCAATACTACGTTGACTCATCGAGCGGTGATCAGGCAATCCTGCAGAGAATGGACGATGTCTATTCGGAGGCCATCACACTCAATCAAAGTTTTTGGTCAGAAGCAGACATAGACACTCGCTTCAAAGCCGGGGATCAAACCCTGTGGAATGATGTATACGGTAACCTACCAGCCTTTCGAAGGAAGCAATTCTATTTCAACCGTATCCGTCGGGTAGTGAACATGATCACCGGGCACCAGCGCAAGCACAGAAAGTCTGTCGTTGCCATCCCCGTTGAAAACTCAGACAATCAGACCGCCGATCAGTACACCAAGCTTCTCTTTTGGGCTATGAACCGATCCAATGCGCAAGAGTGCATCTCTCGCGCCTTTGAAGCAGGCTCTGTCACAACAGGGATGAGCCTCATCAACCTATGGATGGACTACAACCATGACCCTATCAGCGGCGATATTCACTGCGATCATGTGGCTTACAATGGTTTTCTTATTGATCCTTATTTTAAGCATACTGATCTTTCCGACTGCAACTTCATCTGGCGCAGACAGTGGCTTAGCAAGAATGCGCTCAAAGCTATCCTTCCTGGTAGGAATAAAGAGATAGACGCCATGCATTCCCGTGGCAATCGAGACGGGAAGTTCCAGTTCCAAGCAGAGGCGTACAACTACGCCATGTATGAGTTGCTCTCCTATGATGAGTATTGGTATCGCGACATGCGTGAGCAGATTGTTCTCGTCGATCTCCAGACTGGGGAAACTATGGAGTGGCAGGGCAAAGACGAAGAAGACTTAAACATGTTCTTGATGAACAACCCCCGCATAAAGAAAAGAAAATCCACCGTGCCAACGACACGTCTTGCGATTGTGGTGGAAGGGAAGGTGATGTACGATGGACCTAATCCTCTGGGTATTGACCGATATCCTTTTGTACCTTTTCTTGGCTATTATGAGCCTGAAATACCTTATTTCCCTTGGCGCGTCCAAGGAGTTGTGCGTAATCTTCGCGATTCTCAATTTCTGTATAATCGCCGTAAAATTATCGAGCTTGACATTCTTGAGAGTCAGGTCACCTCAGGATTTAAGTACAAGGTCGATTCTTTGGTCAATCCTAAGGACATCTACCTTGAGGGACAAGGGCGCGGGATTGCGATCAAGAAGAATGCGGAAATGTCCGATGTGGAGAAGATTATGCCACCGGATATTCCCCCCTCAATGATTCAACTCTCTCAGCTGCTTGGTCAGGAGATTCAGGAAATTAGCGGTGTAAACGAGGAACTGTTAGGTTCTGCAGACGATGACAAAGCAGGCATTCTCTCTATGCTCAGGCAGGGATCGGGTTTAACTACACTTCAATCCCTCTTTGACAACCTAGATTCCAGTGTGAAGCTGCTTGGTTCCATTTACATGGAGCTCATGCAGAAGAATTTCAGCGTAGGGAAGGTCAAGCGCATCATCGGAGAGGAACCAACAGCCCAATTCTACAACAAAGCCTTCGGGAAGTACGACGTCCAAGTAGAGGAAGGGTTAAACACCAGCACACAGAGACAACTGCAGTTTGCACAGCTATTGCAGCTTAGAGAAGCAGGAATTCCAGTACCTGGAACCCTCCTACTTGATGCAAGCACCCTGCAGAACAAGAACGCTCTTATGGAAGCCGTACAACAAGCCGAGCAGCAGCAAGCGCAACAACAGCAACAACAGGCGCAGATGCAGATGCTCATGATGCAGAAGCAGGCAGAGAGCCTAGATTCCAAGTCACTTGCCGATCAGGGTCTTGGTGTTGAAAGACTCAGCAGAGTACAGGAAAACCGTGCACTCGCCGTGGAAAGGCTGGCAGAAAGCCGCAAAGACCAGCAACTCGGCGCATTGCACATGGCAAAAGCGATGAAGGAGCTTGAGGATCTAGACACAATGGAGCTTGAGCGCCTAGTCAATCTCGTCCTTTTAGTCAAAGAAAAAATGATGGCAGAAAGGACAGAAAAGGATATGATAATGGGTGAGGCACCAATGGGTGGTTCACAGCCTGAAGAGGGTGAAGCGGCAGACGTCATGAGTGGCGTCCTCTCCCTTTAGGTGATTAGAGGAAATTAACCTTGTCCGAGAGGACAGTTTTCACCAAGGAGTTAACAATGGCGAAAAGATACTACGACAAAGCCGAGAATGACGGCGGCATGATCAAGTCTGTAAAGAATGATTTTGCGAATATGCCACAGGAAGTAAAGCATAAAGCTTATCCTAAAGGCGATTATGGATGCCCTGGAGGTTACAGAGATAACCGAGAAGGTATCGATGCTTACGCAAAAGAAAACTACATGAAAGTGAAGAAGCAAATTCGCAAACCCTCCGATGCGTGAGGTGAATCATGTATAAAGACGCGAGCAAAAAGCCGAAGGCTGCAAGTAAACCCTCAGAGCGTGACTATCCCTTTTCAATGGAGAATCATTACAAGGGTGAGCGAAAGGCGCAGAACGACCCGGTTGGGACACAGTCTTATGCATCTAATGCGTATGGACAAGATGACCGAGCCAATTGGGTGGATCGCAGCTAATAAAAAGGGCCTCTTTCGGGAGGCCCACTATTAACTATTATATTGGAGGAGTCTTGACCAAGGAAAAACAGGAGAAAAAAACCTCAGTCGGAGAGGAAGCGTACAAACGCTTGCTCAATCCAGACGATAAACAAGGCATAATTGATACGCAACGAGAAATTGATAAAGAATACTTTAAAGAATTAGAAGCGTGCGTAAAAAGAGTTAAAGGAAAGCCTAATTTCGAGGGTGATTTCTTTGTAGTTGTCATGGTTAAAAAAGAAAGACTCATGGAGAACGTCATTCGGCGTTATTTCATTCCACGTCAAACCCTTCCCACCCCGGACTTTGATCAGACCGTTTGGAGAATCAGAAAATCAGGGGATGCGGAATTCATCTGGTGTACGCCAGACCACAATACCTGCCAAGAAATCTATCACCATCCTGAGAAAGTGCCCGCTGATGAACAGTGGCTTTATCAGATGGTAAAAGCTTTGATGGAAGGCAGATTATATCACGAAGCCTGTGCCAACTTTAACATCCCTGTAGACGTCGACACAGAAAAACCTGGTCAATTGGTTCTTACAGAAAGCTAGTCAGCATCCTCATGACAATCTGCATCTTCTGCAGCAGCTTGACTTTCTTTGTAGGCTGCACCTGGTTCGTCTGAACCGGGGTATTCATCTGGCCATTCACAAGCAAACATTGGTGTTTTCAGTGCCGCATTCAGTGAATCACGGTACGCCGCCCCTGCGTCCGCATGCGCTGATGCTGCATGAAACCCCTTAGTCTGTGTGGAATGGCAGTTGTGACACCCAGCTAATAGTACCGTGGCGCTTGCCAGTATTAGTTGTATTTTCACATTGTCTCATTCCTTGTACGTCGTTTTGATGGATAGAATAAACAATCCGAGTAACACCATCAGAAACATAACGTACGTAACGTTTGGTCCTATGTACTTGATCAACCACTCCTCTATCATCACTCACGGATCCCGTCTCAACTTCCGTGATTCGATATTGCAAAGTCGACCGTGGAAATCCTTAATTTCCTCGTGGATAGCCATGACCTCTTGTCTTATTGCATCTGTCTTGTTGTCCATATGGCGCCAGTCCGCCCTTGACTCGGCGCGAAACCAGACAATCAATCCAGCATTAGCAAGGAAGAGTGAGAGTATCTGTAGCCATTCCATTATATTCATCCAATAGGATTAAGTATTGTGCGACGGCTTCGACTAGCATGAAATGGTTGTGCTCATATTCATAGGGCCGTCCGTTGCCAACATTCTGACATTTGGCAAGTGCGCTCTTCACTTGCTTGAGTGTCATCCTGATTTCATCAGATAGCTTGTCTAGTGCGTAGTTATCGTCGCTCACAAAAACCTTTCTAATAATTGTGGTTTCGGTTATACCTTACCACAGAGATCAGATTCCCGCAAGAGGGAAATTTCCCCGTTACTATATAGAGTGCCTTTTCCCATAAAAACTTTCTAAATGCAACAGAAGATGTATTATCAGACG
>Ga0180438_10001762_pt1 | contig 37527 bp, 35 predicted proteins | sample SS_ome_12_FD_132455 | JGI IMG/M metagenome (GOLD analysis project Ga0180438, IMG submission 132455) | Hypersaline lake sediment archaeal communities from the Salton Sea, California, USA - SS_3_D_2 metaG | ecosystem: Environmental > Aquatic > Non-marine Saline and Alkaline > Hypersaline >... | reverse complement strand
TTCGATGAATTATACTTGAAGAGAGCTGCATATATACGCGCGGTTTTGTCCCTGATTTCCTTTGTAATGAGGGGATGCTCCTGCCGCGGATATGGTCTATGACAGAGGATCTGTAAAATCTGCCTACAGGAGTGAAAGATGAAAAAAAATAGGAGAAAACGATTTATTGTTGAAGGCAACTTTCAGACGAGATTTATCCTGAGGTTCGTCCTTGTGATAGTAGGGGCTACCCTTCTCTCGACTGGAGCGCTCCTTGCGGTTTTTTTCTTTAAATATCAGTATGGCGAAGCGGACTTTCAAAACCTGATCATCATGGTGTCACCTGAAGGGACGACAGATGTCGCAAGCCTTTTTCAGGTGGTGCTCGTTCCTGTTCTTGTTGCAAACCTCCTTGTTCTCTGTATCATTATACCGTACTCTCTTATATACTCCCACAAAATTGCTGGGCCGATCTACAGACTCGAGCAGAGTCTGGACCTGCTCCTCCGCGGGGAAATGGATTTTATCATTGTGTTGCGGAGAAAAGACGAGTTCAAGTACCTTGCCAATAAGATGAATGCGCTCATCGACTACTTGCGAAGGAATATCGGTGAAGTGCGATTGAGTTACAGGACAATACAGGATAGAACCGAAAAGATACACACGCTCTTAAGCAAAAAACCTTTTGACGTGGAAGCATTTAAAAAAGAGATCAACGAATTGGGACGGTTCTTCAAGGAGCGGGGCAAACCCTTCAGTTATTGACAGCGCCGGATACAAGGAGCGCGCACAGCGAGCGCGTGAAAAGAACGTTTCTAAAGAAGGCACGCAGAAACGCTACCACTGGATTCTTTTCAGGGACTCGCGTGCGGTGTACTTGATGTCCCGGTGGAAGTTACCCCGCATCACCTCGACCAGGGGAATAAACCCTTCTTTATCTCCGATATCGCCGAGAGCAATTACGCAGGCTTTTACCAGCACATCCTCTGAACCCGAAGGACTCGATATCTCGATCGTCCGTGCCAGCTCATCAATGGATTCCTTTTGCCCAATTTTTCCGATCGCAAATGCAACAGAACTTTTCACAAATGTGTCATGATCATATCTCAGTGCTGCGTGCAGATAGGGAAGTACTTTCGGGTCTCCGATGTTACCGAGCGCCTTGGCACTTGCTGCCCGTACATCCCAGAAGTCGTTTACCACTCTTCCTGCTTCCCTCTGCACGAAGATTGTTCCCTGCTGGAGGCCAAACAACAGAGCATCAATTGTTGCCTGATCACGGGCTCCCATCTCCTCAAGCTTTGTAACTGCGAGAAGTTTGTTCTCATGGGACCCTTCATAGAGAAGTTTCGCGTAATCTTCTGCTTTTGGTTCTTTCAGGTTCAGCAGGTACTGCTCCACGCTCTCCTGGGCAAATGCAGCGCTGAAGCAGATGAACAGGATGACAGGCAAAAGGAGCACAGTTCGTCTCATATCATTCCCCCTCTTCAATTAGCCCTTTGTACCACTTGTTGTTGATCTTGATGAATGTGTGCTGGGGTTCAGGGAACTCTTCGCCCTCAAGCATCACATACACCAGTGCCTTGTTCTGACTCAAGAAATCAACTCTTGAAATCGAAAGTGTTCCTATGTGAGCGCGTGTTCGCGTTCTTACCAGGAGATTAAAGAAAGAGAGAAGGTCCTCTGCATTCCAGCCCTCTTTTTTCAGCACCTCCGGGTTGTTGTATTTTCTCTTATACCCTTCAGTGAGAAAGCTTCTCCACATATCATAGTCTTTTTTTTCATAGCTTTTTTCCAGTGATGTGATTACGTCGATAATCGAGTTTTTCTCCTTCTCTTCATCGGCTGGTTTTGAGACCGCTTTTTCCCCTTCTTCCGCTGGACTCTGGTCCACTGGACTCTGGTCCGCCAGTCTCTGGTCTTTTAAACCGGAATCTGCCAGACTCCGGTCTACAATACCCTGATCAGCCTGTTCTTTTTCTTCATCCTCTCCAGGTAATTGAGCCTCTTTTCCTTCAGCTTTTTCTTTTTCAGTAGAAAACTGCCTATCCTCTGTGAGCAGTTCTTTTTCTGTTTGACAGCTACCCAGGATAAGCAGCAATACCAGTAACTTCGTTATTATCGAGAGTTTATAATTCACTCTGAATTAAGTATACAACAGTAACGCACCCACTTTCAACTGGTTTTCCGAAAGTGGGGAAATAATTGGCATCACTGGATCATTGATAAATCTATGGGCTCACCTCTCGCGATATCCCTGAGTGCTTTCCTCCCGATCACTTCATCAATGTGCTCTGTGCCGACTGCAATATTGGGCCGTAGAGAGCACAGGTCATCTTCGCTTATTCGCTTCCCCTTTTTTACATTACGCGCAGCATAGAGAGACCTCCGTGCGTACACCCTCTCCATTACTTCTCTCTCACTGATCGGTCTTTCATGACTGCCGAGCATTTGCTCAAATAGACGGATTTTCTGAATCAGAGTGCGCAACTCTCCAGGATCAAGGGAATTACTGTGATCTGCACCTTCCTGTTTTTTATCAAGGGTGAAATGCTTCTCGATGGCACATGCGCCTTTCGCGACAGCACAGAGTGCTGCATCCAGCCCCGCCGAGTGATCAGAAAACCCGACAGGAAGACCGAACCGTTCTTTGAGTGTCTGTATGAAATTCAGATGAAGCTGATCAGGAGTGGGAGGATAGAGCATGATGCAGTGCATGAGGCAGAGAAATGGGAGATTGAAGTCGCGCAGTGTGCTCACGGCATGGTCAATCTCTTCCAGTTGACTAGCGCCTGTGGAAATGAACACCCCCTTGCCTTTTGATGCGATCTTCTTTATCAGCTGAGAAAAGGTGATATCACACGATGCGATTTTATAGAGAGACACGAAAGGGTCGATTTCATCGACGATTTCAGTGGAGAAGGGGGTGGAAAAATAGGTAATGCCGTTGGAACGTGCCTCTCTGAGAATGGTTTCACGCCACTCGGATCTGAAGGCACACTCACGCACATGCCTTTCCCATTCCCGGTTCTTCAGATTCAGCACAGCTGAATAATGCTCTCTTGAGAAGAGCGACTCGAGAGAGAATTCCTGAAACTTGATTGCATCTGCTTTACATCGTGCGGCCTGTCTGACCAACTCTACGGCAGTGTCCAGGCTTCCATTGTGGTTTGATCCTGCTTCTGCGATCACGAATACTTTATCAAAGGGATATTGTGTATTGAATATTTCCATTCTCGTTAGTATACTATACTGGAGAATTTTTATCATTTTTTATTTTAAATCGAACCGCAAGCACGCTTCCCGTCCGAGACAACGTGTCTTCTCGTCGAAGGCGAGAGAAAGCTCACGAAAAGAGAGAAACTTGAAAGGGGATTTTTACGAATGAGAAGCACCGCGGTGTACCCGGGCAGTTTTGACCCGCCGACAAACGGGCATTGGGATATTATTGAAAGGGCAGCCAGACTGTTCGATAGACTTATCGTCGCGGTTGCAGAAAATCCAGAGAAGAAATATTTTTTCACAGTCCAGGAACGTATGGATATGCTGAAGCAGATAGTAAAAAATTACGTCAATATCGAGGTCACACACTTCGATGGGCTCCTTGTGGAGTACGCGGCGAAGATTGGTGCGGTGACGATCATTCGTGGACTCAGGGCACACTCGGATTTTGAATATGAATTCGAGCTCGCGCTCATGAACAGACACCTCAATTCAAAGGTGGACACCATATTCATGATGACTGACGAGCATTATTCATTTATAAGGAGCTCGCTTGTGAAAGAAGTCGCGCGCCTCGGAGGAGACATATCCGACAAGGTACCGGCTGTTGTGGAGGAATACCTGAAAGAGAAGTTTTCGAAGAAGTGATCTGCAGTGCAATCTATTTCATCTCGTTTTTCAATTCCTCTCAGAAGGGGGCTGAATGGGATTTCACGATACGGTTTTCGAAAAAGCGAAAAACCTCCATTCTCATATCGTCCTTCCTGAATCCACCGAGGTGAGGACACTGAAGGCTGCAGCAAAAGCGCTCAAACTGGGTCTGGTGAAAAGAGCCTCCTTCATTGGAGACCCCGATGAGATACAGGCAGCCTCCAGGCGCGAGTGCATCTCGATCTCCGGTGTGGATATCATTGATCATCGCAAAGAACCCTGTTTTGAAGAATTTGTTGAAACGTACTACCAGCTGAGAAAGCACAAGGGTCTTGAACCGGATGAAGCACGGGAGTGCATGAAAGATCCTCTTTATTTTGCGGCGATGATGGTGCGGAAGAAGCTGGCGGATGGAATGGTCGCAGGGGCGGTGAACTCAACGGCACGCCTGATTCGTGCTGCTCTGCGGGTAATTGGGGTAAAGGAAGGGATAAAAACCGCTTCGAGCTGTTTTGTGGTGATTCTTTCTGACAGGTCCTTTGGGTCCGAGGGGCAAATGATATTTGCGGACTGTGCAACGGTACCCTCGCCGGATTCCACTCAGCTCGCTGAGATCGCAATCTCATCTGCAGAAACAGGAAAAAACCTCATCGGCATCAAGCCGGTCATCGCCATGCTCTCCTACTCAACAAAAGGGAGCGCGACGGGCAGACTTGTGGAAAAGGTGAGGGTGGCAACGGAAATCGTGAAGGAGAGGAGACCGGATCTTGTGGTGGATGGGGAGATACAGGCCGATGCTGCTCTGGTTGATCATGTAGCGCAGCGGAAATGCCCAGGTTCTCCAGTGGGAGGAAAGGCCAATGTGCTCATATTTCCGGACCTGGATGCGGCCAACATTGCCTACAAGCTCGTACAGCGACTCGCCCATGCAGAGGCCTATGGACCTATCCTCCAGGGGTTCTCAAGACCCGTAAATGATCTTTCCAGGGGGTGCTCAGCAGATGATATTGTTGGAGTTATTGCGGTTACCGCTGTACAGGCGTTTTCAGGGTGACAGTGGTGTGTAATTTTATTTTCAATGGTTTGGTAATTTACTATATTAAGAGCTTGATACATTTTTAATTGGAGTAGTCTATGGCACTACCGAAACAAAGGAAATCCAAGTCAAAAACAAGAATGAGAAGGGCAGTACACGACAAAGTGAAACTCGTAAAGCTGGTGGAATGTCCGAACTGCGGGGAATACGCAAAACCTCACCATGTGTGTCCGCACTGCGGGTACTACAAGGACAGAGAAGTAATCTCACCAGAGGTAGAATGATCCCATGATTGCTGTCGATGTGATGAGTGGGGAGAAGCATCCAGAAGTCATCATCAAGGGTGCCCTGAGGGCAGCTGAGGAGTTTAATATTAAGGTCGGTCTCGTCGGCGATGAGGAGCTCGTCCATGACTACCTGAAGAAAAGCGGGTACCAGTACACTGGAAATGTGGAGGTGTATCATGCATCAGAGGTCATTGCGATGCATGAAAAGCCTGCAATCGCGTGCAAAAAGAAGAAGGACGCGTCGGTTATCGTCTGCGCGCGGCTCGTGCGTGATGGTATCGCTCAGGGTTTTTTCTCACCTGGCAACACCGGAGCAACACTTGTCGCCTCATTTATGAATATCGAGAGGATTGAAGGTGTGCTCAGGCCTTCTCTTGCAGCAGTAATTCCCACAGTGAAGGGAAAGAGCGTACTCATTGACGCAGGTGCGAACATGGAATGCGTTCCAGAGTATCTCGCGCAGTTCGCGGTAATGGGGGAGGTATTTGCGAATAAGGTCCAGAGAAAGGAAAATCCCACTATTGGATTGCTCAGCATCGGCAAAGAGAGGTCCAAGGGGAACGACCTGACGCTCAAAACTAACGAAATACTGAAAGACCTCAAGATGAACTTTGTTGGAAACATTGAGGGGTACGACATTTCAGATGGTGATATCGATGTGGTCGTGTGTGATGGATTTGTGGGAAACATCGTCATAAAGGTTACTGAACGGATTTTTCGACTGACCGTTGAGTTCGTTGGGCAGGAAGTAGAAAATCACCTCCTGCAGCGAATTGGGTATGCCCTCATCTATCCTGCGGTCCGAAACATGAGGAAAAAAACAGATCCGAGCGAGTATGGAGGTGGGTACCTTCTCGGTTTGAACGCGAACATTGTTATTGGTCACGGTGCATCTGACAGTGTGACGGCGTACAACGGCATCCATATGGTAAACGTGGCCATTCGGAACAAACTGACTACACTTATTGTGTCACGGTTGGAGGAACTGGGCTTGAAAAAATAGCAATCCCGGATATTCAGCACCGTTTCAGAGGCTCCCTTACCAGTTTTCCTATTCATCAGAGTGTCAGAATATACTTGATGCTCAGGAGAAGAAATATCATATTAATCTAACCGTATTGGGAGAATCATGAAGCGAAAATCAGAAGCGAAGGGACAGCGATTGAAATGTACAATGTGATGATCAAGAGCACTGGAGCGTACCTTCCGGAAAAAGTGCTTACGAATAAAGATCTCGAGAAAATGGTTGATACAACCGATGAATGGATAATCACGAGAACAGGAATCAAGACAAGAAGGATAGCGGCTGAGAACGAGGCAACATCAGATATGGCCTATGGTGCGGCAAAGATTGCTCTTGAGCGGGCTGAAATGGATCCACAGGAGGTAGAGCTCATACTTGTGGGTACCATTACTCCTGATATGTTCTTTCCAAGCACGGGATGCTGGGTCCAGGACAAACTGGGAGCGAAAAATGCGGTTGCCATGGACATCAGCGCCGCCTGTTCAGGATACATCTATGCACTCGTTATTGCGAGTAAATTCATCGAAACAGGGATCTATAAAAACGCCCTGATTATAGGGGCAGAAAAGCTCACAAGCATCGTCGACTGGGAGGATAGAGCTACCTGCGTTTTATTTGCAGATGGCGCTGGGGCGAGCGTTCTCACACCCTCGAACGGCCAGAGCACGCTTATGGCCTTTGATATGGGAACCGATGGCTCTTACGGGCAGGAGCTTTTGATACCGGCAGGTGGCTCGAGGATGCCTGCAACAGTCGAGACAGTGACCAACAAGATGCACTCGATAAAAATGAACGGGAACATGATCTTCAAGGTTGCAGTGAATAAAATGAGGGAGACCTTTACAAAGTCGATGGAAAAAGCAGGAGTCACTGCAGAAGATATATCGCTCCTCATACCGCACCAGGCCAACCTTCGTATAATTGATGCTCTGAGGGGTTTTCTGCGTCTCCCGAAAGAAAAGGTATACGTAAATATTGATAAGTATGGGAACACATCGGCTGCGAGCATTGCGATTGCACTGAATGAGGTGAACGAGCAGGGGTTGATTCAGAGAGGTGATATCATAGGGTTTGCCGCTTTCGGAGGTGGATTGACCTGGGGATCTGCCATCATCCGGTTCTGAATTTCCGTTTGTGATGTGCAGGATTTTCTATTATATTTCCTAATTAAAATTTCGAAAGACAGAAGGTTCGCACTGGAGGAAGGATGGGAAGTTTCGGATTTTTATTTCCCGGGCAGGGTTCTCAAAAGCCAGGAATGGGGAAAGAGTTCTATGAAACCTCTCTTAGGGCAAAAGAAATATTCAACTGTGCAGAGAGCGTATTGAGTGACTGTTCCATCAAGTCTCTCTGTTTTGAGGCCGATGAGGAAGAGCTGAAGAGAACAGAAAATACGCAACCTGCACTGTATACGGTTTCTTACGCGATTTATGCGGTGCTTGAGGAGTCCGGATACACGGGGGAAGTTTTTGCAGGGCATTCCCTCGGTGAATACACTGCAGTAACAGCCGCCGGGTATATGAGCTTTGAAGACGGTTTGAAAGTCGTCCGAAGGAGAGGACTCTTGATGAGAGACTGCGATCCGGGGAGAAAGGGAGGTATGGCAGCGATCCTCGGCCTGGATATAGATCAGATTGAGAAAGTGTGTCAGGAGGTGCAGGACGTCTGGCCTGCAAATTTCAACAGCCCCAGTCAGATTGTGATTTCCGGTTTGAAAGAAAAAGTGAACGAAGCAATGGACAAACTGAAATCCATCGGTGCGAAGAGAGTAATTCCTCTCAATGTGGGAGGACCGTTTCATTCCCCATTCATGAAAGATGCAGCAGGAGAGTTGGAGAGGGAACTGGAAGCGGTACGGTGGGAAAAGGGTGCAGGGAAAATTGTATCAAATGCCACTGCAAAGCTGACGGATGATGCATCGACGCTGAAGCAAAGCCTGGTGAAACAGCTCTCCCATCCAGTACTCTGGAGTTCATCTCTCAGCGCACTTGTTGAGTTAGGATATACCAAATACATCGAATGTGGGCCGGGGACTGTCCTCAAGGGGCTCTTTCGATCTATAGCAAAGGATGTGCAGGTACACTCCGTGGAGAAGCCTGGAGATATAGAAGGTATTGGAGTATAAACTCCAATCTTCGTACACAGGGAGGGGGACCTCATGGACCTCAAGGGAAAGATTGCCTTCGTTACGGGAGGAGCACAGGGAATTGGGAAAGAAATCGCGGTTGCTTTCGTTCGGCATGGCGCTGACATTATTATCGGCGACATCAATCAGTCAGTTCTGGAGAGCACTGTCAGTGAGCTCAGAACACTGGGAGGAAAGGCAGAAGGATATATTCTGGATGTGAGCAGTCTGGCTTCATGTGAGGAGGCAGTGAAAAAAGCGATTGACAAATTCGGAAGGATTGATATACTCGTGAACAATGCGGGCATCACGAGGGACAACCTCCTCCTGCGTATGTCCGAAGAGGATTTTGACCGGGTTATTCGGATAAATCTAAAAGGCACCTTTAACTGCACCAAGGTACTGTCCCGTGTCATGATGAAACAACGATACGGGAGAATCATTAATATAGCGTCAGTGATCGGGTTAATCGGAAATGCGGGACAGGTCAACTATGCTGCGAGCAAGGCGGGTATAATCGGTGTGACGAAATCGGTTGCAAAAGAACTCGCCTCGAGGAATGTGACTGTCAACGCGATCGCACCTGGTTTCATAAAAACTGAGATGACCGATGTTTTGCCCGAAGAGGTGAGGGCAAAGATGCTCGAAACGGTTCCTTTGAAACGCCCCGGTACGCCTGCGGATGTGGCCAATGCAGCTCTTTTCCTCGCCTCTGAATATTCTTCATATATCACAGGCCAGGTTCTGGTCGTGGACGGCGGTATGGTCATGTAGTTGTGTCAGGCAGTTTCTATTTCAGGAAAACCAGGAATTCAGTTCCTGTCTTTGTGGATTGTGTATGCAGAGAAAATTGAAAAATTGAAGGGGGTTAACTTCACATGGCAGATGACGTATTTGGAAAGGTAAAGGAAATAATTGTCGAGCGGTTGAGTGTTGATGAAAAAGATGTTATGAATGAGGCATCTTTCATTGACGATCTGGGGGCTGATTCTCTTGACACGGTCGAGCTTGTGATGGCACTCGAGGAAGAGTTTGGGCTTGAAATACCTGACGAAGAGGCGGAAAAGATCATTACCGTTGGTGATGCGGTAAAGTACATCGAATCTCACAAATAGGAAATGATCTTGGAAAATAAAAAGAGAAAGGTCGTGGTTACCGGGATGGGGGCTCTGACCCCCATCGGTATTGGGGTCGAAAATTACTGGAAACATCTCCTGGAGGGCAAATCCGGGATAGCAAAAATATCACTTTTTGACCCGGAAGGATTGGAGACACAAATTGCTGGTGAGGTCAAAGATTTTGATCCGTTGAACTACATGGATAAGCAGGAAGCACGACGAAATGACAGGTTCACCCAGTTTGTTCTCGCAGCCAGTGAAGAAGCGATCAGAGACTCTGGCATCGATTTAAACAAGGTGGATAAATTCAGGACGGGTGTGATCATTGGCTCCGGTATCGGTGGTCTACAGACCCTTCTCGAGCAGCAAGAAGTGATGCGAAACAAAGGCCCGAAACGGGTCAGTCCCTTCCTGATACCGAGCATGATTGTCAATATGGCAGCAGGGCTTGTTTCGATAAAATATGGGCTCAAGGGTCCAAACATGTGTGTCGTCAGCGCATGCGCCTCAGCCAATCATTCGATCGGCGAAGCATTTAAATATGTGCAGAGCGGTGAGGCTGATTTTATGCTCTGCGGGGGTACAGAAGCACCGATCGTTCCTCTCGGTGTCGCAGGTTTTATCAACATGAAGGCTGTGTCCACACATAACGAAGAACCCGAAAAGGCTTCACGCCCCTTCGACAGGGGCAGGGACGGGTTTGTGATGGGTGAGGGTGCTGCGGTACTGACGCTGGAGAGCGAGGAGAGCGCCCTGTCCAGAGGTGCGAAGATATATGGCTGTATTTCGGGTTACGGGGTAAGCGCGGACGCTTTTCACATCGCAGCGCCAGAACCTTCCGGTATAGGTGCTCAAAAGTGTATGGAAAATGCACTGATTGACGCGGGACTCAGCCCCCAGGATATCGACTATATCAATGCACACGGGACATCCACACCGGTGGGTGATAAAGCCGAGGTAAATGCATTGAGGAATCTCTTTGGGGAGCGGGTTAACAGGCTAAAGATCAGCTCCAACAAGTCTATGATCGGGCATTTGCTTGGCGCTGCAGGAGGTGCGGAGACAATCGCTACTCTCCTCACTGTTCAAAATGGCACTATACCTCCAACAATAAATCTCGATGACCCGGAATTTGATCTGGATTTCGTGCCCCATAAATCTGTGAAGATGGCTCTGCACGCTGCGATCAACAATTCTTTCGGCTTCGGAGGGCACAACGCGTCATTAGTCATTAGTGGATATGAGGCGAAGTAAAAGAAATATAACGTCGACTCGAAGGAAGGTTCTTCTCCATTTTCAGAAGATTCTCGGAATTCGTTTCAAATCACAGGAGCTCCTGGATACCGCTCTTTCTCACAAATCCTACGTACATGAAACGGATGGCGTCTGGGAAGATTATGAGAAACTTGAATTTCTCGGTGACGCTTTCCTGGGTCTCATAATAAGTGATTGCCTCTACAGACGAAACCTTGAGTCAAGCGAGGGTTCTCTTGCCAGAACAAAATCCTACGTTGTCAGTGAACAGACGCTTCACAGGATAGGTCAGGAAATCAACATTCAAAAGTATCTGCTGATCGGAAAAGGCGAAGAGAAATCGGGAGGCAGAAACCGGAAAGGACTTATCGGGGACAGTGTCGAAGCGGTTATCGGCGCCTACTACCTTGACAGTGGCTATAAACAAGCCAGGAAACTGGTGGAGAAGCTCTTCTTCAAAGAGATAATCGAAGTTGAAAAAAACCGTCACGAAAAGGATTATAAGTCGATCCTCCAGGAGTTTGTACAAAAATGGTACAGGACTGTTCCCGAATACACGGTCATCAACACGGAGGGTCCGGATCACCGACGGACTTTCTTTGTAAAGGTGTCCGTGAAAAAACATAGTTATGGTCCGGGAATAGGGAAAAGCAAAAAGCAGGCAGAGCAAAATGCTGCGCGCATCGCGCTGACAGCACTCAGGAGAAAAAGAAGCACTGAGAGGGTTCATTCGATTCAGCCAGAGGCTGAAAGAAAAACTCAAGAGGTGAAGAGGGAAAGGGGTGTTCGAGCGCATAAAAGGACAAAAAGTCGCAATACGAATGCTCGGAAATGAGATTCAACGGGGACGGCTGCCCTCCTCCATCATGTTTTACGGTCCTGACGGTTGCGGGAAATTTCTTACCGCTATGGAGCTTGCCCGGGTACTGAACTGCTCCCGCGGTATAATTGGATCAAATTTCGGTGAGGAAGTTCGAGTCTCACATGAAGGGGCCTGCCGAAATACGGGTCAACCCCCTCAGGACGATTCGATACCCAACCACCCGAATACGTGTACCTGCATCTCCTGTGTGAACATCTCGAAACTTATCTCGAGGAACCTGTTTCTCATCTGCAGGTCGAATCTGAGAAACAGCTTTGATCTGTGGAGGCAATTCGGTGTGAATCATGAGAACCTCCAGTGGTTTCAGCGAGACCTGCGGCGGTTACTTCTTACTATCTATGATGAACCCCGTTATGTGAAAGATTGCAATGAGTTGGAAGGGTTTTTACATACGTCTTCAGAGATACCCGCGCATTCACAAAAAATCATTCGCTGCGTATTCGGTATTCTGGATTCTTTGAAGGGTATGAACATCTCAATCGAGAAGATTCGCCAGATTCAGCGATTTCTCTGGGTGAAGGGCAGCGACGGAGGATTCAAGGTCGTGATAATAGATGGAGCAGAGAACATGAATGAAGAATCCTCCAACAGTTTTTTGAAGATCTCTGAAGATACACCTCCGGACTCACTCATAATTCTGTGCACTGCCAACAGGGATGCGATCAGGGAAACAATTCTGTCCCGATTCAGGATGTATCGTTTCTTCGCACTCTCCGGGGATGCGAGAAACGAAGTTCTGAAAGAACGTTTCGGAGAAACGGGAAAAAGAACAGAGGATCAAAGATTTTCAGAGGCAGAAGCGTTCGCGCAGCGGTTGGAGGATGAAAGTATTCGTCTCTTGGATTTTCTTGAAATTGTAAAGGAAATTCTCGACTGTGATCAGGTTATATCCTTTTTGGACTTTACGATACACTCTTCGATGGAAAAATTCACACTCGCGGGCAACCTGAGCATGGAGGATGTGTACCGCATTGAGGCGCTCATTAAGACGGCGGCTTCTGTCAGGAACGCAATCCTTTACGGCAATGCGAACATCGAGATTGTGTTTACAAGTTTTATGTTGAATAATTACCGATCATCTATACGATAAGCAATAACAAGCTTTTCCTTTTACCGGGATGGACATAAATTTGTAGAAAGATGAATAGAAGGAAAGTGTGCGAGAATACCCGATTTAGGTGATACTCATGGAATATTCTGGTTTCATACAGAAGGTTCTTCAGAAGTTTGAGAAGCTCGACCGGAATAAAATACGGAACATACTTGTCGAGCTGCACACCGAAAAGGAGCTGTATAAGCTTGTGTTTGACTCAATGATCGAGGGTGTGATTGTCACCAACAGGGACAGAAAAGTGATACTGATCAACAAGGCGATGGAAAAATTTATCTCCGTGAGCGCTTCACGAATCCATTTTCGGGAGATGGAGGAATGCAATTTTGACCCTGAAATAAAAGGAATTCTTGAAAAGGCTCTCGCCGAAAACCAGAATGTTCTCGATCAGGAGGTGCACCTTCACAGAACCGACAAGACGTATACTCTGAGCGTTCTTCCCCTGCTGAGCGGTGAAGAACCGATCGGTCATGTGATCATCATGGTAGACATCACTGAAAAGAAAACGAGAGAGATACAGCTTCGACAGGCTGAGAGTCTTGCAGCGCTCACAACTCTTACCGCAGGTGTGGCGCATGAAATAAAGAATCCCCTCGCCTCCATCGACATACACATACAGCTTATGAACAGGGAGATACAGAAGTTTGATCAGAATGAGGTGAAAAACATGAGAAACCTGCTCGCAATCGTGAAGGAGGAGATCGACCGGCTTAATTCGATCGTGCAGGATTTTCTCTTTGCGGTACGGCCGATGAGCATGAGCTTGAGCCAGGAAAATATCAACGAGATTTTAAAAGAATTGGTTGATTTTTTGAAGTACGAGCTCGAGGAAATGGACATCGAGGTCAAGCTCGAGCTGGAGGAGGATCTTCCCACAGTGATGGTGGACCCCAAATACATCAAGCAGGCATTTTTGAATATCCTGAAGAACTCCATAGAAGCAATTCATGGTGGCGGCCGAATTCATGTCAAGACGGAGGAGGGGTCTGACGGGGATGTGGCGATACACATTGATGACACGGGCGAAGGGATACCTGAGAGCAATATGGGAAAAATATTCGAGCCCTACTTTACGACACGGAAATCCGGGACAGGACTCGGACTCGTTATTGTGTACAAAATTATCAAAGAGCTCGGCGGAGATATCAAGATCAACAGCAGGGAAGGTGAAGGCACCACTTTCAGTGTGAAGCTTCCGGTATATGAGAAAAAGAAGAAGCTTCTGACCTACGAGGAGGAGAATGAAAGCAAAGTTGTTAATAGTAGATGATGAGAAGCATATTCGAGAGGGACTCGAAAAGGCTCTGACCTCAGACGGATATGATGTTGAGCTTGCTTCAGACGGCAAGCAGGGTCTTGAGAGGATTGAAGAGGGAGACATAGATCTGGTCATTACGGACCTGAAGATGCCGAGTATCTCAGGTGAAGAGCTCATGAAAGAGGCCGTTGACAGGTTCCCTTATCTTCCCATAATCATTCTCACCGGCCATGGCACCATCGAGAATGCAGTGCAGGCGATGCGAAATGGGGCGTACGACTACCTGACGAAACCGCTGAATATAGATAAGCTTTCCCTGATCGTGAACAGAGCACTCGAAAACTCCTCTCTCAAACGCCAGTACAGGGAGCTGTTGAATCAGCTGAAGAAAAAGTATTCCTTTGAGAACATCATCGGGAAGAGCGCAACCATGAAAAAAGTCTTTGAGACGATCGAGCAGGTTGCACCTTCCAGGGCAAACGTCCTCATCTACGGGGAAAGCGGCACTGGCAAAGAAATGATTGCTGATGCAATTCACCACAACAGCCCGAGAAGGGACAAACCTTATATCAAGGTACACTGCGCCGCACTTCCTGAGACATTGCTGGAGAGCGAGCTCTTCGGGCATGAAAAAGGTTCCTTTACCGGAGCGATCGCACGAAAGAAAGGCAGATTCGAGCTCGCAAACACTGGAACAATCTTCCTCGACGAAATCGGGGAGATAAGCGTTCAGACGCAGGTGAAGCTCCTTCGAGTCATACAGGAGAGGGAATTCGAACGTGTCGGGGGTGAGGAACCCATAAAAGTTGATGTGCGCATCATTTCTGCAACAAACAAAGAATTGAAAGAAGAGATCGAGAAGGGAAGCTTTCGAGAAGATCTCTACTACAGGCTCGATGTGGTATCGATACATGTGCCTCCTCTCAGGGAGAGAACCGATGATATACCCCTCATGGTACATAAATTCATTGAGGAATTTGCTTCAGAGAACAACAAGGAAATTGAGGGCATCACAAACGGCGCGCTCCAGGCACTCATGTCATATAAATGGCCCGGAAACGTGAGGGAGCTGAGAAACGTGATTGAAAGCATTGTGGTACTGACGAAATCGAAGGTGATAAATGAACAGGATTTGCCTTCTTATATTCTGGCAAAGGATGAGAAATCCTCCATAAAAATACCTGCAGGTATAGATCTCGCGGAAGCGGAGAAGAGAATCATTCTCTTCACTCTGGATAATACCGGTGGAAATAAAACGAAGGCATCTGAAATATTGAATATCGGACGGAAGACTCTGCACCGCAAGCTCGCAGAATATGGGTTCGGTTGACCTTCAAGTGTGTAAAAAGTATACGATATTTGGAAAAATTTGCAATATTGTATCAAAATGACACGCATTGTACATTTCAGCATTCATGATTGAGACTATCTATATAATTCATTATATAATAGTTAATTAAACTTACCTATTATTTTTATATGGTATAATAATTGCATTAAATAATAAAACGTGAAAAAAAGGGGATGGGAGGGATAGTTTGTCCATAGACAAAAAGTATTCTCATCTGGGAAGCGGTCTTGATGTAAGCTCTCTTTCCGTGTATCTCCGGGAAATAAACAAGATACCTCTATTGACCAGGAAGGAAGAGGTTGCGCTTGCCCGAATGGCAAAAGTCGGAGAACCGGAAGCAAAGGATAGACTTATAAAGGCAAATCTTCGTTTTGTCGTCAACGTCGCGAAAAAGTACCAGAACCAGGGTCTCACCTTGAGCGATCTCATCAGCGAGGGGAATCTCGGACTCATCACCGCAGTGGATAAGTTCGATGTTGACAAGGGATACCACTTCATTTCCTATGCTGTGTGGTGGATCAAGCAGTCCATACTGAAGGCAATCTGTGAAAAATCCCGGATGATTCGTCTCCCGCTCAACCGGGCAAACGAGCTTCTCCAGATTGAAAAGGTGAAGAGGGAAATCGGAAGCAACAAGGATGGGGAAGCGGACATAGAGGAGATAGCCGATTTTCTCGATATGGATAAAAGCAGGATCAACGATCTCATAAATGCATCCAAGGAGTTTGTTTCCCTGGAGACACCGCTTTCATCGGATAAGGATGCGAACACCATATCCGATCTCATGGAAGATACCAAAGGAGCTGATCCAGAAAAGATATTGATCGACAGAACCTTACAGGATTCGATCAAGCACGTGCTTTCCACCCTTACAGAAAAAGAAGCGAACGTAATAAAGTACAGATTCGGGCTCAACGGTGAGCGACCGCACTCCTTGAAAGAGATCGGTGACAAGTATAACCTCACAAAAGAGAGGATCCGGCAGATTGAAAAAAAGGCCATAAGCAGATTGCGGCATCCCACAAGGAGCCAGAAACTGCAGAGCTATATCAAAGAGTATTAATAAATTCACTGCTCGTGCAAGAAATAAAAGGTTTGGAGGGAAATCGTACCTCCAAACCTTTTTATTTACCCCTCCCGGTCCTGTTGATATTATATAGCCATGAGGTGCATTCATCTCGTTGGTGTGAGCGGTATCGGTATGAGCGCCCTTGCAGGAATCTGCATTGATCTCGGCTATCATGTTACCGGTTCGGCTGATACCCAAAACGAGCAGACCGAGGCCCTGAAGAGAAGGGGTATGACCTTTTTTCTTGGTCATGCCGCCCCCCACGTGGGTTCGGCGGATACAGTGGTGCGGAGTGCAGCAGTTCCACTCGAAAACCCCGAGATCCAGAAAGCTCTGGAGAGCAGCATTCCTGTTCTTCTCTACTCCGAATTTCTCGGTATACTCATGGGTAAGAAGAAGGGCATTGCAATCGCGGGCACTCACGGGAAAACCACTACCACCGCTCTAACCGGCTGGATACTACGATATGCCGGATATGATCCAACCGTGGTGTGCGGTGGCGTAATGCGGAATACAGATTCAAACGCGATCTACGGGAAAGGCGAGTACTTCGTTGCAGAGGCCTGTGAGTACCAGCGGTCATTTCTCAATCTCAAGAAATGGCATAGTATCGTGATAAATATCGAAAACGACCATCTGGATTATTACAGAGATATCCGGGATATAAATGATGCTTTTTCTGATTTTCTCCGCCTCTCTGAAGAAAAAGGAATTACGGTGATAAACGGTGATGATATTAATCTCAGAGAAGTTGTGAAAAATATCAAAGAACTGGTTCCTTGTACCGTCGGATACGGGGAGGAAAATCGGTACAGGATTCAGGAGCTTGTGAACAGGGGCGGTTACTACTCCTTTCTCCTCACGGATGGAAAAGCGCCCCTGGTCCGGCTTGAGCTCTCCGTTCCCGGGAGATTCAATTGTGTCAACGCAGCCCTCTCGACCGTGCTGGCGTTCAAGCTGGGCATCGCAGTCACCACCATACAGGAGGCAGCCAGACAATTCATTGGCACAGGCAGAAGGCTCGAGCACCTGGGTAGGCGTGGGAAGCAACAGCTCTACACTGATTATGCCCATCATCCAACAGAGATTTCTTTGACACTAAAAACGCTGATGGAAATCCATGCTGACAAGAAGGTCTGTGTGGTGTTTCAGCCACACCAACACTCGAGAACCGCAAAGCTCTTTGATGGTTTTGTTGAAACCCTTCTCGGGGCTGACAGTATCATCCTTACGAATATTTACAGACAGCGTGATTCAGAGGATCAGGTGAAAGCAGTAAGCAGTAAGGATCTTCTCAGAGAGCTAAAAAAGGCCGATGCGGGAAAACGCGTGGAACTCGTAAGCGACGACACAGCGCTTTATTCGGCTCTCGAAGAGCAGGTGCATGAGGAGATGGTGGTCGTATTCCTTGGGGCTGGTGACATTGATGGAAAAGCACGTCACTATGCTGCCTTACCCGCTGGATGGAGCTGAGTCCCTCGTCATGGAAGCATCTTTTAGGAGGTGGATATGTTCGCATGTGCACGGTGCGGTGTAGAAGTGAAGATTTCTGATCGGATTTCAAGGACAATGCTCTGTCCGAACTGCGGTGCCTATCTTCACTCTTGCGTGAACTGCAAATTCTACAGCCCGGGGAGTCACAATGACTGCAGAGAGCCGCAGGCTGATCTTGTCTCGGATAAAAAGTCGTCCAACTTTTGTGAGTATTTTTCACCCGGTGATAAGAAGAGAGCCACACAAAAGAAGGGCGAGAAAAGGAATGCACGGGATCGATTCGACCGGCTGTTCGGAGAATAAATTCACTTCAAGTCAAAGGAGCTCATGATGGACATCAAGGTGAAAAATGCGATTATAAGCGTTTCGGACAAAACCGGGCTTGTTGAGCTGGCGAAGAGCCTCACCGAGATGGAGGTCACAATTTATTCGACCGGTGGCACTGCAAAAGCGCTGGAGAATGTGGGTATACCGGTAAAGAAGATTTCCGATTATACCGAGTTTCCCGAAATACTCGATGGGAGGGTGAAGAGTCTCCATCCGAAGATACATGGAGGCATCCTTGCACGCAGGGACAACGAGAACCATATGATTCAACTCCAGGAAAATGCAATCACCGCATTTGATCTGGTAGTGATCAATCTCTATCCCTTCGAGAAGGTGATCAGTAAAGAAGGTGTCACCAATCAACAGGCGATTGAGAATATCGACATCGGTGGACCTTCCATGCTTCGTTCTGCAGCAAAGAACCACAGCTTCGTGTGTGTCGTACCGGATCCCCGTTTCTATCATTCCGTGATAGAAGAGATGAAAACTCGCGGGGCGATATCCCTTGAGACCCGAAAAAAACTCGCTATGGCGGTATTTGAAACGACTTCCTATTATGACAACCTGATCGCAGGTTACTTCCACTCGTCAATCCTCGAAAAAGAGGCAGAGAGATATCCAGATACGATACATCTCTATTTTTCAAAGAAGCAGGAGCTCCGATACGGGGAAAATCCGCATCAGTCTGCTGCCTTCTACACAAATCCTGACATCCGTGTCCCGGGTGTCTCTACTGCTCGACAGCTCCACGGCAAAGAGCTTTCCTTCAACAACATACTGGACATCGAAGCTGCGGTTGAAATCGTGAAGGAATTCGATGAACCGGCCTGCGCTGTTATCAAACACACAAACCCGTGCGGTGCGGCGTGTGGAAAGAATCTGCAAAAGGCATTCCTCGATGCGTGGGAAGGGGATCCGGTCTCTGCCTTTGGAAGCATTATAGGATTCAATGCCCGTGTAGACATTTCAACCGCAGAGGCAGTCATACAAGCGGGTTTTGTGGAATGTATAGTCGCACCGGGGTATGATGAGGAAACATACCAGCTGCTCGGAAATAAGAAAAACTTGAGAATCCTCGAAACAGGGAAGTTGCGAAATAAAGAACTGTACGATTGCGATCTCAAACGGGTCGTTGGAGGTATTCTTGTGCAGGAGAGGGACCTCAAAGATATTGATCACAAAGATCTGAAGCTGGTTACAGAGAAAGAAATCGAAGATGAGGATCTCGGATCTCTTCTGTTTGCGTGGAAAATTGCAAAACACGTAAAATCAAATGCAATCGTCCTTGCCCGTAATACGAAAACCGTTGGCATCGGTGCAGGGCAGATGAGCCGTGTGGATGCCACCTTCATGGCGGCAAGCAAGGCGGGGGAGAGGGCGAAGGGTGCGGTTCTTGCCTCGGATGCATTCTTCCCGAAATCGGACGCGGTACTGCTCGCTGCACAGAGAGGCGTTCGCGCCATCATACAACCCGGAGGGTCGGTGGCAGACGAAGAAGTGATAAAGAAGTGTGACGAGAGTGGAATTGCGATGGTCTTTACAGGTTTTCGGCACTTCAAGCACTGAAATGCCTTTTCAGATTACGCGTTGTGCCTTATCGTTGATGGAGAAAGCCCCCATTCCGGAAGGAAACCAACACTGATGATTTCAAAGACAGAGCACTGTGCGAGAAGGCTCCTTGACCATGGATTTTGGGCCTACTATTTTGGTGAGACAACGAGAGAGATGCTGATGAGGAAAAAACCGACTGAGTTCCATCTCTTCACCAACGCAGATCTGATTCAGATTTCAAAATTATTTTCTGAGGTAGTATTCCGAAAAGAGTGCGATGAGCAGGCTTTTCTCACTCGCGATGAGAACACAGTGCATTTTTTCATAAGCGACTTTCCCATGGACCGGGTTGTTCGCATTCCAGGGTTATTAGAGGTTGAGCGACAGGCGTGCATCCATGCGGTGAACTGCTGTCTCTTTCGAATTGATGGGGTGTTCTATGACTGCAAACGCAAGATATTTTTCGATCCACTTGATGCGTATACAGATATCAAAAATGGAACAATTGGAACCGTGCAGACACCACAGGAGGCCGCTGCACGGTATCCGACCATCGCTCTTAAAACCGCCCGAGTGCGAGCCAGAACAGGGTTCCATGTAGAAAAATCGCTCATGGAATTTCTTCGAAAAGGCCCCGCCTCCTTTGATTATAGAAATCCCAGCTGTTCAATCATCAATGACTTCATTGCTCTGCTCCTTTCTCAATGGGTCTACGAAGCATTGATATTGCTTGATGAGTTCAAGATCCTTGATCAGATTCTTCCTGAGCTGTCTGTGCTGAAAAAGGTAAATCAGGACAAGGATCACCATCCGGAGGGAAACGGATTCTGGCATACTCTGGAATGTGTGAAATTCGTGAAGAAGCCAAACAGGGCGCTCATGATGGCAATTCTGCTGCACGATACAGGAAAGGCGATTGCCCTGTCAGATCGGGAGAAGCATAAACCCTTTCCCAATCATTCTTCCAAGAGCGGAAAGATAGCCCGTGGCGTGTTGCAACGATTCGATTTTTCCCCTGGGGAAGTAGAGGAAATACAGTTTCTCGTTCGGAATCACATGATTCTGAACGCGATTGACCGGCTTCCGGAGGCTCGTCTTCGAAAGCTTTTTCTCTCTCCCTATTTTCCCAATCTGCTCGAGCTGTACAGGGCGGATCTTCAGAGCGGGTATCACAGTGCGGAGAGTTACTATCAAGCCTCCCGTTCCTACAGAGAATTTCTCAAGAAGGAGCGTATGCGACGCGAGGGTGTGTACGCCTGATCATGCTGAATCAGATCGCCCTTGATCCGGTGGATTGAAATACGGTGCATTTCAATCGTGCGCATTGAAACCCGACGGAGTGAAATTCGGTCATTGTCAACCTGATTGTCGTTTCCTGCCAAACCATAAGTTTCTCTCTCTATCACCTCAACTTGTTTGGAAAAGCATCATTTGTATGCACTATACTATATGAAATGGGGTGATCATCCGTTGCTCAATCCATGGGCAACATTTTTCAATATCGTTACGATACAGCTCAAACAGAGGATGTCAGCGTAATTGCGAACAGACATGAAGCGACAGGAAAATTCTCTGCCAGGTGAAAAAGGTGTGTGTGTGGAGGGAAAGGCTGAGCCTGATGGTATGGAATGCTTCAGAATTCTGGTCGTCGACGACGACGAGCCGGTCCTGAAAGTAATCCAGCGCTTTCTTGCTGATCAGGGATATTCGACGGATACCACACACAGCGGGAAAAGGGCGATTGAGAAGGAAGTTGAGTCCAGGTACGACCTTGTGATTCTCGATCTGGTGCTCCCCGACTTGAGTGGCCTTGAAGTTCTCAAGGAGCTCAAGAAAGAGGACAGCTCAATTTCGGTTCTCATCATGACCGGATACGGGAAGATTGAGACAGCAGTGCAGGCCATGAAGCTCGGGGCCGATGATTATCTGCAGAAACCTTTCAGGTCACTTGATGTGCTCTCAATTGCGATCAAGCGCATAAAGGAGTACAGAGACCTGAAAGCAGAGTGCTCATATCTGAAAGAGCAGTTGAATGAATCCTTTCGTCTCAGTAATATCATCGGAAGAAGCAGAAAGATAACCGGCATTTTCCAGCTGATAAAGAAGGTCGCTCCTCTCAACAGCACGGTTCTGATCGAGGGAGAGAGCGGAACGGGTAAGGAGCTCATTGCCAGGGCGATTCACCAGATAAGTGATCGCAAAGAGAACAGGTTTGTGGCACTTAACTGCGGTGCAATCCCGCTTACCCTTCTTGAAAGCGAGCTCTTCGGACATGAGAAGGGTGCATTTACCGGAGCACTGCAGGAAAAAAAAGGCTATTTTGAGGTTGCTGATAAGGGGACCATATTTCTTGACGAGATCAGTGAAATGGACCTCGCGGTGCAGGTGAAACTTTTAAGGGTCATTCAGGAGAAAAAGTTTCAGAGAATCGGGGGAACCAGAGAGATATCAACAGATGTACGGATCATTGCGTCCACAAACCGAAACCTTGACCAGGAGATATTGCAGAATCGATTCAGAAAAGACCTCTATTACAGAATCAATGTCATAAAAATAATAGTGCCGCCTCTCCGAGATCGGCAGGAAGACATACCTCTTCTGAGTTATTTCTTTCTAAAAAAATACAGTGAAGAGTTCGGCAGAAACATTCGAAGCATATCGCCAAAGGTAATGAGCGGTTTCCTGAATTACCGCTGGGATGGGAATGTTCGGGAGCTCGAGAACGTGGTAGAACGCGCTGTTGCTTTGGCGGAATACGAAGAGATTCAACCCCATGACCTGCCGAAAAATATTTTTTTCAGTGAATCTGCCGATGAGATATCTTCCCCGTTGCTTCACTTCGATGAGGCGAAACGACAGTTTGAACAGCAGTATCTGGAAAGGATTTTGGAAGAAACCAAGGGGAACGTTACCATGGCATCACGCATTTCATTGATCCCCCGACAGAACATCTATGATAAAATAAAAAAGCTGAATATTGACCCGAAGCGGTTCAGATGATCCGGAGGGATTGTAATTATTTTAGGACAACGTCACTGGTATGTGACAGGCATACCGTGAAAATACGCATGCAACAGGGTTTCAATTTTCGCGATAGTGTTGAGGTAATTCTATAATTTATTATATTAAGATGAATTGTATATTTTACACATGCGAACGATTTCTGTGTTACCTAACAGTACTCTTGGCACCAAGGTTGCATACTTTTAAGAAAGTGCTCTCTGAAGTCGAGGTGCGCAAAACTCAATGTATGTGGCGCGAAATGGGTTTACAATATAATCCAAATTTGGGCCAATGAGGGGAGCTCTTTCATGCAGAAGGTTCCAGAGAAGCCTGAGGCAGGTACACTGGAAAAGGGCGGTTCTTTCGGACTTGGCGCTCTCGATCTTCCCAGTATGCCCGATATCCTTATTGTAGACGACGAAAGCAGTATTCTCACTCTCATTTCTTCAATACTCATCACCAACGGATATACGGCAGACAAGGCTCAGAGTCTCAAAGAGGCGTTTGCGGCTCTTTCAGCCCGTGACTATGATATCGTGTTCCTCGATCTGGGACTGCCGGATGGGTCGGGATTCAATGTGCTTGATAGAATCATCGATACCATGCCGGAAACACTGGTTATAGTGATAACGGGTTTTCACGATCTGGACAAGGCCTTGCGATCGATACGGAAGGGAGCATTTGACTATATCACCAAGCCATTTTCCATCACCCTATTCCAGGACAGGTTGTATTCAGTATTGGACACCTGGAAAACAAGAACTTTTAGCCATGCCTATCAGAAATATCTTGAAAAACTGGTGGACGACCGCAACAGAGAGCTGCAGGATACAGTACAGGAAATAGAGCATGTGCATGATGTGACGGTGTTCGCCCTTGGTGCGGCCCTCGACTTGCGTGACCCGGAAACAGAGGATCACTGCAGGCGTGTTTCAGAGAACAGTGTGCTCCTTGGGAAAAAGCTGGATTTGAAGGGGGAGGAACTGAAGAAGTTGAAATGGGGAGCATATCTGCACGATATCGGAAAAATTGGAATCCCTGAGAGTATACTCATGAAACAGGGACCGCTGAGCGACGAAGAGTTGTCGGTGGTGAAAAAGCACTCTGTATTGGGGTATTCCATGATTCGAAACATCGATTTTCTCATGGAAGCGAGCGAAGTCGTACTCTATCATCATGAGAAATATGATGGGAGCGGATATCCCTATGGGCTGAGCGGCCGGGACATTCCACTCTTTGCCAGGATATTCGCAGTTGCAGATGCAGTCGATGCAATGATCGCTCCGCGTCCCTATCGCAATCAGATACCTATTCAGGAAGTCTATAAGGAACTCAAACGCTGTTCCGGCGTACATTTCGATCCTGATATTTTGAGTGCCTTTTTAAAAATACCGATCTCGGAACTCCACTATTTAAAATAAGATCACTCCTCTTCGCTCCTGTACCCACTTATTCGTCGCACATGATCGTATATGAGCTCCCACTTGTAACAGCTCTCCTCTTGCATATCGAAGCGGGCGATGTCATCTTCCAGCACCACCTGAAATATACTGTTTCTCTCAGTTGATCTTCCACGGATAGTTTCGAAGGGATAGGAATAAACCTCTTCATTTTCCTCACGGAGGAAGAAAAGCCGCCTGTTCGTGAGGTGTAGGGTTCCTGCTCCTATCTGTTCGAGGCGCGGGTAGTGTGGTTCGTGAAAGAGAATGACCTTTTTCGATGAGAGATAAATAATCTCTTCCCGCTCGAGCACATTTTTCAATTGTGCATCTGCTGGTTCCTGTGGGACGATCTCCTTTTCGTCAAACATGAGATCTGCATACTCCTTCACCGCTTTCCACTTTCCTCTTCCTTTTTCCCTCATAAAGCAGTGGAGGTTGACCTCCCACACCGAGCTGCAGTGAGCGCACTGTAGGAGTGAGCCGTTTACCTCTCTGAGCGCTTCCAGCTTTCGACAGCATGGGCACCGCCACAGCAGTCTGGTAAGCCCTTCGGCAGGGTTCTTTCCCCGTATCTTCTCAAGTTTTGTGTAGTTGTCGTTGTTGTAAATCCCCTTCTGTATATGAGCGATGATCTCTTCATCCCGCGTTGTCCTGTTGAACATCACCGGTTTCGAGTAATGAATGGTAATAGTGCTTTTACGTTTTTTGTTTGCCCAGCGGGGAAAGGCCAGATAGTTCCCTTTCGATACTATCGTGATCAGGGGAACCTTCAGGAGTCGCACGAGCTTCACTGTTGATTTCAAAATGGGGAGAGTTTCTCCGTCCCAGTTCCTTCCGCCTTCGGGATAGATCATCAGCGGAAATCCCCTCCTGACGATCTGTATGGCGTATTTGATTGATCTGAAATCAACGAATCCCTTTCTGCGTGGAAAGGCTCCCATTGCCCACATGAAACGCCTCATGAGAGGCTTTCTGAAGAACTCGTTGCTTGCCATCTGAAACACGGGTTTTCGAATGAGGGCGCCTATGAAGAAAGGGTCAAGGAGATGGCTGTGGTTTGCCACCATAAGGTAGGGTCCGGACTGGGGGAGGTTTTCGAGTCCCGCTGCTTTCAGCCTGAAATATCGTATGTAGAAGGGTTGAAAGCCCCAGAGGACCAGCCGGTACCAGTAGAGCTTTGGCTGTTTGAAAAGATCCAGCGCCACGAAAGTTCACCTCCTCGAATCATGCTTGGCTTATAATACATATTATTTTTCTACTCGTAAACCGTGATTTCCATTGACAATTTGTTTACGTAGTATATAGTAATGACTGACCGGTCAGTCATTAACTGGATGGGGTGATGGGAAAAGTAGCCGACCTGAATGTGAAAGAGGCCAAGCGACGTAAGATTTTGAACGCAGCGCTCAAAATATTCTCGAGGAAGGGCTATGGAACCGCTGCCATCGAGGAAGTTGCTCAGGAGGCGGGAATCGCAAAGGGCACTCTTTACCTCTATTTCAGAGACAAGGAGGACCTCTTTTGCAGTACCATCATGTACTTTATTGATAATCTCGCCGCCTATCTAAAAAAGCATGTTGATAATAATGAGGGCCCACTTGATATTCTGAGATCAATCGCCTATCACGTGCTCAGATTTTTTTTACAGAACAAGGATTTTTTCGGAATATTTCAGATCTTCATTCACGAGGATATTCTCTGCAGACACGAAGAGCTTTTCAAGATTCTTCTTGAGAAGAAGAAGGAGCTCTTGGATTACGAGCACGAACTGGTAAAGAGAGGGCAGAAGGAGGGGGTTTTCAGAAGGGACATCTCAACAGAGGACATCGTTATCTGTTTCGATGGGATGCTGACGAACACGATCCATCAGTTCCGGACTATAGGTGCATTTGAGCCACCGAAGGATGTAGATGTCAAGATATTGTCCCTGATGAAAATATTCATGCACGGCATATCGGAGACAGGGAGAAATGGTGAAGCGTGAGCCTCCGTTCAGAAAAAATTACTATATCATTGTGAAAGGCAGTATTCCATGCGCATGAAACCGATGCTCATATTCGTATACGCATTGTTATTCACCATTGCAACTGGGCCCCTGGGACCAGAGTCCCTGCGACCGGAGTCGCTTGAACTCCGTATTCTGACGCCCCGTATCGTTGCCGAGGTCCTGCAGGTAAATCTCGACGAAGCGGTTGCCCTCGGTATCCAGAACAGCAAGACGCTGAAGCAGAAGCTCATCGCCGTGAATGCGGCACGGGCAGCGCTCCAGGCAGCAAAATCCTCCTACTATCCGACCGTGAGTGTTTCTGCGAATTATACCCATCTTTTCGAGGAACAGAAAACCTCTGAAATTACCCTGAATGGCTTCACCATCCCGGAAATGTACACAGGAAGCACCGATCCCATATCGCTCTCTGCAGATCTCAAGCAGACGATCTATACCTTTGGAAAGCTGAAGAACTCCGTTGAGATCGCGGAGGAAACTCTGAAACTTGCTGAACTGGAGCTCGAAGAGGAGAAGAGAAGCCTCATTGTAGAGATAAAAAGGGCTTTTTACTGGTACATTCTTGCTGGTGAGGTCCTGAAGGTCCAGGAACAGACGCTTGAGTACAAGAAGGAGACGCTCCGGGTTGCGAGGAAAAGGTTCGATGCAGGGCTGAGCCCTGACTACGAAGTGCTCAGCGCTGAGTCGGATGTGGAGAATTTCAGACCCACGGTTATCTCTTCTGACAATCAGGTGCGATATGCCCTTTTGGCGGTGAAGGACCTCCTGGGGGTTGCGGAGGGGGAGGAGTTCGATGTTGAGCTCATCGGAGAGCTGGTGGCAGAATACTTTGCTTTTAAGAGAGAAGAGCTCATTGAGAAAGCCATGGAATACAAGTATGAGATCGGCCAGGCAGAAAATACCATTGCCATTGCCGAGCTCAATTCCCGGATCACGAAGAGCGAGAAAAAGCCGGTGATCGCGGGGTTCATGAACTACCGGGCGCAGAGTGGATTTGATTCATCAGGAAAGCCCCGATACTGGGGCGAAGACTCCTGGGATGGTGATCTGAGCGTAGGCGTGAGTGTCAGTATGCCGCTGAGTGCGATTTTTCCGTGGAGCAGAGAGCGGGCGGAGATCGTGCAGTCGACCCTCGAGCTCGAGCAGCTCAAACTCGGCCTTGGGTCTCTGGAAAGCGGCATTCGGCTCAGCATCGAAAACCTGCTCCTGCGGCTTGAGGAGGAACGTGCGAAAATTCTTTCCGGAGAAAAAGGGGTTGAGCTGGCATCGCGGCTTTTTAGCTCGGCGAAAGAACGGTATGAGAAGGGAATGGCGTCGAGCATGGAGCTCCAGGATTCGCAGGTCTCTCTGAACGCAGCCCAGCTCGGGTATCTCCGATCGGTCTACAATTACAAAGTGGCGGTCCTGGACCTCATGGATGCAGTCGGGGTCTATCAATTTTAAGTGGGGGTCCCCCATGAAGAAGTGGCTCAAAGCAATTCTCATCATTCTGATACTCCTCGCGGTGATCGCTGTCCTTGGGTATGCTGCCTTCACCAGATACAAGGATAAGTTACTTCTTATAGGGAAGCGGACTGACCAGACCCTGGATATCTCAACCCCTGTTGCCATATCCAAGGTAAAAACTGGCTCCATCAAGGAATCCCTTGTTCTGAATGGGGAGCTGTTTGCAGAAACTGAGGTGAGTATCTATTCCCAGGTGCCGGGGAAAATAAAAAACATCCTCGTTCGGGAGGGAGCTCCTGTGCGGAGAGATGATGTGCTTGCCCGCATCGACAGGAGCGAGGCGGGGGTTACCTACGCGCTCAATCCTGTTGAATCAACAATAGACGGGATCGTGAAGAAGAGTTTCTTCGAAATCGGTGATTATGTTACTCCTCAGATGCCTTTGTTTCAGATCATCACTATAGATGAGTTGGAGATGGTGGTGCACGTACCGGAAAAGGATATTGCACGGATTGAGCCGGGAATCGATTCCGAGATACGGGTCGTGTCCTACCCTGAACGGGTATTTTTAGGCAGGGTGGAGAAAGTGAGCCCTGTGGTCGATCCAGTGTCGCGAACGCTCGAAGCGAGAATCCGCATCGAGAACAGAAAAAGGCTCTTGAAACCGGGTATGTTCGGGGAGGTGGAGGTCATCCTTCGCAGGTCGAGGAATGCCGTTATTCTCCCTCTCGCTGCGGTCATACAAAGAAATGAAAGGGATGTGGTGTTCATCGAGCAGGACGGAAAGGCGGTAGAGGTGGTGCCGGTGTTCGATATCGCTGAGGGTGACAGGATTTCAGTTCTGAAGGGACTGGAACCCGGTCAGAATGTGATTGTAGTCGGACAGCACAACGTCGCGGACGGTGACCGGGTGAGCGTCACGGAGGAGATCGAATGAAAATTTCCGAGGTCTCTGTCAACAGGCCTGTGACAACCGTTGTGATATTTCTCGCAATCGTCGTGCTCGGCATCTATTCTCTGGGCAGGCTGGCAATCGATCTCATACCGGATATCTCCTATCCTGTCATTTCAATATTCTCCAACTATGCAGGGGTTGCACCCGAGGAGGTGGAGGAAAACCTTACTCGAATCATCGAAAACGCGGCGGCTTCGGCGAGCAACGTGAAAAAAATTACGTCAAACTCAAGAGAAGGGCAGTCCATTGTGACCGTTGAGTACGAGTGGGGGACGGACATGGGTGTGGCAGCTGCCGACCTGAGAGAAAAGCTCGATCTGGTGCGAGACTCGCTCCCTGAGGAGGCCTCTCAACCGGTAATATTCAAGTTCGACCCCTCAATGATTCCCATCATGGTTCTCGTCATCGAGGGGAGAAGAGACCTGAAAAGCCTGCGCTACATCGCAGATACGGACATTCGCAACAACTTCGAGCAGATCGATGGAGTCGCAAACGTCCAGATATGGGGCGGGCTCCAGAGACAGGTGCATGTGGACCTGGACAGGACAATCCTCGCTTCCTACGGTCTCACGGTAGGACACGTGATCGACGTGATACGGTCGGAACACATGAACGTGGCAGGCGGGTCTGTGGATGCAGGGCATTCCACTTTTGCGATCAGAACGGTCGGGAAGTTCCAGAACCTCCAGCAGATCCAAAACGTGGTGGTTTCCAATAAAAACGGTATTCCGATCTACCTGAAGGATATCGCCTCTGTATACGACGGCTACGTGGAAGAGAATATGGATGCCATGATCGAGAAAAACGATGCGCTCATCATGGTCGTACAGAAGCAGTCAGGAACCAACACCGTGCAGATCGCGAACCGCGTCGAGAAGAAACTGAAAGCCCTTGAGACTTCCCTCCCGCCTGATATACGGATGGAGAAGTTCTATTCCCCCGCGGACTTCATCAAGGATTCGATTACCAATGTCTGGCAAGTTGCCCTCATCGGAGGGGCGTTTGCGATTTTCGTTCTCTTCATATTTCTCCGAAATCTTCCGACCACCCTGATAATATCCGTGTCCATTCCGCTGTCGATCATCACCACTTTCATATTCATGTACCTCTTCGACCTCACCATCAATATGATGTCCCTCGGTGGACTTGCGCTCGGGATAGGAATGCTCGTGGACAACTCTGTTGTGGTGCTGGAGAACATTTTCCGCTACAGGGAGTTTGGGGCAAAACCTGCAGAGGCTGCCAAGCTCGGCTCTTCTGAGATGTCCAAGGCGATTATCGCATCCACACTCACCACCGTCACCGTGTTTCTCCCGCTCGTGCTGTTCATAAAAGGGCTTGCCAGCGAGCTGTTCAGGGACCTCGCATTCACGGTCACCTTTTCCCTCCTGTCGTCCCTCCTTGTGGCACTGACCGTTATTCCGATGCTCTCGAGCAGGGTGAAGAGGGTAACTCTCAAGAGCGCGGCTGATTCCCTCAGGGACCTGGAAGGTGAGCTCACCTCGAGGGGGAAGTTTTTCCGTTCCATCGACAGGGCATACAGCCAGTTTCTCAAATGGGCGCTTGCGCACCGATGGGTATTTGTGTGCCTGGTGATTCTTGTGCTTGGAATGAGCGTGTTCCTCCTGCGGGTCATCGGTGTGGAGTTCATGCCTGAATCCGATGAGAGCTTTATCCAGATGAGGGTCAAAACTCCGGTTGGTACCAATATTGAGGTGACCAGAAAAGCGGTCGACAGAATCTATGAGATCATCGACAGGAATGTGGACGAGCGGAAGGTGACTTTTCTCCAGATCGGGCGCAGCGGAGAGATGATGGGAAGGGAGTCGGAAAACCTGGCGGAGATCTGGATGACACTTGTGGACGTGGAAAAGCGGCAGAGGAGCGACAAGCAGATCATTGAGGTGCTCAGGAACGAGGTCGCGAAAATACCAGGGGTCGAGGTCCGTTTCTCCACCGGTGGAGGACCCACCGGCGACACAGGGAATCTCAGTGTCATTGTCTCGGGGTATGATCTCAAACAGGGGATGAAGCTTGCTCAAAACCTGGAGAAGATAATGAAAGACATCGGCAACGTGAGCGACGTTCGTATCTCTCGCGAAGAGGGGCTCCCGGAGTACCAGGTCACCATGGACAGGGAGCGTGCTGCCCTCTTCGGGATCAGTGCGGTGCAGGTGGGGCAGGCGGTGAAACACGCCTTTGCAGGAGAAGAGGTGGGGAACATGATGCTGAAGGGAGAAGAGGTCGGAATACTGGTGAGGCTCGAGGCACAGGACAGGATCGAGCCACGGGATCTCAGACTGGTCTCCGTCATGAGCCCGCTGGGGGTGCAGGTTCCCCTTGCAAACATAAGTTCGATCCAAAAGGGATTCGGACCGGTTGAGATCCAGCGCGAAAGGCAGCAGCGGGTGGTCTACGTCAACGCTCGTGTCCAGGGTGATGTGAAGGGAGTGGTCGATGCAATCAAGAAGGAAGCCAGGACGATTGCCCTTCCTGCGGGATTTACCATTGGATACGGCGGCTCATGGGAGAACCTCGTTGAGACAATCAGGGATCTGGTGCTTGTGATGATACTCTCGATCATCCTGATCTACTTTATCATGGCTGCGCTCTTCGAGAGCTTCATCGACCCCTTCATCATCATGTTCACCCTTCCCCTCACCTTTATCGGTGTCGTCTGGATGCACATTCTGACCGGGATGACCTTCAGCGCGATCTCCGGGATCGGAGTCGTGGTGCTCGCCGGTATCGTGGTGAACAACGGAATCATCCTGGTTGATTACACGAACCTCCTTCGCAAACGGGGCTTCGAATTGGGTAATGCGGTTGTGCTTGCAGGACGAACGAGGCTTCGCCCCATCATGATGACCATGCTCACCACTGTGCTGGGGCTCTCACCCATGGCGTTTGCCCTGGGTGCGGGAAGCGAGATGCGTGCGCCCATGGCGCGGACTGTGATCGGAGGGCTCCTGGTGGCAACCATCTTCACCCTGGTTTTCATACCGGTGTTGTACACCATGTTCGAAACGGGCAGGATGAAACGGAGGATGAAGAAGCAGGGAAAGGAACGCACAGATGGGTAGTGAACAGGTAATGATATTTGTCATTTTCGACAGGGCGATAGATGAGGAAGTGTTGGAGCTTCTCGAAAAGCTCGAAATCAGCTATTATACGAAGTGGAGTGATGTCTCTGGAGTGGGGAGAAGAGATCCGCATCTGGGAAGCGATGTGTGGCCGGGCCTGAACAACACCCTCATGGTGGTCATCGAGGAAGAGAGAGGAAAAAAACTGCTGGAAATGGTGAGGATGCTGCAGAAAAGCTTTCCTTCCGTGGGGCTTCGCGCCTTTGTCGTTCCTGTGATTGATACGGCGTGAGCAACCGAGGCTCCAGGTGAAGGTGTGATAGCTTGAAAAAAGGGTTTCAGAGTATCTGGGAATCAGGCATGCGGTTGCGGTGAACTCAGGGATCTCTGCGCTCTTCGTGGCACTTCACGCCCTCGGGATCGGTCCGGATGGAGAAATCATCGTTCCCGGCTACACCTTTATCGCGAGCATTACGTCGATTGTGTTTGCGAGGGGGATTCCGGTGCTTGCGGAGAAACTTGAGTGATCACGCGCCAATTATCTCGGTGTAATTCTGAAGCAGTGCAGAAAGAGTCACTCCATACTTCTCTTTTAAAATAATGGAAAATAATTCAAGGGTATCCTGCCAGTCGATCCGTAAGCCTGAACTTTTTAGCTGCACGAATAATAGAACTTCGAAGTTGATTGAGATAAGCCTCACGCTCGAGGTGTTCAAACAGGACTGCCCGGTAGCCTGAGAGCAGCTCTGGGAACTTCTTCTGCAGGAGCCGGGACACAGAAGGCCACACCCGTGGTCTTGGGTTGAGTGCATCAACCCAGATGACATCTATTCTGAGATCTGCGGCCTTCTGGAACAGGTCATCGATGGAATCCGGACCATCCGAAAGAAATGGTAAAAGCGGGCCGAACATAACAGCTGTTCTTAATCCTTTGCGATAGGCCTCTTCAATTACTTGGAATCGTTCTTCGATAGTTGATGAGCCCGGCTCCCATAATTTTCTTAGGCTTTCATCGAGAGTGGTCAGAGTTATACCGATTTGTGCTCGATACCCGGCAAATAGATCCAGATCCCGCAGGATCAGCGAACTCTTGGTGAGCACGTTCACCTGAAATCCATTCCGCATCAGCAGCTCACAGCATGCCCTCGTCAATCTGCGGCTGTTTTCTATGGGTTGCCAGCCATCACATGCACTGCTCACAAATACCTCACCAGGTCTCATCCGTTGCAACTGACGTTTAAGCACCTCAACAGCATTGACCTTGACATCGACGAACTCTCCCCATGGCTCAGGATGAGGATGGAAACGCTGCATAAATCGTGCATAGCAGTAAATGCACCCATGAGCACAACCGGTATAACAGTTAAGCGAGTATTCGCTGATGGAGGTGCGGTTCAAAATTGTTTTACAACGCGTCTCGCGGACGATAATATTTTGAGCTTGCGCAGCTCTCTCAGCGTGCCGAACCTGCTTTCCATTTTCTTGCATTGAATACGTACCTGAATGAATAGGCATCTATGATCACTATATCAGCTTTCCAAGAAATTCGTTCAGCTCTCACTTCTCCCTCAAGAGTAAAATTAATATCGATTCGTTAAATGGTTTTAATCCTCTGCCCTGAATGCTTATCAAACGTATGATACCGATTGAATTGTAACATTATTTCGCTTTGAACCGATAGACTCTTGTTTAAATTTATCTTTGCAACTATATCACCTTGTCCAATTTTTATATACAGAATTGTTGTATCCTTCAATCCTACATGCCGAATGCCGTATACAAACCCTTTGATGGAGCTCCTTGTATCCTTCGTGAAAATCTCAACATCCTGGGGACGTACTCCGATGATCATATTGCTGAGCCCAGAATGAATGAAGGCCCCGTCCATAAGTTTTATTGCCGGAGCATCTACATCCAAACTGAGGAAATCAGCGACAAAAATATTTTTTGGAAAATTATACAATTCTTCATATGTCCCCAACTGCTCTATTGTTCCGTGATCCATAAGTGCAATGATATCTGCTAAAATCAACGCCTCCTGTTGATCGTGAGTAACATAGACAGTCGTAATATTAAAATGGTTGAGCAATATTTTTAGGTTAATTCGATATTTTTCTCTCAATTTTTGATCCAGATGGGAAAACGGTTCATCCAGTAGGAACAGAGAAGGATCTCGGGTTATGCACCTTCCCAGAGCTACTCTCTGTTTCTCTCCAGCCGACAAATTCTTCGGCTTTCTATGCAGAAGATAAGCGATATCAACACCCAGTAATTCGCTTGTTCTCTTAAATCTTTCTCTAGCCATTTTGTCGAGATCTGGCGTCTTCTTTCTGAATATGAAATAAGAAAGAATATTTTCTTTTGACGTAAAATTGGGGTAAAGTGCGTAATTCTGGAAAATCATGCCTATTTTTGTATCTTTCGGAGGAACGCTTTTAATATCTACCCCATCAAATCTTATTTCACCTGAATCAGGTGGTATCAAGCCGGCGATTATCCTCAGAAGTGTGGTTTTTTCCACATCCGCTCGGCCCCAATATGACCATTGTCTTTCCATCTGGAATAACGAGATCCAGATCATCAATTGAAAAAAATGTTCGATTCTGTAAGGTCTTTGGGTCGGTTTCTATATCCCCCGCATATATGAAAAAATTAAAAAATTGATCCAGTATATTCTCAGAGTAATTTATGAATCTTTTATTAACTTTCATCAGTTCGATGTGAGCCATTTTAAATGCCCTGCATTATTTAATACATAATATGAAAATAAGCACTTTGTAAGATCTAAAGAAAATCATCAAGAATTGCCCATGAATCGCTTTACGTTGCCAATCGTATGAAACGCTATTACTAAACGTTGATATAAGGGCTTTTTGCATTAAGCGAAAATAAATGTAACGCTTGTTATCATAGGTCAGCGCTCCCCTGTTCCATTTTTCTTCATTTGCGGTAGCATGATCGAATGAGTTATTCACTTCCTTACCTTCTATAAAAAGACAGGCTAATAAGTTTGAATACTAAAAATGCGCCCAACATAGAGCTAAATTGCGCCGCTGCACCAGACCAGAAAACTTGATCTGAAGAATAAGGTCGTCGGTTTCAGCACAGATTTGAGGCGTCAACTTCAGTGACTTGTTACATGGCTCCTATTTTCACTAATGCCCTATGACCCAACAGTTTTGATTAGCCAATTACAATGCTTTTCCAGTCCTTTCAGGCAATGGTTCTCTTTTCCGCTCCATCTTCCTTCGCCCCTTCCACGACAGAAAATCAATCCGGCACTTGAAGCTATAACTTGGATTTGACAACCTTCATTACCCTGGCCATCAGTTTAAATGGTTTGGATGGCGATTCCACCTGATCGATAGTTCCTGCCATATAGAGATTCAGGTCGTTGGAATAGTAGAGAAAAGAGCCGGTGGAGCCGGAATGGCCCCACAAAGGGCGCATGTTGGTCACCATAGTTGCCAGTGGGGGCAGTTTGAAGTACATCGTTCCGTATCCATATTGAAGCGGAAATCGCAATTTGTGCCAGTTGTGCATCAGTTTCAACGTGTCTCTGCTGATAATTCGCCCTTCATTAAGGGCTTTCAGAAAAATGATCATTTCTTCCGCTGTGGAAACCATATAGGGCCAATAGACCGAATTCGAGCGTATATTTGTAATGTTCCTGTCTTTGTAAAATACATCCGCTGCTGCGGTGGGTATGAGGATCTGAGGTGCAGAACTCTCGATCACCCAGGTATGCGTGAGGCCCAAAGGACGAAAGATAATATCCTCATAAATGGTGTGAAGCGTCTGGCCGGTTATGGCCTCGATGATCTTTCCTAACAAGTCGAAATTTGTATCCGAATAAAATGCGGCCGTACCTGGTCGGAAATGAGGCTCCAACTTATCTCGCGCCCATTCGATAGTCTCATCCATCCACCAAGTGCGTGTTGGGTTTTCCAGGAGCAATTCAAAAACGCTTTTCCCTCCTTTCGGTCTCTCGGTATAGTAGTCAGCTATGCCTGAGGTATTCGACAAAAGCTGTCCAATAGTAATCTCTTGGGAATAGTCCTTCCCTTTATATACATGAATGCCTCGAATAAGCCCTTCTGGAAGGTATCGCGACATTGGATCATCCAAGGAGAGGGCTCCCTTCTCATGCAATCGCATGATTACCGTGGCAGTGTACAACTTTGTGACACTGGCGATATAAATAGGCGTATCTTTAGTCATAGGCACCTGGCCGTTCTGATTGGCGATTCCCGCTGCCCCCGTCCAGGAGAAGGAACCTTCACCCTTCATCACAGAAAGAACACAATTCTTGACCGATTTGTCTCTCTCTACCAGTCCAGTAACTAATTGCTGCATTTCATCATTCATATCCGCAGCGGGTTTTCGGGACATACAACTAAGCGGTATTACGAGAATCCCCGCTGCAAGTACGAGAGCTGCTGATACTTTCATGACTTGTTTCATATTCATTTTACCTCCTAGGCAAGTCGCTCCACTCTTGGGACAGCAGGTCAAGGAAAATCTGCTGTTCAAGTATACCCGATGGCGGTTAACTAGAAAGACGGATCAAAATATTCATTCTATCCTCGCCGTCCAAATCGCAACAATTTACAGTTGAAGCAATTCAGCAGCCCTTGGAATTATGCGCATGCAGATTCTCACTCCCTCCGAGGAATTATCTGAATCGTTGTCTTCAATCCAAGCTTCTTGCCGATTTCTTCTAGGGTAGACGGATTGTTGCAGTAGACTTCGTTGCGAGCTCTTATTCCGACGAGCTCGTTTAGGGGATTGCATTCCTTGGGTTCCCTACGCTTCAATATCCTCACCCACTGCCCAAATTCCGCAAACCTGAGCATGATAGCGCTGTCAAGGGGAAAGAATACGCTGGTAGATTCATACGTTAGGCCCGCAGCACGAGTCTCATCATACATCATTACGGGCGCGTCGGAGGTCGCAATAGCCACCTTGGTGCGAGGGAAAAACTCAACATCCATGTTTCTCTTCATCAGAATGTCGACGATGCTCCTCCCCGGAGCTTGGCCAATCCGAATCATTGTGCGAAGCGCCAGTACCTGCGCATGGTTTTCGTCGTATGGGATCCCATCCTCACTGGACGCCTCTAGTTGATATGCAATGGATCGTTGTTTTAGTTCATCAAAAATACTTGGTACACGGATAATATGGATGTAGACATATTCCGCGAGTAGCCGCTTGTACCGCAGATCCAAGTTGCTTGCTGTACCAGTAAGGTTGATTTCCGTAATATGGTCGCGTATGTGCTGCCTTAGCCTAGGAAAAGCATCTTCAACAGGGTTGAACCATTTTTCGATGAGAGGATCCATGATTCCATGCTTGTTTCTAAAAGAGTAGTAGTAACTACGAGCGGCGGTCTTTTCGATGGATCGCAGGCGTATCTCGCCGGTGTTCTTTTTCAGAACCCATATTGCGGGTGTGTTCTGGCATTTTTCCGGCAATTCCTTCGCAGCGAAGCCTTCGAGGTACGCTTTCTGCACAAAGTGTTGATTCTTGTTTCGCGCCACTGCTTTGGTCGTCCTTGGTGCCTGCAAGAGTGATATCTTCTTCAAGGCAGGCCCATCATGCGCATAACGCCTGAATTAAGCCGCGCCGCGAAGCGGCGTCGGCTTGAATGAGTTGTTAGGCATGATTGGATTTTCTCCACTTTCTGAGTCGCCCGGTAATCCCCTCATCACCGCGTCATCAGCGCGAACACGCCCCAGCCCAGGTATTCACGCGTGTAAGCGGCGTAGCGCTCGGGTTCCGAGGTTAGTTTGGCTCGAACATCTTTCGCGAACTCGTCGTCGGGATTGGCTTCAAGCCATCGGCGCATGGTGA
>Ga0180438_10001761_pt1 | contig 37546 bp, 31 predicted proteins | sample SS_ome_12_FD_132455 | JGI IMG/M metagenome (GOLD analysis project Ga0180438, IMG submission 132455) | Hypersaline lake sediment archaeal communities from the Salton Sea, California, USA - SS_3_D_2 metaG | ecosystem: Environmental > Aquatic > Non-marine Saline and Alkaline > Hypersaline >... | reverse complement strand
CTTGGGCAGAAACTCATGCAGAGGCGGATCGAGTGTCCGTATAGTGACCGGATGGCCGTGCATGGCTTTAAATAGCTCGTAAAAATCCTGCCTTTGGAACGGCAGAAGTTGGTCGAGATTGGCACGCCGGTCCTCTTCGGTCTCGGCCATAATCATGGCTTTAATGAAAGGCAGGCGCTCCCTTTCGAAAAACATGTGTTCGGTCCGGGTCAACCCGATCCCCTGGGCGCCGAAGGCAAACGCCACTTCCGCATCCTCCGGAGTGTCGGCATTGGCCCGCACATTCATGCGCCTCACCTCATCGGCCCAGGATAACAGCTTTGTGAAGTAGCGGTAGATTTCGGAATCCTCCGGCTGCAGTTCTCCCTTGACGACCTGCAATATTTCGGACGGCCGGGTCTTGATTTCCCCTCCCAGCACCTCGCCGGTGGCGCCGTCGATGGAGATGGAATCGCCCTCCTTGATGACGGTTGATCCGACCTGGAAGGACTTGCTTTCCTCATTCAAAACGACGGCCCCGCATCCCACTACCGCCGGTTTCCCCATCTGGCGGCCTACCACTGCCGCATGTGAAGTCATGCCGCCGGTGGCGGTCAGGATGCCTTGTGCCGCGCTCATGCCGTGGATGTCATCGGGCGAGGTCTCCGCCCGAACCAAAATGACTCCCCTGCCCTCCTGTTTCCAAGCCACCGCCTCATCGGCCGTGAACACCACTTGTCCGGCCGCGGCTCCGGGTGAGGCGGCCAATCCCTTGGCCAGGACATGGGCAGCGCCCTTTTCCTTCAAATCGAACACCGGATGGAGCAGCTGATCCAATGCCCCCGGCTCCACCTGCATCAAGGCCTTCTCCTTGGTGGTGAGCCCCTCCTCGACCAGATCCACCGCGATCTTGACCGCGGCCTGTCCGGTTCTTTTCCCTGCTCGGGTCTGCAGCATGAAGAGTTTCTGCTCCTGAATGGTGAACTCGAAGTCCTGTACGTCACCGTAGTGTCTCTCCAGCTGGGTCGTGGTCTGCACCAGTTCCCGGTACACCTCGGGCATATCATTTTCAAGCTCTATCAAGGGAGAAGGAGTCCTGATGCCGGCCACCACATCCTCACCCTGGGCATTGATCAGGTATTCTCCATACAACTCCCTCCCCCCGGTGGCGGGATTGCGCGTGAAACCCACGCCGGTTCCGGAGGTCTCTCCGTAATTTCCGAACACCATAAGCTGCACATTGACGGCTGTACCCAGATCGTCGGAGATGTGATTCAACCGACGGTAGGTGATAGCCCGCGGATTGTGCCAGGAACGGAACACGGCCGATACGGCCATGAACAGCTGTTGATTGACATCTTGAGGAAAATCCGATCCGGTGGCTTCCCGCACCATCCCTTTGAACTCATCGATGAGATCCCTCCAGAGGTTTTCAGAGATATCGAAATCATTGGTGATGCCATGTGCCGCCTTCTTGGCTTTGAGCCTTTCCTCGAATCTCCGTTTGGGCACCTCCAGCACCACGTCGCTGAACATCTGAATGAGCCTGCGGTAGCAGTCCAAAGCGAATCGAAGGTCGCCGCTTTTCCGGGCCAAGCCCTCCACGGTGGTGTCATTGAGGCCCAGGTTCAGGACGGTATCCATCATACCCGGCATGGAAAACTTGGCGCCGGAACGGACGGAGACCAGCAAGGGATTGGCCGCGTCTCCAAAAGTCTGTCCGGATGCGGCTTCCAATTTTCCGAGGTTGGTCCTGATCTGATCTTCCACTTCAGCGGGCAGCTCGTTTTCGGCTTGAAAAAACAGGCCGCAAACCTCGGTGGATACCGTGAAGCCGGGAGGCACGGGCAGGCCGATTCCAGCCATTTCAGCCAGGTTGGCGCCCTTGCCGCCTAAGATATCTCGCATGCTGCGGTTTCCTTCCGCATCATCTTGGGCGAAAAAGTACACATATTGATGACTCATGGTCCAGCTCCTCAATAAAATCGAATGCCAACTATACACTTTCCCACCGGTGTTTGGCAAGGCCGGCGGTACGTTTCGAGCGCCTTGGCTCCCTGTGGCATGCTTTGGTCTGATCCTCGATCAGCTTCGTCGGAAGCAAGCCTCCCCCCGAGTCGATGCATCCCGGATTTGGAGGTGCTGCGGACGGGGCCCACCGATCCCGGTCAGCGGGCGGTCGTTTCGCCGACCTCAATTCCTCCCCGCCTGGAGCGCACCGGGTTTGTCTCTAGCAAAGAAACAGCTCTTGATATCTTTTCAAACCCGCTTTGAGCACCGTGATGGCACGCTTGAGGTCTTCCTCTTTCAGCACATAGGCTATGCGGACCTCATCCAGGCCCCGGCCGGGAGTGCTGTAAAATCCCTGCGCCGGCGCGACCATGACGGTCTGGCCGTCCAGACGGAAATCGGTGAGCATCCAGCGCACGAAATGTTCGCTGTCCCGGATAGGAAGCTTGACAATGATGTAGAACGCTCCCTGAGGTAAATGCATCACGATCCCGGGGACGTCCTTGAGTCCTTCGAACAGCACGTCGCGGCGTCTCTGATACTCCCGGCGAACCGGTTCGAAGTATTCGATCCCCATCCGGTACGCCGCCAGCGCCGCCTTCTGTTCCATGGTAGGCGGGCACAGCCTGGCCTGCGCGAACTTGAGGGCCGCCTGATAGACATCGGGATTACGGGTGATCAGGGCTCCCACACGGGCGCCGCAGCAGCTGAATCGTTTGGAGATGCTGTCCACCACGATGGCCCGTTCCCGGATGTCGGCATATTCCAGAATACTCTTATGCACGCCCCCGTCGTACACGAATTCCTTATAGACCTCATCGGCGATGAAGAACAGATCGTGTTTTATGACCAATTCCTTGACCCGATCCATTTCTTGAGGAGTGTAGACCGTGCCGGTGGGATTGTTGGGCGAACACAGGAGCACGGCCCGCGTGCGATCCGTGATCTTGGCCTCTATGGCCTCTGCGGGAGGTAGCCGGAAGCCGTCCTCGACATTCAGGCCTAAGGGGACGAGCTTGACATTGGCGCAGGAGGCATAGCCGTTGTAGTTGGTATAGAAAGGCTCCGGTACGATAATCTCATCCCCCGGATCGGCCACAACGCTGAAGGCATATTGAATGGCTTCCGATCCGCCAACTGTGATGATCACATGGTCGGCATCCAGGGTGATGTCGTAGCCGGCAAAATACCGGGCGATAGCCGAACGCAGATCGAGAAAACCTTGGGCCGGCCCATAGCTGAGGACCGAATCGGTGCCGCTGCGGAACGCATCCCAAACCGGTTCCGGAGTGGGAATATCGGGCTGGCCGATATTTATGAAAAAGACCTGAACACCTTCCCCGATGGCTTGGTCGGCGTAAGGCTTGAGCTTACGGATGGGTGATTCCTGGATCTTTCGGCCCCTTTGGGAGATTCGCATCGATGATCTCCTCCCCTAGATCGTATATGAATTGTTTTTAGCGATATAAGGATAAAAATTATTTCAGAAAGGGCGCGGGATGTCAAAGTTTTTATTGCCTCACCCCGGCAATTCTGATATTTTGATCGCAACCGCCGGACAGGGTTATGCACAAAGATCCCCAAGCCCGCATCACACGCCGCCAGAGCTGGGAAGCATACCATCGGATCGACCTGCACTCCCCGCGGATCGCGGCGGACGCCGCCCCCGGACAGTTCCTCATGATACGTGTCGCCGAATACTTCCATCCCCTGCTGCGCCGTCCGTTCAGCATCCACGCCGTCTCCGGCCCCGAGCTGTCCGTCTTCTTCCAGACCGTCGGCGCCGGAACCCGATTGCTGAGCCGCGCGGCCGTGGGCCAAGGCCTGGACATCCTCGGCCCGCTGGGTCGGGGGTTCAATCTGGATCGGGATCTGCGCGGCCGACGGATAGGCCTGGTGGGAGGGGGTCGGGGTATCGCCCCGCTCTATTTTTTAGCGGAGAGGCTGCAACAAAAACGGGCAGAGATCCGCATCTATTACGGGGGGCGCACACTTCAGGATCTGGTGCTGAAGACCGATTTTCAAGCCGCGGGCTTCGATCCGGCCTGCTCGACGGATGACGGATCCCACGGTTATCATGGAATGGTAACGGACCTGCTGTGCGCGGATTGGAAAGCTTTTGCACCCGACCTGCTTTACGCCTGCGGGCCCCACGACATGCTTCACACGGTGGGAAAAATTTCCCGGGAATACGGCATCCCGGCTGAGCTGTCCCTGGAGTCGATCATGGGATGCGGCTTCGGGGCCTGCTGGGGGTGTGTGCACAAGATTCGCCGGGAAGGAGAGGCGGCCTGGACAAAGATCTGCGAGCACGGACCGGTATTCCCGGCCGAGGCCGTGGTCTGGGAAGAGGGATTTGAAGAGCGATGACGGACCTCTCGGTAGACCTCGGCTTTCTGCGTCTGAAAAATCCCGTGATCGCCGCCAGCGGCACCTTCGGATACGGACTCGAATTCCGCCCCTTTCTCGATCTGAGCCGACTGGGTGGATTCGTGGTCAAGGGGCTGTATTATGACTCACGCCCGGGCAATCCGCCTCCCAGGCTGGTGGAGACCGCAGGAGGCCTAATCAATGCCATCGGGCTGCAAGGGATCGGAGTCCGGAGTTTTGCGGAAGAAATCCTTCCTGATCTGGAGGGATTGGACACGGCGGTGATGGTCAATGTCTGCGGTGCGGACGACGATGAATATGCCGCGGTCGTGGAGTATCTGAACGAGTTCGCAGGCATCGCCGCCTATGAGCTCAACATCTCCTGTCCCAATGTTCAGCTCGAAGGTCGCTGTCCGGCTATGGATCCGGAGGCCACGTTTCGGATCGTACAGCAGGTCAAGAAGATCAGTCAGCGCCCCCTGATAACCAAACTAACTCCCAATGCGGCGGACGTAGCGGCGGTCGCGCTCAGCGCCCAGGAGGCGGGATCGGATGCTGTATCCCTGGTCAACACCTTTCTCGCCTTGGCCGTAGATGCGGAGACCCGGAAGCCTCGCCTGGCTAATCGCTTCGGAGGCCTGAGCGGACCCGCCATCAAACCTCTGGCGCTGCGTCTCGTTTTTCAGACCGCCGCGCGGATATCAATCCCGGTCATCGGCATGGGAGGGATCATGTCCGCCACCGACGCCGTGGAATTCATGATCGCGGGCGCCGCCGCGGTACAGGTGGGCACCGCCAACTTCGTGGATCCCCAGGCAACCGTGGCGATCATCGACGGTTTGGAGGAATATGGACGGCGGCACGGATTGCAGAAGATATCGGATCTTACCGGAACCCTGCACAGCTGACGTCGGCGTCCGCATCCAAGTGAAATTTTAGGTTAACCGGTACCATTTAGGCCTGAGAGGAAACAGATGTCATGACAAAAACTGATGCCGTCACACATAAAATCATCGTGGCGCTGGATGTGGATTCGCGCCGTCAGGCCCTGGATCTGGTGGATCATCTGCCGGAAGCCCAGATCTTCAAGATCGGGCTCCGACTGTTCACGGCTGAGGGCCCGCCGCTTCTTCACGCTGTGGCTCGTTCCGGCAAACGGGTCTTTCTCGATCTCAAGCTGCATGACATCCCCCACACCGTGGCCGGAGCGGCATCCATGGCGGTGCGGACCGGGGCGGCAATGATGACCCTACACGCCTCCGGGGGGACCGAGATGATGCGGCGGGCGGCCCAGGCAGCCGCCGAAGAGGCGCAGGTCCATGGATGTCCCAAGCCCCTCTTGCTGGGAGTCACGGTGCTCACCAGCCTGAAGGATGCGGAACTGGAAGAAATCGGGATGCCGGCCGATGCAGCCGGTCAGGTCCTCCGGCTGGCACGCTTGGCCCGGGACGCAGGTTTAGACGGCATCGTCTGCTCGCCACAAGAATTGGAGATGGTGCGGGCGGAATTCGGCCCGGAATTGGTGGTGGTCACTCCCGGTATCCGTCCGGCTTGGGCGGCCGCTCATGACCAGAAACGGATAATGACACCTTGGCAGGCGTTAAAAATGGGAGCCGATTACCTCGTGATAGGGCGGCCCGTCATCGCCGCTCCCTCTCCCCGCGACGCATTTCAAAAAATCCTGCAGGAATTAGATGGCACGCATCCCGACCCCAACGGCAAAGATGGTGCTTAGCAGCACGGTGATAACCACCATGATAACCACGGTCACCACGACGATCGCCACCAGATAGGTGGCCACCTTGTCCGAGGGCGTTTCCATCAGCCCCGCATTCAGTCCCAAATACATCAAATAAATCCCGTATATGGCCGCTAAGGACGCCAATATGCCAAGCGTAGGGATGATATGCAGGACGCCCGCCACCCAGCCCGGCGTCAAGCTGAAGGCCGCCAATTTCATGGCACTGAGCTGATCCGGACGGGACGAAAAGGTGCCGGCCATGGCGTTAATGACGACCCCCAAAACGTAGACCGAAACCACCGTCAAGCCATAGAAAAGAATGGCCCGTAAGAGCGCGGTTCCCAATCCGAAACGGTACCAACCATAGAATGGAACTCTATACCCGATGAGCCACGATCCGATGAATTGACCCAGGGCCGGCACGGCCGCCAGAATCAAAACATAGGATGTGAAAAGCTGGGAAACCGAATAGGATTCCGGCTTGATCTTCTCCCATTCCTCTTTCGGTCGCAACAGTATCCCCTGAACCCGTGCTTTGAGATCCATCCGCAGCCTCCTTTAAAATTTGTTCCACTATATTTGTTTATTAATTGCGAGTCAAGCTCAAACCAAAACAACCTGATAATCTCTTGGTTTGAAGCGGATCGATGGATCACGGCTGATAATGACGGAGGGAGGATATCATGGAGGCGCGGGTCGGATTCGAACCGACGAATCGAGGTTTTGCAGACCTCTCCCTTAGCCACTTGGGTACCGCGCCTTGCCAACAAGAACGAAAAATGGAGCGGGCGAAGGGACTTGAACCCTCGACCTTCTGCTTGGCAAGCAGACGTTCTACCGCTGAACTACGCCCGCTCTTGTCATGACCACGGTGAAGCGATACGCGCCTAACCTACCAAAATGGGAAAAAACTGTCAATAGCCGCTCGAGGAGGGCATGCCTATCCAGCCAACGTCGCCGTCGATCGGAGAAGCCCGTCCACGGATCTGGATTGGACCTAAGCCGGATAAGGAACGCGTGGGCGCAATCTGATCGGCAATCAAGCGGCTCGGTTTCAGCGGGAGGGTCTCAGCATGACATAATCGCCGATACGCACCGAATCACGGCATGAGAGCACCTTCACGGTCGATGTTTCTTCCTGGACATCGACTACCACCAGGTTGCCGAACACCTGCAGCGGGGCCCCTTCGTGCAGTTCCCGGTAGAGGATCAGCTGCTGGCCCCGGTTGATTCCGTCCCTGCCTCCCATATCGATCAGCGCCCAGTGTCCGCTGCCCACTTGAATATAATCGGTCTGCAGGTAGACCACCTCACCGCTGACTCCGTCGGCTTTGAACGGCGGAACATCATATCCCAAATCCTTACCCATGAGGGATTCCTGGGGTTCGAAGGGGACCAAGAAACAGCCGATGGTCACAGGGTCGCAGCACTTTTCCAATACCGCGGTGGATTTATGCTCTCCCATTTCCAGTATCCGGGCCCGGCCTTTTTTCACGGCCACATTCCCGAAGCGGAAAACAGACGAGTCTTCGTCGGCCACACGATCCCGCTTGAGTATCTCGAGGACCAAAAACAGCTGACCCGATTCCAGGCCGTCGGCCCTGCCTTGGTCGACATAGATGACGTCGCCGTCGCTGAAGATGAACCGTTCGGCCTCCCGATCGGCTCCGATGATCTTCATGGCGGGATCGTCATCCCGGTGGATCCGGAACGAACAGTAAAGATCGGTGTCGGAGAGCAGGGCATAGATCTCGTCATAGATCTTGGCCCTCCGGATCTCGTATTCCGGTTCCTGCTCCTCCTCAGGTTCTCCCACCTGCTCGGCCTGGGGAGTGATCGGCTCCACCTTCACCAGCGAAAGATTCCCGCACGCCTTGGGCATGACCACCTCATAAAGATTGCTTCCGTGCGTAAAGGTGAACGCATAGACCGGAAGGGGCTCGTTTCCCGCCCACTCGAGATCCTGGACCAGCTTGATCTTGCCCTGAGAGCGGAAGACCATCCACATCATGGGATCCCCGACAGCCAGGTTCCTTTCCGTAAAGGCGGATTGGCGGACCTGATCCAAAAAGGGCACATACAGCTCGCTGTGCCCGGCCAGGGCGAATCCGACCTTGACGTCCTCGGTATGGTTCTCGACAATGGTCTTCATCAAGTCCTGGGGGGGCATATTGGTATCTATAAAACTGAATCTTCCGACCTCTCGCAGTTTCTTGGTTTCCGAAAACGCATTGAACGTGAACAGTATCAGGACGGCAATGAAAAAAAACGCCCATTTTCTGTTTTTCATTCCAGCCTCCTTCAGGTGTCTACGAAAGTCACCCTGCACTTCGCTCATGTGAACTGAGAAAAAATTTATTTCATTATATTGAGTCGTTTCATCCCTGTCAAATTCGGATTTCGGCCGCCGGCCCGTCCCCTTAATTTATGGCCGGCCTTCCATATGCGACCGACTCCCTCGCCGCCAGCCCCTACTACCGGTTTCGGTTCCGCGTCCGATGACGGGCTATTCGTATTCCACCCCAACATTTATCGGGATGCCTAATCCCATTACATGCCTTCGTTTCCTTCGCCATCGGCCAAGCCCTGCCTTCTTCGGCAACCGTCGTGTTCGCAGCCGGTCCCTGCCGGTCCCAGCCGGTGGACATCCCCCTTCCATTCCATTACAATGGGCGAGGAATAATGACCGACAAGCTCCGAGTCGCCCTCCTGTTCGGCGGACGTTCCGCCGAGCATGATGTTTCCCTCATGTCCGCCGCAGCCGTGTACGCCCATTTGGATAAGAAGAAATATTCCATCCTTTCGATATACATAAACCCCCAAGGCCGATGGCGAAGAGTGGAGTCACCGCTCTGCTCCCGTCAGGAGCTGGAACGCGGCCGATTCGCTTCATTCCTGCCCTGGGAGGCATCGAATCCGGACGAATCCACGGCAGCAGACATCTATTTCCCTGTGCTTCACGGCCCGTTCGGAGAGGACGGAACCATCCAGGGATTGTTCGAGCTGGCCGATGTCCCGTATGTCGGAGCGCCGGTGCTGGCTTCCGCCGTGGGAATGGACAAGGCGGTCGCGAAGGCTCTCTTCACCGGCCGCGGGCTTCCCGTGCCCAAGTATGACGTCCTGTTGGAAAAAGACTGGCGCAAGACTCCTGAACGATCCCTGCAACGCATCCATAACACCTTTACCCCGCCTTTTTTTGTCAAGCCGGCTAATCTAGGATCCAGTGTCGGCATCAGCAAGGTCAAGTCACGAGAGGCAACCGGCCGTGCCTTGGAGACCGCCTTCCGATACGATTTTAAGATTCTGGTGGAAGAGGGCATTCTCGGCCGTGAAATCGAGTGCAGTGTTTTGGGCCATGATGAACCCCGGGCGTCGCTCCCGGGCGAGGTCATTCCCTATCGTGAATTCTACGACTATTCCGACAAATACCTGGAAGGAAAGACCCGGTTCGGGATCCCCGCCGATCTCCCGGAAAATGTGACTCGGGAGATACGTCGCATCGCGCTGGAAGCGTTCTCCGCTCTCGACGCATCCGGGATGGCTCGGGTCGACTTTTTCCTCCAGAAGAATACCGACCGGATCTTTCTCAACGAAATCAATACCATCCCCGGTTTTACCCAGATCAGCATGTACCCAAAATTATGGGAGGTGAGCGGGCTCCGCTTCCCCGCCTTGTTGGAAGAACTCATCGCACTGGGCCTGGAAAAACACACCCGCCGCAAGCGTACTCTAGAACGGACATGAGGACCCTCGGCATCGACTTCGGAGACAAAAACATCGGCCTGGCGGTGAGCGATGCCTTGAACCTCACCGCGCAGGGCCTGGGACTCTACCGGAAACAGGGCCGTCATGCGGACCTGGCCTATTTCCAGGACCTGGTGAAACAATATCAAATCAATCGGATCGTGGTGGGACTTCCTCTACGCATGGATGGGACACACGGGAGCCGCGCCGAAAAAACGCGGGAGTTCGCCGCCTGGCTGGAAACCTCATTGAGCCTGCCCGTCATTCTCTGGGATGAACGATTGACCACCAAGGAAGCGTTCAGAATCCTCCGGGAGCAAAGCGCCACCCATAAGGCAAAAAAGAGCCGCAAGGATCAAATCGCAGCCTCATTGATCCTCGCAAGCTACCTGGAGACTGTGCGGTAGGATGCGCAAGCTTCGCAAATTTATCAAGATCACTTTGGCGGCGGGTGCCTTCCTCATGTTGCTTCTCATCGGCTGGTTTACCTTCGAATTTATCTCGGTCACGGGCACCGCTCAGGAGGTCATGGAGTTCGAAATCAAAGAGGGGCAAAGCGTCACCCAAGTCGCAGAAGCGCTGGGCGAAGCCGGTGTGCTGGCTCGCAAATGGCCCTTCCTAGCGGGATACCGGCTGTTTTTTTCCGGGCAAAGTCTCAAGGCCGGCGAATACCGGCTGGAAATGCCTCTCTCTCCCAAGAAACTCCTGCGCATTTTTGCGGAAGGGCGGATCGTCCTCCATCCGGTGACGATCCCCGAGGGTTTGACCCGCCGCGAGATCGCCCGACACTTGGAGGGGGCGGACATGGTGGATGTCGCCTCATTCCTGCTCGCCAGCCAAGATCCCGGGTCGATCAAAGACTGGGATGACAGGGCTCAAGATTTGGAGGGATTTCTCTTTCCTGAGACCTATCATTTCCCCAAAGGTGAAACGCCCGCTCGGATGGTGGAGGCCATGGTCGGGCAGTTCAAGCAGGAGTTCACGGAGGCTTGGAGCCAGCGGGCCGCGGAGCTGGGCATGACCATCCGCGATGTCGTAATCCTGGCCTCGCTGATCGAAAAGGAGACCTCGAAGCCCGACGAGAGGGCCCTGGTTTCCGCAGTCTTCCATAACCGCCTGCGCATCGGCATGAAGTTGGACTGCGATCCCACCATCGTTTACGCACTCAAAATGACCGACAGCTACACCGGGCGCCTCCGATATCGCGACCTGAAACTGGATTCGCCCTACAACACCTATCTCTACCCGGGACTGCCTCCCGGTCCCATCGCCAATCCCGGGCGCCATGCCATAGAAGCCGCGCTCTATCCGGCGGAGGCCGATTTCCTCTACTTCGTCTCCCGGAACGACGGCAGCCATCACTTCAGCCGCACCCTCCGTGAGCACCAGAATGCCGTCAACCGATACCAGCGCCGCAGCGGGCGGTAATGGATTTCTTATCTCAGGATTCGGGGCCTACCGAAGCGCTGCGAAGGGATGCCGGGAGAGAATTTTTTTCCGGGCCCGCTGAGGGGTAGACGGATTCTTTCCCGGGCCCGGCCGTAAAGCCTAATAACTTGTTCTAAATATTAGTTTTAGCTCGCCTTTTGTTCGATTTTTACAGGCGAATACACACTGGTAAAAAAAACTCAGTTCTGCTATAGTATCTTTTTGCATGCGGAATAGTGGCTCCTTCCGCAGATACCCCTCGAGAGACGTGCAAGGTTGATCGCAAGGAGGAAACATGAAAAACAAATCGTTCATCATTCCAGTTATTGCGCTCGGGCTCATCGCGGTCCTGGCTCCCCAGTTGAGTGCGCAGGAACAGAAGCAGCAACCCCAGCAGCAAAGGATCATCATCCCCCCGGAAGTCAAAACCGTCATGCAGGCGGGAATGCAGTCCCGTGAGCCTCGTCCGGACATTCCGTTCACCTTCCTCGATAAAGAAGTCTACCTTCCCGCCCAAATGAACCTGCACCGTGTGTTCTTCTTCAAGGTTAAGAATGCCGACCTCGGATTCCGTGCACCGGCCCAGCCCGGGGACAAGCCGCCCGAAAAAAAGGAGGAGCAGGAGGTTTCCTCCTTCGAATCCCAACCCGCCACTCTCTCGGCCCGCAACCACCTCTTCATGCACTTCCAGCAGCTGGACGGCACCTTCAACCAGGAGGTGTACATCCCCATGAACCTCCAAGTCGACGGCGCCGGATATGATCCGGAGAAGGAAGAACTCTACACGGTGGGATACCCTATGCCGGCGGGAAAATATGTTCTGGCTGCGGCCATATGTTCGCAGAAGCTCGAAAAGATCGGAACCCAATACCAAGAATTCGAGCTGCCCAATCCCACTTCATATATTGATACGCTGGGCATTACTCCGGTATTTTTCGTCAACAAGATGAACCAGATGTCCGCACCGGAGACGCGCACCGAGATCCATAAGGATTTCTTCACGTACTCCGTGCTTCAGGTCGAGGCCAACTTGGACCATGTGTTCTCGGCAGGCGACAATCTGGATGTTTTTTTCTTTATATTCGGTGCCCAGCCCAATGAGCAGGGCCGAAACGACATCGAGGTTACTTATGAAGTGGCCCAGAACGAAGAGGCAATCATCCGCTACGCACAGACCGCTTATGAAATGGCCCTCGTGAGCCAGCCCCTGCCGCTGAAACGAACCGTGCTGATCAAAACCACCAAAGAGGGCGAAACCACCGAACGGCAGGAACAGCGGGATCTCGAACCCGGGGCCTACACTCTGTCCATCGATATTACGGACAAGCTCTCCGGAAAGACGTATAAAGAGGTCGTGCCCTTCGAAATCAAATAATCCGACTTCCCTCGAGCGCGCTCTTTATTCGTTCGAGGGAACCCGACGTCCGCTCTTTTTTTTCGATCTCCGCCACCAGGGCTTCGATTTCATCCTGGGCCGGATTAAGCGTCAAAGAGGCCTGGAACGCATCCAGCGCTTTCTGGCTTTCACCGATTCGAAGATAGCAGAGCCCGAGGGAGTTCAACAGGCCGGTATCACTGTTGTAGAGCTTATTGCCTTCCAGCAGACTGTCGATGGCATCCGAATAGAGTCCCTTGCCCATCAAGGCCCGCCCCTTAACCAAATGATATTGGAACTTCATCTCTTCATTTTCCCGCAGCCGTTCGATGAGTTGCAGGCTCTGCTCGAATTTATCGACCTTGAAGAGGAAATTGGCATAATCGACCAGTCCCTGTGCAAAGTCGGGATTGGTCTCGAAAGCCTGCTTGTAAAGCGCTTCCGCCCGAACCCACTCATGAAGCTCATCCGCCTGACGGGCTAGGGAAAAGTGATACAGATAGCTGCGGGAGAGAGGGAAGGCCCTACTGCTCGCAATGGGGTGTGCCAGCACGCTCTCCGGTGAGACCGTGAAGTTGACCTTTTTCTGATCGAGGGTTCGATCCTGGTCGTCGACCAGAAACAACGCCATCTCATAATAATCCGGGGGCAGTTCATCTCCCGCCATTGTATGCGAGACCGGCAGGATAGGATGGAAAGGATGATTTTTCAGGGGCAGGTCAAAGGACTTGATGGTGGGATTGACGGGTTTCAGTCCCTTGACTTCGACCCGGATACTCCCCCCTTCCCAAAGCGTCCGGGTGAGGTTGGTCACGTTGAGAAGGAGCGAAATGTCCTCGTTCCTGGCAAAGGTGTCCTTTGGATCGACCACCACCTTCTGTTCCAGGACCTTGAACGGAATATGCACATCCCGCCCGAAATTCTGTAACCTGTAGCCCAGAATCGGTTTCATCATCCAGGACGCACCCGTATCCTCGGGAACCGTGATCACATTTTCGAATATGCTGAACTCCTTGCCCACTGAATTCTGAAGCAGGATTGTGAGCTGGTGCTGGCCTTCGATAAGGGGGAAGCTGTCCTCAATCGCGAGTCCGTTGTTCCGGACTCGGTCCAGCTCTTGTTCCGAAAAATAGAAAGGAAATTCGCGGGTGTACTGAAAGATGATTCTTTCCCCCTGCTTGAGGTTGACGGTGAGGGAATAGTTGCAGAAATACTGGTCTTTGGGCTCATAATAGTCAATGGAAATCTCCTCGGGGACGATGGCGAAGTGCAAGAAATTGATGTCCATGAGCGGATCTCTGATGATCGCCACCTCGGTGCTGCTCTCCACGAAATTCTCCATGTAATCCACGCTGACCATGCCCTTGTATTCAAGAAAGTGGGTGGCATAGGAGGGATTGACATCCTTTTTGGGGGATTCGAGGATTTCGGCCAGCATGATGTTGTTCTGCGGAGAAGGGACGAAGTTGTAGGGGATATCGCCCGGGATCATGCTCAGGGAGACCAGCGCCAGGGTCGGCGACCGCTCGCGGAGATAGTCGTACATGCCCTCATAGTCTTCCAAGTCAAAATGGCGGCCGTACACCATCAGCGCCGTGGGGGTATCGGTGAGGGGGTCGTAGAGCTTGTATTCGCCCACTCCGCCCCGTTTGAAGAACACCAGAGCGAAATAAGTGGGGAGTCCCCTGGAGGTGTCGCCGTGATAGTACCAGATCTCTATGGGATAGAGGTCCAATGAACTGGGCATCCTGTCATAAGATGTCGGCTCGCCCAATATTATGTAGAAGCGGCCCATATCCGTCATCCAACCCTCGCGGGGGGTTTGGCGGCCGAAGATCTTGTTGGCGTGGGCAAAACGCCTGAGATGCTCCTCCCGGTATTCGTTCTGAGGGGTTCCCGGCGTCGGGTCCCGCTGCTTCCAGAAGGTGCGGATGAACGCTTCTCGATCCCGATCGGCCTGAAGCTGCATGAAGACCTCTTTTTCCGGCTCAAGCATGATGTACCTGGTCAGGTCGAGAAACTCTTGGAATCGCGGGGCCAGATCCTTCACGTCGACCGTATCCTGCGGCCGCAGGCTCGAAGATCCGCCCAGAAACAAAACTCCGATCAGGAGAAAGATGATATCGATATGGATCCGTATGTTTTTCATGGGCCACCCATCCTTACTCATATCCTATGCTTGCGGGACCAAACGCCCGGGCTCGGTTTCCCGGCACAACCCACCCGACGGTCTTCCGGGCTTTCAGCGCTCGACCGGAAAGATCTTTCGGGTCTTTCCCACATCCGGCTTCACGTCCACCGTCACATCCACATAGTAGCTGCCCGCGGCCAGATCATAATCAAACGTGAAGCGCAGTTCATCCAGTCTGACGATCTCTTCTTCCGAGGCGCTGAACTGCCTGATTTCACGAAACTCGTCGAGTATTCCGCCTTTTTTCCGGTAGACCGTGAAGGTGAACTCGAATTCGGCACGCAGCTCCTCTTCTTCGGCCCTGAAGGTGAATCCTTCCAGGGGTACGGTCACAAGGAACACCCGCTCTTCCTTATCATACCTGAGGTCGAGGTCAATGAATTTGAATTCTTGGCCTCGCTCCTGGTTGGCGAAATCCAGTCCCATCTTGGCAAACTCCAAAGCGTCGAAATAATTTCCGTAGATCTGGGACATGGGATCGTCGATGACGTAGGTGTAATCGCCGCGACGGTCATAAAAATCCACCGCCATACCGTATCGGTAATAGGTCCAGCGCAGGATGTTACGAACACGCGACTGCATCGAGACTCCCGCCCGGGCTTCGGCTTCGGTCTGCATGGGGTGAAACTCCTCGATTTTATCCGGACTTCCGAAGTAGATGTAGATGCGGCCCCGGTCGGTTTTCCACCCTGGAGGGCCTTCCTTGAACCGGTCGTTGGCATACTCGATCCGACGAAAGAATTCTTCTTTGTATTCGTTGATGTCGGTATCGGGGTTCGGATCCCGTTTGTCCCAGAAGTCCTGAATGAAATCCTGACGTTCCCCTTTGTCGGCCAGATGAGTGAATATGTCGTGCTCGGTATCGGTCATGATCAACCGAGCATACTCATAGAATTCTTCGCTCTCGGGATCCAATTTTACCCGTATGCCGGAACAGGCCGTCATGAACGTAAGGACTACGAACAGGATCGGCAGGGAGCGATATAAAGCCGTTGTCTTTGGCATCGTGCTATCCGGGACTCCATTCTTTCTTTCTCTTGAGGAGGGGCATCATTCCGGTCACTCAGGTGCCGAAATGCTATCCTCAGGTTTCTTCGGGGCGCCGGTCAATCTGAGGTGCGGCCCGAGCGGGGGGCCGGATCTTGTCCATTTCAATACGCTCTTGCCGCCGTGATCAACGCCTAAGATAATCGAGAAATCCCCGTACCTGGGTGGCGCGCTGGGTTTCGGAATCGATTTCAAGGTATTTCTCGAACTGGCTTACGGCCGTGTCCTTATTGCCGAGTGTCAGGTTACAGAGGCCCAGCTGGTAGATACCGTCCAGATTGTCCGGCTGAATCTCAACCGAACGCTGATAATAGCGCAACGATTCTTCGTAATTGCCGCTGTTGTAGAGGCTGGTGCCGATGTTATAGAGCACGGTGGCGTCATTGATGCTATCGAACTCGACCTTGTTGTACCACTCCAGAGCGGTAGCAGAATCACCCCGGTTGACATAGCAGTTCCCGATCGAGATTTTGGCATCGGTCGCCTCCGGATCCTGCTCGAGGATCTTTTTGTAAAAGGCTTCCGCCTGGTCATAATCCTCCATCTCGAAATAAGCGTTGCCGATGTTCTTGTTGAGGATATAAATTTCGGGATTATCCTCCAACATTTTGCTGTACACGGCGATGGCCTCCGCATAGCTGCCCGCATTGAAGAGCTCATTGCCTTGGGTGAGTTCGTCCTTCAAGGCATCAGAGATGATCAAACCCTGGATCTTATTCAACCTGATCTCCATGGGAGGGAGTTTCTTGCCCATCTCTTCGATGGAGACGCTGATTTTCTTGGGCTCATACCCGAACTTTTCGAAGTCGAGGTTCCAGCCGCCACCGCGAAGCCAAGCCGCCACCCATTTGCCTTCGCTGTCGGTTTTGATCTCAAAACCGGCTTGCGCCCGCAGGGAAAAAAGCTTGACCGTCACATCCTCGATGGGATTGCCGTCCTGATCGAAAACGTATCCGGACATCCGGCCCTTGCCTTTGTAAGTCTGTGCGGTGAGCGATAGGCTCATCAGAAAAAATATGCTCAAGAGTATGGGAGCTGTCTTCTTCATCCTCAACCTCCGGAACCGATGATCCTTGATCAAAAGGCTTGGTTTGAGTTCCATATATCCATAATAATCTTAGCATTTCGACGTCAAAAATAAAAGCCCCCCTGCCCCGTTGGCGAAGACATGGGGTATCCGATCCGAGCGGTTTCCTTGGTTTTAACGCCATCGGATTCTCCAGCGCAAACCATGGGAGATGCAGGAATTCGTTGCGCGCGGCTTACCCGCCGTGTAGACAGCTCCGCTTTTCAGGAATGGAGCGGAGCGCATCGGACCTGGCCCGGCCATCCTTCCCTTCCCGGGATCTCTCAGCTTATTACCTCCATAGCGAGGCGTTGGCTCTCGGGTTTGCAATTTTAACACCGAACCTCTATGATGGGGTGCGGCATTCAAATTTGAGTTGAATCAACGCCTTAGGATCCCGAATGACCATGCGCCTCAAAGACGCCGAATTCAGCCGACACATCCGGCTGGTGTTGGTGGCCTGTGTGATCGGATTCGCCGCCGGGCTGGCCTCCATCGCCTTGAAGTGGATGATCCATTACTTCCAGAGCCGGTTTTGGCGGGCCCCTTCAATCCTCGAGGCCGCGGCCGCACAGCCGTGGTACTGGACACTGCTCATTCCCGCCCTCGGGGGACTGATCATCGCGCCTCTCATTTACTATGGAGCACAGGAGGCCAAAGGCCACGGCGTCCCGGAAATCATGGATGCGCTCATCCTGCGCGGCGGCCGTATCCGGGCCAAGGTGGCGGGGATCAAGGCCCTGGCGTCCTCCATCTGCATCGGCTCCGGTGGATCCGCAGGAAGGGAAGGACCTATCGTGCAGATCAGCGCATCGCTGGCCTCTTCACTGAGCCGGTGGTTCCGCATCCAAGAGAAAGGTACGCGCACGCTGGTGGCGGCCGGCGCGGCTGCGGGCATCGGCGCCACGTTCAACGCCCCCATCGCCGGGGCCCTGTTTGCCGTAGAGATCCTGTTGGGGGAATTCGGGGTGTATTCGTTCAGCCCCATCATCGTGGCTTCGGTGATCGGCACGCTCACCTCGCGCATGATCACCGGCGAGGATTTCGCGGCGTTTACGGTGCCTAAGTATACCCTGATAAGTGTATGGGAGATAGGCCCCTACATCCTGCTGGGGCTCCTGAGCGGCCTGGTGGCCATCCTGTTCATCAGGACCCTGTATTTTTTCGAAGACCGTTTCGACCGCCTTCGCTGGCATCCTTTGACCAAACCGGTCCTGGGCGGCCTTCTGGTGGGCGCGGTGGGCCTCAAGTTCCCGCAGATCTTCGGGGTAAGCTACGAAACCATGGACGCCGCCCTCTTGAGCCGCTTGGGTCTGTGGCTGGCCTTAAGCCTGATATTTATAAAAATCCTGACCACATCACTGACGTTGGGCTCCGGCGGCTCGGGAGGGGTGTTCGCGCCCTCACTCTTCCTGGGCGCCATGACCGGGAATTTCGTCGGCTCGGTATTCCACAATGCCTTTCCCAATGCCGTGTCCTCTCCCGGGGCCTTCTCCCTGGTCGGCATGGGGGCGGTGGTGGCGGCCGCCACCCACGCTCCCATCACAGCCATCATCATCCTCTTCGAACTGACCAATGATTACAAGATCATCCTGCCCTTGATGCTATCGAGTATCATCGCGTCTTTCCTGACCGTAGGGATTCATAAGGACTCCATCTACACCATCAAGCTCACCCGCCGCGGCCTGCGCTTCAGAGAAGGCCGCGATATAAGCCTACTGCGCACGCTTTCGGTAAGAGACTTTCTCAGTCAAGACTACCAGGTTTTTGTCAATACCGAACACGTCGGCCATATCATCAACCGGGCCATCGGCGGCAAGCACCACTCATTTCAGATCGTGGACAGCGCAAACCGCTATGTCGGCTGTTTTTCCCTTAACCAACTCAAGAACCTCATGCTGGAAAAAGACATCCTGGACGCCTTCGTCATCGCCCAGGATCTGGCCGTCCCGGACATTCACCTCGACATCAATGACAACCTGGAACAGGCCATGCAGATCTTCGGCCACACGGACGTGGGAGAGATCGCCGTAATTCAAGAGCAGCGCTTCCAGGGAGTCATCAAGCGAAAAGACGTGATCGAGGCCTACAACCACGAGGTGATGAAAAGGGAAGCCGCCTCGGGCCTGGTGCGAAGATTCAAATTCGCCGAGGAGACCGGGGCCTGTGATCTCGGAGGAGGATACCGGATCATGGAGCTGGAAGCTCCGGCGCAGTTCTGGGACCGCAGCCTCAAAGACCTCAATCTCAAGGCCCTCCATCGCATAGATGTGTTGCTGATCAAACGGCGATATCCTCCCCGGACCATTACCATTCCAGGGGCCGATGAAGTGATCCGTAAAGGTGATCAGCTGATCCTGGCCGGGTTGGAGGAGTCTCTCAATTGTATTTCCGCCAACGGCCCGGGCCGCCTTAATCCGCTTTGATCTCGATCGCACTCCCACCTAACCGTCGGGAACCGGACATGATTTCAGGGAAGAAACGACATGTCATATTCCCCGACGAAAACGGTTCTGAAACCCTCCCCTCGGGACGGAAGCCGGCATCTCCCCTCTGAGCCCGTGGCGGTGAGGGAGAAGGTCTGAGAAGAAGACCGCTGGCGGTCGCCGCCTTGACAACCTCCGATACGCAACCTATATTGAGATTTAACCTGGAGTCGTCGAGCTGACGGATTTTTCGGAGGGATACATGGAAATCGAGATGAAAATCAAGGGACTCGTGATCGATCCCATCTCCAAAATGCCGATCGTGGTTCTGCAGGATTTGAAGAGCGAGCGGATGCTGCCCATATGGATCGGGGTGTTCGAAGCCAATGCCATCTCTCTCAGGATGGAAAACATCTCCACCCCGCGGCCGATGACCCATGACTTGGTCTCGAATTTTTTCCAGGAGTTGGGGATCATTCTGGAAAAAGTGGTGGTGACCGATGTCCGGGACAACACCTTCTATGCCAACATCCACTGCCGCCAAAAAGGCAGCACTTTCATCATCGACTCCCGCCCCTCGGACGCCATCGCCCTATCTCTTCGTATGGAGGCCCCGATTTTCGTCGAGGAAGAGGTGGTCCAGAAAGCTCAAAGCCTCAAATTCGACGAGAATCTGGAGGATTCCGAAAAGCTAAAAAAGTGGCTGGAAAATCTGGCGCCGGAGGACTTCGGAAAATACAAGATGTAGGCCATTCCGGGGCCGATGGGCCGCGGCCATTCATGTCCGCACCGTAAAAAGAAGATAGATCCCTATCAGGCCGAATAATAAGTTGGGTCCCCATGCGGCTAATAGGGGAGTTAAGAAACCGGCATACCCCATGCTGCGAAAGACACTCAGCGCTACCCAATAGACCACCACGATGATCATGGCCAGCCCGATCCCCACCAACGCCCCCCGTTTCCCCATGGAAAAGGCGAAGGGGATGCCGATCAGGACCATGATCAGGCTCACCAGCGGAAAGGCCAGCTTGCTGTGCAGATCCACCTTGAATCGCATGGTTTCAAAACCCTGTTCTTCACTGCGCCGGATATAGGCCCTCAGCTCGTTGAAATCCATTTGGGTGGGCTCCTTCGATTCCTTCAAGAAATAGGACATATCCTCTGCTATCGGAAGGATCAACTGTTCCTGCCGCTCGAAATTCACCGGAAGCCCGCTCTCAAAATCGCGGGACCAGGCATTGGACAGTGTCATTTCTCCCTCCCGCAGGGAGGCTTTCTCTGCGAACACCCGCCGGCCCAGGGTCCAATTGAGAGGATCGATATCGTAGATGGTGAGCTGATGGAAAACGGATGCGATGGTATCGATTTGACGGTAGTGGAAGATACGGTCGCGCTGCTTGCCGATCACCCAGCGGCGATCCACCCGGCTGATATGGCGTGGGGGCCGGTCCTCGACGACATTCCAAATCTCTTCAGCCTTGCGGTTGGTGGATGGCAGGATATTCTCCTGCAGATAGAAGGATACGAAGCTTACCGCCAGCGCCATCATAACGACGGGCAGGATGGTCCGGTAGAGGCTGACTCCGCACGCCTTCATGGCAGTTATCTCGTTGAACTTGGTGAGCAGTCCCAAGCAAAGCAGGGTTGCGATAAGCGCGCTCATGGGCAGAATAAAATGGACGAATTCCGGGATTTTATACCAAAGATAAGCAAAAAACAGCGTGAGTGGCTTATTGTGTTCGTAAATGCTGTCGATGCGGTCAAAGAAGGTTATGATAATGAACACCGCCAGCATGCTGACGAATCCCAGCAGAAAGATGCCCAAGTACTTTCGAATGATATATCGGTCCAGAATACCGGGGAATGGCAGGGCGGGCCTGGGGAGAGTGAACGAACGACGCCTGATCCGTCTGGTTCGCGCTTCTGGAGGCGGGCGGCGGGACCTGCGGAGCGGCGGGAGTGCGGTCCACTCTTTGTAGGCGGATATGAAGATGTACAGACCGCATAAGGCCAGCAAAAGATTCGGGCCCCACATGCCCAACCAAGGGGAGAGACGGCCGTCCATGGCCAGGTTTTCTCCGGCCGTGATCAAGACATAATAGATCAGGATGATGACAATGCTGATGGTGAAGCCGCTGGTACGGCCTCCTTTGCGGGTCGTGGCGCCCAAGGCGATGCCCAGTAGGGCGAAGATGAAGCACGCGAAAGGCAGCGCGAATTTTTTATGGATCTCGATCCAATGGGCAGCCAGGTTTCTCTTCCGGGGCCACATCCGGAAGGAATCCTGGCCGGCAGCAGCTTCATTCCGTGTCTCCCGCTCCAGAGCGGCCGCATCCACCCAGAGCTCCCTAATGTCCTTTTCCCTGACCCTCTTCACATTCGACACGGCAGCGAAGAATCCTGCGACGTCGAGCTCCATCTCCCGGTGTTCGAAGGCGGTCACGGTGTAGTCCTCCGGAGTCTGGGACTGATAGGTGTGCACGGTTCCCTGGAAAAGCTCTAGCACCGCTCTCTTTTCCTCTCCGAACACATTCATGCGGGCCCTCTCCGCCAGAATCACGGCCGGAGCCCTCCCCTCTCCGGTGAAGTGCACGAATATGTTCTCCCAGGATCTGTCGGGCGCAAGGTCCTGAATATACAGGACGGTCCGGGGGATGGATTCGTTGAACTCTCGTGGAGTGATAATGAATTGGACTTTGGATAACACCGAACGGGTCAGGGTTTGGACCCAGCGGTAATTGGCGCGAGGTGCGCCGTACAGGGTCAGAAATGAGGTCACCAGCCATCCGCAAAAAGAAAAGAACAGCACCGGCCGCAGCAATCGGCGGTAGTTGATGCCTAAGGTTTTGAAAGCCGTGATTTCCGCATCCGAGGACATACGGCTCAGCCCCGCCAGGATGCCCATGAGCACCGACATAGGGATGGTGAATGCCAATACGGAAGGGATGAGATAGAACAGGAGCGCCAGGACCGTCTTGAACGCGATCCCTCGATCGATGAACATTTGGGAGAGCAGCAGGATCTGGTTCATCAGCAGCACAAATGTGTAGACCAGAAGGCCGAGACCGAAAGGAGGGAGGACCTCCTTGATGACGTACCGGTCGAACAGCATGAAAAAACGCTTCCGGGACGGTGAGAGGCGTCGAATATTGAGTTGCACGGCCATTGTTCTGTAGGAATCTGCTCTCTTTATAGCATAGTGCGGCCCCGAGCACCAGAGCACAAGGGCCGAGACGTCGATCAACGACACGGGTGAAGTCTTTTGGGAATCCCCCCCGTTCCCGATAAAAAAAAAGCCCCGGACCAGAGGCCCGGGGCTTAATGAGTCTGCGGCTTCCAACAGCCCGGCTTAGTACATTCCTCCTCCCGGAGGCATGGGCGGCATTTCCGGCTTCTCTTCCGGAATCTCCGACACCAGACCTTCGGTGGTCAGTAGCAGCGCGGCGATGCTGGAGGCGTTCTGGATCGCAATGCGCACCACCTTGGTAGGATCGAGCACACCGCTTTTTACGAGGTCTTCGTATACCTCGGTCAATGCGTTGAAGCCGAAGTCTTTTTCGGTCTTCTCCTTGACCTTCTCCACCACGATGGATCCCTCGTGTCCGGCGTTGTTGGCGATCTGCCGTAGGGGCTCCTCGACCGCGCGGTGGATGATGTTGACACCGATCTGCATGTCACCGCTCAGCTCGAGCTCTTTGAGCGCTTTCTGGGAGCGCAGCAGCGCCACGCCGCCGCCGGGAACGATTCCTTCCTCGACCGCCGCTTTCGTGGCGTGCATGGCGTCTTCCACGCGGGCCTTTTTCTCTTTGAGCTCGGTCTCGGTCGCGGCGCCCACCTTGATCAAGGCAACTCCGCCCACCATCTTGGCCAACCGTTCCTGGAGCTTCTCCCGGTCGTAATCCGAGGTGGTCTCTTCGATCTGAGTCCGGATCTGTTTGATGCGGGCCTTGACCTCGTCGGAGCTACCGGCGCCTTCTACGATGGTGGTGTTGTCCTTGTCGACCACGATCTTCTTGGTTTCACCCAGCCAATCCACTGTCACATTTTCCAGCTTCACGCCGATGTCCTCGGTGATCACCCGGCCGCCGGTAAGGACCGCGATGTCCTCCAGCATGGCCTTGCGCCGGTCACCGAATCCAGGTGCCTTGACGGCAACACAGGAGAAGGTGCCTTTCAGTTTATTGACGACCAGTGTCGCCAGGGCTTCGCCTTCCACATCTTCGGCGATGACCATGAGCGGCCGGCCCATTTTGGCGACATTTTCCAACAGGGGCAGGAACTCGCGCAGGTTGCTGATCTTCTTCTCATGTAGCAGGATAACCGGATTCTCCAGCACCACTTCCATGCGGTCCGGATCGGTGATGAAATAGGGGGAAAGATAGCCGCGGTCAAACTGCATTCCTTCCACGATCTCCATGGTGGTTTCCAGTCCTTTGGCCTCCTCTACGGTGATAACGCCGTCTTTGCCGACCTTATCCATGGCCTCGGCGATGATTTTGCCGATGGACTCGTCGTTGTTGGCGGAAATGGCTCCGACCTGGGCGATCATTTCGCCGCTGACATCGCGGCTCAGATCCTTGAGCCCCCCGACGATCACCTCCACAGCCTTTTCGATGCCTTTTTTAATCAGCATGGGATTGGCGCCGGCCGTGACGTATTTAAGGCCTTCCGCATAGATGGTCTGAGCCAGAACCGTAGCGGTCGTGGTACCGTCTCCGGCCACATCGGAAGTCTTGGATGCCACTTCCTTGACCAACTGAGCGCCCATATTCTCGATGGGATCCTCGAGCTCAACCTCCTTGGCCACCGTCACTCCATCCTTGGTGCTGGTGGGAGATCCGAACTTCTTCTCGAGGACAACGTTTTTACCCCGGGGACCCAGCGTTTCCTTGACCACATTGCTCAGGGCGTTTACCCCCCGGAGCAATGCCTGTCGTGCTTCATCACCCAATGTTATCTTTTTTGCCATTGTTATATTCTCCTCTTCACTGATCTACGAGATCTTAGCCAAGATCTCCTCTTCGCGCACGATCACGTGCTCCACACCATCGATGTTCACCTCGGTGCCGCTGAATTTGCCGATCAGGACCTTATCCCCTTTCTTGACTTCCAGGGGAATGACTTTGTCGCCCTCGATGCGGCCCTTGCCCACGGCGATCACCTCCGCTTCCAAGGGTTTTTCCTTGGCCGTGTCCGGAATGATGATACCGCCTTTGACAACTTCTTGTTCTTCGAGACGCTTGAGTAGAACTCTGTCATACATAGGCGTCACTTTCATGAGTACCTCCTACAAATAAGTAATTAGCAGTCAAAAGATGCGAGTGCTAATATAAAATAAAATCTACCCCCTGTCAAGACATTTCTAGAAAAATTTAGCACTCTTGCTGTATGAGTGCTAGTTTACCCTGTTTTCGTTTGACCGGGACCTCAAAAAAAAGCAGCGGAGGAGGTAGAAGACGCCCTACTCCAGATCCAGCGACTTGCACAGATTGTGCAGGGTGTTCCTGTGAATACCCAGGACTTTTGCCGTCCGGGTCTTGTTCCCGTTGCATAATTTGGTTGCGGTCTGAATGTATAGCTTTTCGAATTCCTTGACGGCGTCCCGCAGAGGGAGCTCATTCTCGACCAGATCTTTGACTAAGATTTTCATTTTGCCGTGGATCGTCAATTGCTTAAATTCTTTCGACATCCTTCCCCCCCCTTTCGAAGATGTCTCGGGTGGTTTCCTTGAAGGCCGCCTTGAGCTCTTTGGGGATAAGCTCGATGATGCTCCGGGTCACTTCCACACAGTAGGGTGCCAAGGTGGAATCGCGCAGGGCCGCGCTGCTCACCGGGAAAACCAACAAGGCGAAGACCAGAACTCCGCCGATCAACACGCCTTTGATGAGACCCAGTAATCCCCCCAGCCCATGATTCAGAAGCTTCAGAGGGCCTTTCATGACCCGGGTGAACAGGCGTCCGATCAACCACCCCCCGACCAGCACCACGACGAATATGGTCAAAAATCCCAGGAAATGGGCCACATTCTCGTTTTTAATCAATGTGGAGACCGCCGATGCCGCGGCCGGATAGAATGCCATGGCCAGGATCAGTCCCACAACCACGGCCAGAATCCCGACGACCTGTCTTACCAGTCCTTTGATCACTCCCAAGATGAATGCGACGGCCAGGATAAGCAGGAGGAGGATATCCAGCCAGTTGAACATGCTTCAGGGTCTCCTTAGGCGAAGGGCTTCCACCATAGCATAGTCTCCGTCACGCAGGAATCCAAAAGGAATGTGCGGCTTGATGCCCCCATGGAAATCCGAACCGGCGGTGGGGATCAGGCCCAGCTCTCGAGCCAGCCGGAGATAGGAACGCGTCTGCTCCGGGTCATGATAGGAAGTGTAGACCTCAAGTCCCTGCAATCCCCGTGCCTTGAGCACCAGAAGATCCTCCTTTTGAACCCTCTGAAATTCCGCTCCCGGGTGAGCCAAGACAGGAACTCCCCCGGTCTCGGGAATCCCTTCCAGCACCTCCAGCAGGTCGATGGATCGGCGCGGCACAAAGGCCGGCTTTCCTTCCAGAAAATGGTCCCGATAGAACGCGTAGGGGGCCGGATTTGTCCGCCCCTCTCCTAGGTAAGGCTGCAATTTCACGGCGTTGGCTCCTGTCTCTGCCGCCTTGCGCAGAATCACCTGGGCGATGTTGACTCCCAACGGCGCAAACGGCGCCGCCTCATCCCGGACTTCCTCCCATGTGAGATCATATCCCAACCCGATCAGCCGCTCAACACGCTCCCGGGCCTCATGGATGCGGCCCTGAATCACCCTTTCGATCAACCGCCCGAGCAACGGCGATCTCCAGTCCACAAAAGGCACCAGCAGGTGGAATTCGCGTCCATCATACAAAGTGGTCAGTTCAATGCTGGGGATCACTTCCACTCCGTCCCGCTTTCCCTGTTCGATGGCTTCCGGATACGCGGAAGTCGAGTCGTGATCGGTGATGGCGATGGCCGCCATCTCTTTTTCGCTCGCCAGACGCACGATTCGGCGAAAGGGAACATCCCCGTCGCTGCTGTAGGAAGAATGGATGTGCAGGTCGACGCGGCCCGGCATCACAACTCGTCTCTTCCGGTCAGCAACCGGAAGATCTCCCGATAACGCTCGGCGGTCTGACGGATGATGGATTCCGGAAGCTCGGGAGGATCCGATTGTTTGTCCCATTCCGTACCCTCGAGATAATCCCGCACGAACTGCTTATCCAAGCTGGGTTGGGATTTTCCCGGGGCGTAGGTGGCTACCGGCCAAAATCGGGAAGAGTCGGGAGTAAAAATCTCGTCCACCAGCAAGATCTCCCCTTCAGAAAGACCGAATTCGAACTTGGTGTCGGCTATGATAATACCCTTGGACAGGGCATGCAGCGAGGCTTTCTGGTACAGCTCGATACTGATCCGTTTTATCTTTTGCGCATGCTCCATCCCGATCAATTTCTGCATTTCCTTGAAGGAAATGTTGATATCATGCCCCTCTTCCGCTTTGGTGGCGGGCGTAAAGAAGACATCCTCCAATCGATCGGCCTGCCGCAGGCCCGGAGGCAGTTTCACCCCGCTGGTTTTTCCGGTGGCCTGATAATCCTTCCATCCGGAGCCGGCCAGATATCCGCGGACCACACACTCCACAGGAAAAACCCGCGTTCGTTTGGTCAGCATGGACCGCTTGTCCAACACGGCTTTATGTTTATGCAAAGAAGCGGGGAAATCGTCCACTTCCGCAGATATCATATGATTGGGGCAGATAAGCGACGTGTATTCGAACCAGAATTTGGAGAGCTGTGTGAGAACCTTACCCTTATCGGGAATGAGCGATGGCAAGACATAGTCAAAGGCAGAGATTCGGTCGGATGCGACGATGAGTAGATGATCGCCCACTTCGTACACATCCCTTGCCTTGCCTTTTTTAAACAGTTTCAGGTCGCTTATGTCGGTATCGGAAATGAAGTTGTTCATGTTGACCTCTAATCCAATGCGTCGGCCCAGCCAAAATTCAGGGAATCCGACCGATAAAATTCAGGAGCCTTCCTGGTTGCTTAGCATCCCGCCTGTAAGAGTATAGATATTTTTCACAGTGGGTGCAACAACTAATGGAAAAAATATTGGCCTCTTTTACGCCGGCCTTTAGGAGCTGCTCCCGGTTGGCGGCCCGGAGGTCGAAATGATACTTCTCCGTGCGTCGAGGAAGGCAGCAAAAGTGGTCGACACCGAGGCCGAGGTGGGAAAAATGGTCTTTAACGTCCGCTCCCACTTCATAACAGGTGCCTGCAATGGCCGGCCCCATGGCCACCTGTAAACGGTCGATACGCACGCCCGGTATCGCTTCCACGGCTGCCACCATCTTCTGTACGATTCGCTGGCCGGTCCCCCGCCAACCGCAGTGCACTGCAGCCAGCACTCCGGCCTCGACATCCGCAGCCAGCACCGGTAAGCAGTCGGCGGTCCGTATCACCAGCAGGAGGCCGGGCCGAACGGTAACCAAACCATCGCCGGTCAGTGGGAGTTCACGATGCTCTGTCAGCACATGAATGACGTTCGAATGCTTCTGGCCCAAACAAACCGGCCGCAATCCACGCGCCTCCGCCTCAAAGATAAGATCGGAAACGGCAAACGCCCGCGTGCCGAACCCGTGCCAGACTTCGGGGTGATCTGCAAAAGTCGGGAGGGACAGGTAGGCAGGTCGCGCGTCGCTTTGCATGACAGCATTCCCGGCTGGCAAAGGCTCCGATCGGACTATCAATCCGGTGCGGTAAAGACCTCGAAATTGAAATGGCGGTAGAACTCTATGATGTCCTGAATGAGGGCCGATACTTCCAGTTTCAGCACCTCGCGGGGCGCAATGTCTTTCATAAAAGGCTGTTCGCTCTCTTGGAAAGGGCTGGACTTGTTCTTTCTCCCCCGGATCTTGAGTTTAAGGGTCAGCTCCAAGGAGTTCTTGGGCAGCCGGATGATGTAATGGAAGTTGTCGATACGCGATTTGGGGAAATTGATCAAAAATGCGATGGATTTCCCCCGTTCGATCTTTATTTTGGACCGGATTCCGTATTGCTGCAGCTCTTCTTCCAGGCTCTCAAAGGCTGGCTCGGCGACGAATTCGCAGAATTGGGCGAAATTCTCCCGTGCTTCCTGTTTGCTTTCTTGAAGGATACGGAGTTCTTCAAAGTAATTAGCCAAGTTCAGTTTCCAATCGACCAATTCGAACTCCTCACACCCTCGAATTGGAGCCTATTCTATCACAAGTCCGCCGGTTGTGCGAACCCGATGTCTCCGCCGGCCCGCCGGCGCCACAAGGCATGATTGTTCCCGACTCCTGATGCTCCTCGGCAACCGGAGCCGCTGCTAGGGACCTTCTGTGACTTGGCGCGCAAACCTCTCCCCGAAGCTCTCGGCAGCGCGCAGATCCGAACTCTTGGGACTGCCCACATACTCCAGCGTATCCAGGATCCGCCACTTCAACGGCTCGATGATCCGTTGAAGTTCGCGTAAGGCTCCGCCGCTCCATCCATGGCCGCCGAAATAGGCCGCCAGTTTGTTATGGATGCGCTTTCGGGACACCATATGCAGCACCTCGGCCATGGGAGGAAAAAGGGACACCTCATAGGTTGGCGCGCCGATGATCACCCCGCGCATCGTCCAAAGGGAGGGAAGGATATAGCTGACATGGGTGCGCGCGGCGTCGAAGATCGCCACCGGCGATCCCGTCCGTGAGACTCCCCGGGCTACGGCATTCATCGTCATCTCCGTGCTTCCGTACATAGAGGCATAGATGAGCGTGACTCCCGGCTCCCCCGGTTCCGAAGCATATTCGGCCCAACGTTTGTACAGCTCAACGATCCGGCTGACGTTTTTCCTCCAAATCAGGCCGTGGGAGGGCGCGATCACGTCCACCGCAACGCCTTGGAGCTTGGAGATGGCGCTGAGAACCCGGGCACTGAAGTTGGCGACGATGTTGACATAATAGCGCAGCGCTTCACGCTCGTAGAATACCGAATCTCTCGATTCATCATCGAATATGCCGCCCCGAACCGCACCGTATCCTCCGAAGGCATCACATGAAAATAGAATGCGGTGTGTGGCCTCATAGGTCATGATGGTTTCGGGCCAATGCAGGAAGGGGGTCGAGAAGAACCGCAGCTCCCGTTTCCCCAGAGAGAGGGTGTCGCCATCCCCCACCACGATCACGTTCTCCGTGATGCCGAAGAATTTTTCCAGCATTTCCTGAGTTTTTCGAGACCCCACGATCTTGACTCCGGGGGCCAAGCGCCGAACGATTTTGATCAAGCCGGAATGGTCGGGCTCCATGTGATTGATGATGATGTAATCGACCCGGTCGATTTCGGTGATCTCCTCGATCTGGGCAAAAAACTCATCGCCTTTATTGGACTTGGCCAGGTCGATGAGTGCCTTTTTCTCATCATCGATCAGGTAGGCATTATATGTCACACCGGTGTCAGAGATGGGCCAGATGCCTTCGAACAGATCCGTCGTGCGGTCGATAATCCCGATCCAGTACACACCCGGTTTGATTTCGACGGCTGGCATGCGAATACCTCCTCTCTTTTGGTGGATTGACTATTATAAAGCAAGCCGGACCAATTGCAAAACCGCATTTCATACCGGACGGTTTAAGATCCTAGATAAATCAATTCAAGGCACGGGACCACCGGAAAATGCGGGAAATGGTCTCCGGGATGATGTCATTTCCTGCCTGCTCACCGAAGCGGGAAGCGCGTCGGACCGAGCTTCAAGAATGACAGGACTTACATTCGTTTACTAACACTCAGCCGGGCCCTTGAGAAGCGCCTTTACCTTTCGGAGGGAATTATGTTACAACTGGTGCAATTCCATGGATAAGCATGCCATACGCACACCACCAAGGAGAACTCGATGGCCGACGGCGATTTGATGCAAAGAGGGAATTGGGGCTCCAAGCTGGCCTTCATCTTCGCCGCATCGGGATCCGCCATCGGATTGGGAAGCATCTGGCGCTTTCCGCTGTTCGTAGGGCTCAACGGAGGCGCAGGCTTTGTCTTCACCTACATTCTGGCGGTCTTTTTTATCGGATTTACGGTCATGTTGGCCGAGCTGACGATCGGACGGCACGCCCAAAAAAACCCGGTCGGAGCATACAGGCACATCAAACCCGGGAGCCCCTGGAAGCTGGTGGGCTACATGGGAGTCATATGCGGGGTCTTCATCCTCTCCTATTATTCCGTCGTGGCCGGGTGGGCGGCCGGATATTTTTACAAGACGATCCTGGGGGGTTTCAAGCGTGATATCACATGGGATGAATCCGCCGCTATTTTCCAGAACTTCGCCGCCAATCCCCTTGAAGTCCTGGTTTGCCTCACGTTGATCATCGGTCTCACATCTTTCGTGATATCCAAAGGTGTCAAAGGCGGCATCGAACGCTGGTCCAAGATCCTTATGCCGGTGCTCTTCGTCCTCATCATTGTCCTGGCGGCCCGAGCTCTCATGCTCCCCGGGGCCAAGAACGGATTCCTGTTCTATCTGAAGCCGAACTTCTCCGACTTCAGCCCCAAGGTGTTGTTTTTCGCCGTAGGCCAGGCCTTCTTCTCGCTCAGCCTGGGAATGGGAACCATGATGACCTACGGCAGCTATCTCCCCAAACGGGATAACCTGGTTTCGTCGGCCGGATGGGTCTGCTTTTCAACCACCTTGATCGCCATCCTCGCCGGGATCATCATCTTCCCCACACTGTTTGACACGCTTCAGTTGACTCCTGAGCGATTTCAACAGGAGTTCGAGGTCAGCACCGGACTCATGTTTCAGGTCTTTCCCATCATCATCTCCAAAATGCCGGGCGGCTATGTCTTCGGCGTCCTTTTCTTCACATTGCTGCTCATCGCGGCGCTGACCTCCACCATCTCCATGCTGGAAGTGCCCACCGCCTATCTAGTGGATGAACGGCGCTGGAGCCGCAGCAAGGCCGCGACCGTGGTCGGTTTGATGTCTCTCATGTTGGGAGTGCCCTCCGCGCTTTCCGCCGGGGGCGTGGATTTCTTGACCAAACTGGACTATATGTATTGGATGGACCTGATTTTCGGAAATATTTTGCTGGCGGTGGGAGGCCTCTTTATATGTCTATTCCTGGCCTACGCCTGGAAAATTCCCCATGCGCTCCAGGAAATCTCGGTTGGAAATCAACGGTTCCGCCTCCAGCCGCTGTGGATTTTCAACGTGCGCTTTCTGGCTCCGCTGGCCGTCATCCTTATCCTCATTTTTATCCGGACCTTGACCGGCTAAGGAAACCCATTACGGGGCACACCCATGCCTAAAAAACAGAGAAGCCGTTGGCTGTTTTATCTGAAAATCTTGGTAAGCCTCTCCCTGCTGGCATACATCTTCCTCCGTCGCGTCAGACTTCCCGACATGCTCCAGGAGCTGCGTACAGTGGATATGGCCTGGATCGTGGCTTCGTTCTCTCTCCACGCGCTGGGAGTCTGGATCAGTGCCGTGCGCTGGCGGATCCTCATCCTGGCCCAGGGTGACCGTGTTCCCCTCGGATATCTGGTCAAGTCCTATTTGGTAGGAACTTTTTTCAACAACTTCCTCCCCACCCGTTTCGGAGGCGACATCGTCCGTATCTGGGATGGATCGCGTTACTCGCGCTCTATCTTAAGATCCTCGGCCGTGGTGCTGGTGGAGCGCTTGACGGGAGTTGTTGTACTCCTTTTTTTCGCCCTGGCGGCGTCGATCATGCGCCTGGAGATGGCCAGCGGATTTCCCGTCATCTGGCTGTCGGCAGGACTTGCCCTGATCGGACTCTCCCTCGTCTTGAGTATCTTGACTCCGCTGTGGGCGAAGCTCATGGAGCGCTTACCCTCCGCAGGATTTTGGGGCCAGCTCAAGCAGAAGGGCCTGGATTTCCGTGAGGCCCTATTGGTCTATCGAACACTCCCGAGATCTCTGCTCAAGGCCCTGTTCTGGGCCCTTCTGCTGCAGGTAAACGTCATCGTTCATTACTGGATGGCGGGCAAGGCCTTTCATCTTCAGATTCCTCTGCTGGACTATTTTATATTCATTCCCGTCATCCTGCTGGTCTTGACCGTCCCCATCACCATCGGGGGCCTGGGAGTGCGTGAGGGACTGTACATGCAGATCATGGCCTATTACGCCATCCCCGCCGCCGCAGCGGTCGGCTTCTCTCTGATCGCCGACACGGCTTTCACGCTGGCGATCGGACTCATCGGGGCCTTAATCTATGTGACCCGCAAGGTTCCTCCGATATCGCAATCCTCCCGACACATCTAAGACATCAGGCGCGGGAGCCGTCTCAATCCTGCCATCCTACCCCATGGCTCGAAACCGGGGGCCCGAAAAGAGCTTGAGGAATGGGCCGAGACCAAGAGCGAAACTCCAGGATTCCCGGACAAGGGCCCTGGACTAAAAAGATCACACGCCACAAATCATTGCCATGGAAAGCCGGAGGCCAAAGCCTTTCATGCATCTCGATTGAGGCTGAAACAACATGGGGGCGGGTCGGCCGCGAGCGTAAAACTCTTGTGCGAATGGTAGGGTGGGATGGGGGCGGGTCGGCCGGATGCACTGGAGGGGTGAACGTGGTACAATACTGACTTCGGAAAACACTCATGCGGTCCCACAGGCGACACGGCATATCCCCCTGGCCGGCCTGGCCGGCTGCGGCATTGCTGTCTCTGCTGGTTCTAATCGGACGGGCTCAGGAGAAGCCCCAAGTGGATGTGTCGGAATACGAAAAGCGGCTTAACAAGCTGGCGGCCGAGATCGCCAGCCTCCAATCTTCCATAAACCAAGAAAAGAAGCGCGAATCCTCACTTTTAGCCCGGCTGGGAAGGTTGGGTTTGGAAAAGCGGTTGATACTCAATCAAATCGCGATGTACAACACCCAACGGGACCGATCCCTGAAGGAAATCGAGGGGCTGCGAAAACAGATTCCCGAGATGGAGGCAGCGCTGGAAAAGGAACAGGATGCCATTCAACACATCCTCGTTACCCTATACAAATCAGGACGATTTAACTATTTCGAGCTAATGCTGCAGGTCGACAGCGTCAGCCAGCTACTCTCCGAAAACAGGAACCTGGTGGTATTGGCCGCGGAACAGGAGCGCATCATCTCCGATTACCTGCTTTCCCTGGACCAACTCATGGAAGCCCGCGAGAGACTCGAGACCAAACGCATCGAAACCAATCAACTGCTCCAGAAAGCGCGTGAGAAACAGCAGGAATTGGAGATTCAGGAGAAGAAAAGCCGGGCGCTCATCTTTGAGATCGACCAAAATATCAAGACCCATCAACTTGCCATTGCGGAAAAACGGGAACGTGCGGAACAGCTGCAAGAACTTATGAAGAAAATCCTGGACGCCAAGATCTCGCTTCCCTTCCCGCTCACCCCGTTGGATGAACGCAAAGGACAGCTTCCCTGGCCGATTCCCGCCCGAAGGATAGTCAGCCGGTTCGGCCTGGTTCGCCACCCTAGGTACAACACCTCAGTCATGAACAATGGGATCGAGATCGCACCCCAAAGCAGCATGGTGGTGAAAAGCATTCACCCTGGAATCGTTCGTTATGCGGATTATCATGAGGGCTACGGCCGCCTTATCATCATCGATCACGGCATGACCTATTACACTCTCTACGGCCACTGCTCGGAGTTATACGTTACGCGAGGCGATGCCGTTCAATCCGGCGATCCCATCGCGTTGGTGGGAGACATCGGCTCCCTGCAGGGCACCACGCTTTATTTTGAAATCCGGCATCGACTGGAAGCCCTCAATCCCTTGCAATGGTTGAAAAGAAGATGATACAATCTCTCGAATCCATTGTTTTCGGGATTTTAAAATGACTAAGACTAGCATCCGATGGTTCATCCTGTTCTTTATGGTGGCGGGGGGGCTGTTTTTCCTGCTCAACAGGGATTTCTTACCCGGTCTTTCACCACAATCGAAATCCGACGAATCCCTGCGCATGCTGGAAGCCGTCATGCGCCTGATTCAGGAAGATTATGTGGATGAGCCGGACCCGGGCCGCACCATGACCGGGGCCTTCCGGGGATTGGTGGATTCCCTGGATGTCCTCTCCAGCTATCTGGACAAATCTACAGTAGGCAGGTACCGGGATAGCAACCCTTTTGAACTCATGGAAACGGGCCTGATCCTGTATAAGCGATATCCCTCATTTCCGGTTATCATCGGAATCAAAGAGGATTCGCCGGCCGCCCGGAGTGAGCTGCGGCTGGGGGACCCGGTTTATGCGCTGGACGGCCTCTCGACGCTGGAGCTCAGCATGCTGGAGGTTAACCTATATCTCAAACATGATGAAGCCCGACCGGTCAAAATCAAGACCACCCAGAATGGAAGAAGCAAGACGATAGAGGTCGGACGGAGCCGGCTTCATGAAGAGCCCTATAGTTTTTCTCCGGCGATCGACACCAGCGGCGTGCTCCGGGTTTCTCATTTCTATCCGCCGTTGGTGCAGCGAATCAACACCAACCTCGTTCCACTCCTTAAAACGGCAAAAGCTCCCTTGATCCTGGATCTGCGCAACTGCATCGAGGGGAACCTGGAAGAGGCCGTGCGATTCATCAATCTTTTTCTCCCATCCGAAGAGATCGGACAATTACGAAAAAAAGGCGGACACACCACTCCGGTCGTGTGCCAGAATCCCGGGGAACTCGAATCACTTGAGCTATGCATCTGGATCAATCAAGCCACCATCGGTCCGGCGGAAGCGGTCGCCAGTGTCCTCAAAGTCCAGAGACAGGCAAAAGTCATCGGTCACCAAACATTGGGATTGGCGGCCCAGCAACGATTTTTTCCGCTTGCCGACGGAAGCGGATTGGTCTTGACCTCGGCTGTTTTTCATCCCACCGGGAGTGAACTCTGGCAGAAAGGCATCACACCGGATTTCACCTTAGATCCCGAGAACCAGGATCGGAATGCATTTATGAGAAAGACCCGCGAGCTGCTGCCCCCATTATAGCCCATGCCCATGAGCTCAACCCGAGTTTTCGCCCTTGGTCTTATAATTCTCGCGCTGGTGTGTGTCCTAGGGCTGGATTACATTCAATGGCGTCAGGGCGAGTCGGCATGGATTTTCGGCCCCCGACCAACGCAAATCCCGTCCGGGTGGATCGAACAGACCCTGAGCGACATCGTGAAAGAACAAGTCCTGGCCATGGGTCTCTCCCCGGATGTGATAAGCCAATATCGCGACAGCGAGGGAATCCAACACATGCTGCTGGAGGCCACGCCTGAACAGTACAGGAATCTGGAATCCCGGCTGGACCGCGAGTTCTCTCGGATCAACGCCACCGCCACCAAAAAAGAACGTGAACAGAGCGAGGGCAAGGTCTATATTTTGTGGCGGATCCAGGACCAAAGCAATCAGCTTCTCTCCCTGCTCGTTTCCTTCCGTGAAGAGATGGCCGAAGCCGAGAAGACCCCTGGTCCTATACCGCCTCGGATGGCGGTCAATAAAGTCGCCATTATCATCGACGACATGGGGAACAGCCTGGAATCCATCGAAGAGGTTTGCCGGCTTAAACGACCCATCACGGTCGCCGTCTTGCCCTACAGCTCCTTGTCCCGCGAAACGGCCACTATCGCCCGGCGCAACAACCTGGAGGTCATTCTTCACCTTCCGCTCGAATCCTTGTTCAACGAATACGACAACAATCACACCCCGGGCATCATACATTCCGCCATGAGTCCGGAAGATATCATCGACACACTCGAAGAAAGCCTCAGCCAGGTCCCCTTTATCGACGGAGTGAACACCCACATGGGATCCAAGATAACTTCAGATCCGGACATCATCCGGCTGATCTTAACCCAGCTAAAAGGCCGCGGATTATATTTTATCGACAGCCGCACCACGGCCCAATCGGTGGCCTTTGATGTCGCCCAACGGATGGGCATCCCCACGGCCTATCGTAATGTCTTTTTGGACAGTGAGATCAACGAGGATTTTATCCGCGATCAATTGATCCGACTGTTTGAATATGCCAGACAAAACGGCCGGGCGGTTGGCATCTGCCACCCTTCGCCGGAAACCCTCAAGGTTTTGAAGGAATACTTTCCCCTCGTCGACCGTTATGGGCTGCAGCCGGTTTTCGCATCGGAGATCGTCCAATAGCGCGTGAGATCGGGTTGAATTTCCGGACGTAATCGAGACCGGCATATGCTTGTCAGAAGGAAGGAATCCCCCGGTATTACGGGAAGATTTGCTAATTTTCGGTGTATAATTTATATTGAGTGTGTATTCAAGCACCGCATGATCAAAGGAGGCTGGAAATGAAGAGTTTGGCCTTGCCAGCGGCTTCCGCCGGATTGATTCTCATACTGTCGGCATCCATGCTTTGGACGACCGGCTGCACCGACTCCATTTCGGGAGATGAGTTGAGAGCCTCGGTCGAGCTTACAGACATCAACACCCGCTGGGAGAAAAAATATTACCAACCTTGGCCCCCCAAACTGACTCTGGTGCCTGCCATATCGTTCAAGATTAAAAATGTGGGAGAAAAGCCCCTGCAGTACGTGTATGTCAATGGGATTTTTCGCCTTCAAGATGAAAATAAGAGTATGGGGGACAACTTCGTCGCCGGAATTCGCGGCGAGCCCGTTCTGCCGGGCGACACCAGCGAGACCATCTCGCTGCAGAGTTTTCATGGTGTCGAGGGCAATAACCTGGCTCATTTTCGAAACAATCCCGCCTGGAAGACGGCCATCGTGAAGATCTTCCTCAAATCCAAGGGGTCGCAGTATGTGGAGATCTCTGAGTTCGAGATATCCAAGGATATCAACTTTACTGAGCCCGAGCCGGTGGGAATGGATCCGCAGCCAAAAACGAAAAAGAAAGACTGAACCATGGACGCCCTCGTCCCATCCCGGATCTTTCTCACCGGGGGTGTGGGAAGGCACAAGGAAAAATTGGCCAGCTTCGAGCTGGCCCTGCGTGAGGCTGGAATCTCGCCGTTCAACCTGGTCAAAATCTCCAGCATCTACCCCCCGAACTGCCGACTTATCACTCGCCCAGAAGGGCTGGCTCTGCTTAAGCCCGGTCAGGTCCTGCATCTCGTACTGAGCGAATGCGCCACCGATGAGGCTCACCGCAGGATCGCCGCCGCCATCGGCGTCG